>Ga0182739_1001090_pt1 | contig 29914 bp, 20 predicted proteins | sample eDN5th30CBELigBY_FD_128873 | JGI IMG/M metagenome (GOLD analysis project Ga0182739, IMG submission 128873) | Enriched backyard soil microbial communities from Emeryville, California, USA - eDNA 5th pass 30_C BE-Lig BY (version 2) (version 2) | ecosystem: Environmental > Terrestrial > Soil >... | reverse complement strand
TCGACTGATCGACCACCGTAATATCAGCGATGGTGAGGGGCCCGTTAGGAGCGCCTGGATCAGTCATGACAGCACCTCATGGCGTCGGCGGCTTCAGCAGGAAGCCTAACGCCTCCAATTCGACCGAGCTACCCGAAATGCGTCTCTGCTCGGATTGGCGTCGCGAGGAGCGGTGAAGCTTAAAGGACCTGCAAGCCCACGTCAGGTTAGTCGAGGTCGTGTCTATGAAGACGGCGCGTGAACTGGTGGTCGAGAACCTGATAGCGCGGGACCGCCCCCTTGAATCGATCTCTCCCCTGAAACATGTAATTGGAGCGGCTATGCCGCATCGCTTGTTCAGACTATCGGAGGAAGTGATGGGACATCGACCCTTTTCCAAACCGGTCTACCTTCGGCTCCATGAAACCGGGAACTACGTGGCCTGGAGCGCATGGGAAGCGCTCGAGTATCTGGAACGCTACTGGGATAGGCCCAAGGCGAAGCACTATCGGCGTGCGCGGAAATTGTGCCAGAACGCTATCGATGGTTGGGTCTCTGCCGACAAGGCGCGAGAAGCGCTGGTTGATGCAGCTCGCAGAGCCGGGCTCCTGATGGCGGGCAAACGGACGTCCCGGGGCAATAGCAATGTTGTCTTCCGGTCGATACCACAGCCCGAAGAAACGCGAGACACTGCTTAAGCGAACGGCCCCTGAAGGGGCCGTTCTTGTTATTCGGCGACAAGAGGCTCCATCACGGCGATCAGCCGGGCCAAGCGTCCGCGCAACGCAATCCATTCCTGGATAATGGCACGTTTGCGGGCGTCCGCATGCTCGTCGCCCCGGAGAGCGAGCAACTCGGCGTCGATCAAGTCGAGCGAGCATTGCATTTCGCCCAGCGTGAGAGGATCGCCTCGTCCTGATTTGGTGGCACGGTCTACGTCGCGCTCAAATCGCGCGATGTCCGGCCTCCAATCGAACAATGGGACAAACTGGTCGGCCGCCGTAACAGATTTGCTTTGCTGTAAGTTCATTGAGTTCACCGATTCACGAAACGTCAAACGCTAAGGGATCAGCGCCGGCGAAAGTCCGGCATAGGTGAGCTAGGGAGCAAACGATGGCCTTTCAAGGCGGTCATTGATCTGAAATGAGGCAATGAGCCAGATGCAACTCCTCCCTGTAGAACCGACGTCACGCTAGGGAGGCACGGGTCGCGATGCGTTGTTCAAGCCTGCAAAGCGCAGCGCCCCATCGCTTCTCGCAAAGTCCCGCGGCATCATTGCGACCTGGAACCAAGCACGCCGACGCGGGTTTGCAAGACGAATATGATGAGGTCCGCCCCGTCGAATGTCGAAGTTGAAAATCGGCTACCACGCATCGCACGAGCAGTTCTCCCCCCAAGACCTGCTCAAGCTAGTACAACTCGCGCAATCGGCAGGTTTCGACTGTGCCAAATGCTCCGACCATTTCCATCCCTGGAGTGAGCGGCAGGGACAGTCCGGGGCGGCGTGGCCGTGGCTCGGTGCGGCGTTACAGGCCACCGTATTGCCTTTCGGTGTGGTAACAGCACCTGGCTATAGATACCATCCCGCCATTATTGCCCAATTCATCGCCACGTTGACGAGCCTCTTCGAGAGCCGTCTCTGGGTTGCCCTGGGAAGCGGCGAGGCCCTGAACGAAGCAATCACCGGCGAGGCATGGCCGGAAAAGACCGAGCGCAACGCTCGCCTTCTTGAGTGTTTCACCATTATTCGCGCCCTCCTCCAAGGCGAAACCATAAGCTTTTACGGTCGCGTGACTGTGGTCGAAGCGAAGCTATATAGTCGCCCATCTTCCTTGCCCGCCCTCTACGGCGCCGCGCTAACGGCAGAAACGGCTGCATTCCTCGCTCCCAATTGCGATGGCTTATTGACAGCCGGTCGGTCCGTGGAGAGCATTGCAGATACGATCCGAGCCTTCCGCGATGCCGGCGGAGCCGGCAAGCCGGTCATCATTCAAAGTGCGCACTGCTGGGCGCCTACCCTTACCGAAGCAACTAACGAGGCGGTCCATCAATGGGGTGCCTGCGCCATCGGAGGTGGCATATTGCAGGATCTGCGCCGGCCGGCAGACTTCGATAGGATTGCGGCCTCCGTCTCCGTCGAGCAGGTAGCCAGGGCAGTCGTCGTGTCCCACGATCTCTCCGAGCACACGGACCATTTAAGAGCCGTGGCTGCACTCGAACCGGCGGAAATCCACATCCACCCCGTCGGTCGCAATCAGAGGTCCTTCATTGAGGCCTTCGGGCATCAAGTGCTTCCCGAGCTGCGATAACTTCGATGGTGAGCAACCGGTCGCCGCCTAGTGAAGTTCACCCTCGACATCACGACGGAGATCCGCTGAAAAATGCACTAGGCGCATGACGGGCCGCCAAGCTCGCGCCGCTCGCATCACAGCACTTTCCTTAACTAGCCCACCAAACCGGCGATCGTTCAGTCATGTCCGCTTCCCTAACGCCCCCTCCTCTCACCTATGAACAGACGATGAAATTCGGAACGCAGATCACCCGGGATGGCGTACGGTTCCGGTTATGGGCCCCCCAATGCGAAAGCGTCTCATTGAGATTGATCGAAAGTCAGAAAACAACGCGGATGACCGCCCTACCCCGCGGATGGTTCGAAGTCTCAATCGTGGGCATAGGGGATGGAGCGAAGTATCTATTCGTCATGGAAGACGGCAGCATGGTCCCAGACCCCGCTTCTCGTTTCCAGCCCCAGGACGTGGATGGCGCGAGCCAGGTGATCGACCCGCGCACGTTCGAATGGACCGATCGAGGATGGCCGGGCCGCCCGTGGGAAGAGGCCATCATTTATGAAATCCACATCGGCTGCTTTACGGAAGAAGGCACCTTCCGAGCGGCAATCGACAAGCTCGATCATCTGATCGAGCTAGGCGTCACGATGATCGAGCTGATGCCTATTGCCGACTTTAAGGGGCGCTGGAACTGGGGATACGATGGTTCCCTGCTTTTCGCACCCGATTCGAGTTATGGGCGTCCGGAAGACCTCAAGGCCTTGATCAACGCCGCACATATCCGCGGTATCTCTGTGATATTGGACGTAGTTTACAACCATTTCGGCCCCCAAGGAAACTATCTGGGCATCTATGCCCCTGCCTTTAGTCCGAAACACGAAACACCGTGGGGATCGGCCGTGAATTTCGACGACGACGGTGCGAGCATGGTCCGCGAATTCATCTATGCCAACGCCAGGTACTGGCTGAACGAATACCGCTTCGACGGACTTAGATTCGATGCCATCCACGAAATCAAGGATGATGGACCGAAGCATGTACTCCAGGACTTGGCTGAACAGATCAGAGCATCAACAGACGGACGACATATCCATTTGGTGGCCGAGAATTCGGCCAATCAGGCGGGCTGGCTTAAGCGGAAGGAAGACGGGACGCCGTGGCTTTACACCGCGCAATGGGCCAATGACATCCATCATTGCCTCCACACGGCCGCCACCGGGGAGTCGTTTCTGTACTACGCAGACTATGTCGGTCGTCGAGATTTGCTGGCCCGCTCACTCGCCGAGGGGTTAGCGTGGCAGGGTGAGTATATGAAACACGAGCAGGAGACGAAGGGAGAATCCAGTTCCTTCCTACCTGCGACCGCGTTCGTCTCATTCCTTCAGGACCACGACGAGATCGGCAACAGGCCAGGCGGTGAGCGCATTCATCTGCTGGCCAACGAACAGGCATGCCGCACGATGACGGCGATCGTCCTTTTATCTCCGCAAATCCCCTTATTGTTCATGGGTGAGGAATGGGCAGCCGACCAGCCCTTCCTCTTTTTCAGTGACATGGCGGATCTGGCAGAGGAAATTCGGCAGCAACGTCGCGAGCAATTGCGGTCCCTTCCCAACTACGATCGCATGACCGACCCTATGAGCCAGCAGGCGTTCGCCAAGTCGAAGCTGGACTGGGGGGCGCTTTCAAAAGACGGACACCGCAGGTATCTGTCCCTTTACCGCCGTCTCATTGGCATCAGAGCAGAGCAAATCGCCCCTCGGCTCGGCGGTATGCGAGGCAACAGCGGAAGCTACGAGCTCCTTGGCAGCCATGGCGTGAAGGTGTCGTGGATACTCGGGGACAAATCGACCCTGTCGCTTTTTGCCAACCTATCGGATGAGCCTCTCGATGACGTCAACGTCTGGTCCGGCGATCACCTTTGGCTCGAAGGGGTCGCCTCCGGAGATAGCTTGGCCGCCTGGAGTGCCGTCTTTACCTTGCGATCACTTCAGGATCGAACGGATTAACTTGCCGGTTCGGCGGGCTGTGCCATCCGATCGAAGTTGCATTGTTGAGAAATCCTGTCAGCCGCTATCGCCTGACGCGTTCCATAACCGAAATGCTCCCCTGTCACTTGGTCGTTGTCAACGACAATGAGTTACGGCACCGGGGAACCGAATTCCTCCCATGCATCCCGTGCCGGGCCTCCTGACCTCCCTGTCAGTGAGCCCTCCTCGGGTTTGCGCACGCCCGATCGACACGCCGACCTCGATCAACAATGACTGCGGGTAGGGCCGCCAATTAGACGTGGGAGGCCTCGCCTCCCACATCCGGAGCAGGTTATGGCGCTGTCGAAATAACCCGTTAGTGGCTCACGTGATGAGCGGCGTTACGCTTACGCGTTTCCGCCGCCTTCTTGGCCGACGCCGATTTGGCTGCTGCGGACCGGCTTGCTGAGGCCGCCCCACCAATTTTTCCGCCGCGCTTGGCTGAAGAGTGAGTATCAGGCTTGCCTCGTCCCGAACCGGACTTGTTTCCGCCGCCACTTTCTTTGTTTACCGTGGCCCAAGCTCTGCGTTCCGCCTCCTTTTCGGAGACGCCGCGATCCTCGTATCCCTCAGCTATGTGATCAGCTTTGCGCTCTTGCTTGTCGGTGTATTTGGATTTGTCGCCTCTTGGCATCTAAACCTCCTATGCCTCGTGCTCAGAGGCGAACCAAGCGCGGCAGGGATAGTTCCGAAAAGCGGTTTCATCCCACCGCCCTCCAGAACTCGAGGACTTCGTCGAGTTCGACCAGGTCCAGTTGCATGCCGAACCGATTTGTGTAGACCTCCATAATGGCGTCGTGGGTAGGATCGGCCGAACCGTAGAGAGCGTCCCGCACCAATATGACGCGGTATCCGAGGTCAATGGCGCCGAGCAATGTCGCCAGCACGCAGATGTCAGACTCGCCTCCGCTGAGGATCAGGACCGAGACTCCGCTTCGTCGAAGCAGGCGATGCAATTGTCCCGACCACCACGGACTGTAGGCGGGTTTATCGAAGACCGCCGCGGGCGGGACATATCGTTCCAGTTCCGGATGGAGAGCCACCCAGCCCGGGTCCATCTCCGACAACGTCATCGATCGGTAGCGGCGGTAATAGTCGCGCCACGCACCGTTGGCTTCGTCTGGAGACGAAGCGGGAATGAAACGTGTGAAAACCGTTCGCTCCGGCCGCGGCTCTACCAACCTCACCACGTTGGGGAGCATACGCTCCATCCATGGGGTATACCATTCGGTGGACTCGCAAAAGAGCCTTTGCATGTCGACGCAAAGATGCACTGCTGCGGAAAAGAGCTGAGGTTTCATGGATACTCGCGATACGGGTCCTAAGCTCAATCTGACGGAGCGCGGTGGGTTCCCTATCTCTGGCCGATCCGGAACGTTTGCGGGCCGCTTCGTTGCCTTCCTGTGCTCGCCCGTCGGGCCTTGGAAGGCACCAATCCATTCGCCGCGATTTTCGCAATCGCGAAAAGGTTGCGGTTCACTTCTAAGGTGAGGGCTACGCCTCCAGCAATTCACGTGAAGACGGCGACATGTTCGGGGCCGGAAGCGGATGGGCAAGTGACTCCCGCTACGTCGAGGTCGCTCGTCGAGTTGGGAAACCATTTCAAACGAGTAAGGTGCGCGTTTCTGCCACTTCCATGACAAACGGTTGCCGAAACGCTTGGACACCATCGCGAATTGAGGAACGCACACCTTTACAATGCGTTTCGCTCTCAACCGCAGGAGAGGTCCGTGGCTGTTCGACCATTCTGGAAGGGATATCTGAAGCTCTCCCTCGTGACGTGCTCCGTCACCCTCACCCCCGCGACGACCGAGGGGGAGAAGGTGCGTTTTCATACGATCAATCGAAAAACCGGCGATCGTATCTACACCAGCTACGTCGATGCCATTTCGGGTAAGACCGTAGAGAGGAAGGATCAGGTCAAAGCATACGAAAAAGGCGAGGACGACTACGTAATCCTTGAGGACAAGGAACTGGAGTCCGTTCAACTCAAAAGCGCCAGAACGATCGATATTGACGAGTTCGCTCCAGCGGACAGCATCGAATGGGTCTATTACGATAGTCCATACTTCCTGGTTCCGGCCGACGAAGTCGGCGAAGAAGCGTTCATCGTCATCCGTGAAGCCATGGCCAACAGCGATGTCGTCGGTATTGCACGCCTGGTTATCGGCAGCCGCGAGCGCGCTGTGATGCTCCAGCCATGGGGCAATGGCATCCTCCTCTGGACCCTGCGGTTCGGCGATGAAGTTCGCGACGAGAATGAGTACTGGGCCAAAGTTGATGATGAACCTGTCGATAAAAAGATGCTCGACATGGTGGTTAAGCTAATCGAGGACCGAACCACGTTATGGTCAGACGATATGGTTGCAGATCCGGTCCAGTCTCAATTGCTCAAAATCATCAAATCCAAGCGGGGACGTAGCAAGAAGCCATCGCCTCCATCGTCGACAGCGCATCAGGAAGATGATGGCACAAGCAATGTCATCGACCTCATGGCCGCCCTCAAGAAGAGCTTGGAAAGCAAGACCGGCTCTTCGAAGAAGTCAAACTAGCCCGCCCTCCTTCGCGGCTCGGCTCTCTTTCTGTCATTTGAGGCCCTTCCGGATTTTGCCTCCCCGTTGGCACTCAGCCGCAGAGCTTCCAGCAGGTTGTTGGGTTTTGTCGGTTCAGGCCGCTTCAAGGGTACGACCTTCCGTCCCTCAATTTTGGCGCGCACCAATTCCGCCAACGCCTCTTCATAGCGGTCGTCAAACTTGGAGGGATCAAAATCCCCGGCTTTTGTCTTGAGAATGTGCGCGGCCAACTCGAGCATTTCCGGGTCGATCTTCTTTTTCGGAATCCCCTTGAACGCGTCCCTTGACGAACGCACCTCGTAGTCGAAATTGAGGGTTGTGGCGATGAGACCTTTGCGGTGGGCTCTTATTAGGACCGGTCGAAGACGTCGAAACAGGACGGTGTGCGCAATAGCAGCTGCCTTGTCCTTGCGAAGAGCTTCTCGGATGAGCACAAAAGCTTCTTCCGCCGTATCCGATGCCGGCAGTAAATAATAGGGGCGGTCGAAATAGGTGGTTTCGAACTTGCCGCAAGTGACGAAGTTTTCAACCCTTAGGATTTTGTCGCTTCCCGGCACGGCCGATGCGATCTCGTCCGGCTCCAGGACAACGTATTTGCCGGAACTGGCTTCGTATCCCTTGACTTGGTCGTCCCGATCCACGGGCGTGTCGGTTTTTTCATCAACATAGACACGTCTAAGACGATGGCCGGTACGCCGGTTGACCAGGTGCAAAGCGATGCGCTCGGAAGTCGTGGTTGCCGTATACATCGCAACCGGACAAACGAGCTCTTCGATCTTGATGGCGCCTTTCCATATCGCACGCGCGGCCATGCTGCTCTCCAAAGGTACTCCTTCGAGAACGCGGCGCGCGACCGACTGTTCCAACCCGCTCGATTCCGTGTCGAATACGGCTCTGTTCCTAGTCGTCCCCTTTAGCCCGGGCCGCAACCGCCTCCAAGTCTTTGAACAGGTTGACTAGGCTTTTCGTTCGATCGACAAAGCGGCTATCCGAGCGAACCTCTAAAGCGAGGTCTTTGCTTATCCTTTCCAAGGCCAGTTGTGCGTCCTCCACCTTCGCCAGGAGTTCGGTTGCAGCAATGTAGGCCTCGGTCGGCGCCCGCCCGCTGTCTACGATCGCTCTAAGCTTGCGTGCTTCCGATTGCCATTCGAGCATAGGCACTGAAAGCGTATGCATTGCGGCCCCGACTTCGCGAGCGATCCACCGAGACCGCGACAAAGCCCTTGTTTTTGGTTTTCCGGACTGATCGCGTGTTGTGGCCTTTACGATCTCCCAAAGGAGATCGCGTCGGGCAGCGGGTTTCGGAACAAACGGCGCGCCCGGAAACTCGGCCATGATCGCTCGTTTGCTAACTCCAGTGTAAATGACCATCGGTACGCCGGCTTCCCTACTAGAGTCCCAGAGTGGTTCGATGCTTTCCCCCCCTAGGGTGATATCAGCCAGAATGCAGTCGACCCCGGCAAGGCCGACTTCGAGTGCACGCTCAATGGAGTGAACCGGCGTCACATCTATACCGGCTTCGCCAAGCATATATTCCAGGTCCAAAGCTACCAAGGCGTCGTCCTCCGCCAGGAGAACGGTGATTTTTAGCTGGCGTCCCATAAGCAAATTCTCCATGCCCAACGCTTTCGCGTTGTCGAAATCCTTAAGAGTGCGAAGGATTGGAGCGCTCGGCCGCTACGGGTGTGTGCGCGCAGCATCTGCACGACCGATCTAGTCCCATCGTGTCATGTTCGGCCGCACGGCGCCACCTCTAATAGTCTTGAGCTGGAGTGTGGGTGCCAGGGGAACAATCCAGCTTCTGCAAAATTGTCCCTATCGCCGCTCAGGCGAGGCAACCGCGGCCCACCGCAGAACGAGCGGCCGCATTTTGCAAGCAAATGGAGATGAAATCATGCCAGAGGCAAGAACGCTGGACGATCTGTTTCTCGATACCGTCAAGGACATCTATTACGCTGAGCGCCAGATCACGAAGGCGCTTCCGAAGATGGCGAAGGCGGCCCATTCACCGGAACTGCGTGCAGGGTTCGAGAAGCACCTGGCGCAGACCGAGGGACATATTGACCGGCTTGAGCAAGTGTTCGAATTGCTCGGGAAGGCACCACGCGGCAAAACCTGCGATGCGATCCTGGGGATCATCGAGGAAGGAAAGAGCATCATGGACGAATTCAAGGACTCTCCGGCTCTAGATGCCGGCCTGATCTCGGCCGCGCAGGCTGTCGAACACTATGAGATCACCCGCTACGGCACATTGAAAGCCTGGGCGGCCGACCTCGGAATGCCGGAAGCCGAAAAGCTCTTCGATGCCACGCTGCGGGAAGAAGTCGCCACCGACCAGGAACTGACCAAGGTGGCCGAAGGGATTTCCAACAAGGAAGCCGCCTAGATCTCCTTATCGCCTACCCCGCACGAAATGCGGGGTAGGATTGATGCCAGCCTAGTGCCTATACAATCTCACCCGAACAGAGCGACACTCGTCGTCGAGATAGGTCACGTAGGCCTTAAGCTGCCCGAGACGTCCGGATCGAACGAGCCGGGCTCGGAATAACCTTTCCGCCGTCGAGATGACGTCGGTCCCATTCATCCGGATTGCCGGCCCTACGGGAAATCCTAAAAGATAGGGCTGAATCTCAAATTGTCTAAATGAATTCATCGGTGGTCCTCCGCCCCCATTATCGGCGTAGCGATCCCAAATGCTCAAGCCAGGCCCCAGAGAAAGCTCTTCCAAAAGCCTGGTTCTCCGAGCTCTTAGCAACCGGTTCACGGCATCTCGCAGCAGAAGGGCATGCTCCGGTCCCGGCTTGTCAGCCCTTCCCCGGAAGATCGCTCCAGCGACCGACAATTCCGGATTGTGATCAACGCACGTCGAGATCCTGGGAACCGTGCCCTCACCGGCAAGTTCCCGTTCTGACAGCCACAAATCACTGAGGACCAAATGAAACGCTATATGCTCGTAGCGGCGCTGGCCGCTTTGTCCGTATCTCCTGCAATCGCCCAAAACAATGCAGTTCCAGCGGCTGCGCAGACAGAAGCTGCCGCGGTGACATCGGCGCAGCAATTCACGGATATTGCCGCTGTCTCCAATCTCTTCGAGATCGAGAGCAGCAAGATTGCTTTGCAGAAGGCTACATCTCCCCAAGTCAAGGAATTCGCCCAGCGGATGATCGATGACCACACGAAGGCAGGGGATGAACTCAAGGCCGCCGCTGATGCCCAGAGCATCAAAGTGCCGACCGACCTCGACGATAAGCACAAGCAGATGCTTGATCAGTTGAACGCAGCGTCCGGCGCGGATTTTGATGCGGCCTATATTCAGATGCAGACCGACGCCCATCACGAGGCGGTGGCGCTTTTCGACCAATTCTCAAAGGGCGGCGAGGCCGGCCAGGTGAAGGATTTTGCGGCAAAGACCCTGGCCACACTGCAGGAGCACGAAAAGGCCGTTGAAGCCTTATCGCAAACTGCGCAGGCCGGCGGTGCCGCGGAAGGGGACAATCCTGCGCAGAACACGACGCTGACCGCCCCCGTGGATCAGAATGCGATGGCCACTAGTCCCGCAGCCAACGCGCCGGCAGCTGCCCCCCCGGCTCCCGCCGCCGCACAGAACGCGGCCCCTGGAGCGGCGCCAGCGGACCAGAATGCCGCCGCCCCTGCCCTTGGAGCCATCGACGTAAAGACGCTGACGCCAGTCGACGTTGGCGGCATCAAGGGCGACGACCTCAAGGGCGTCGAGGTGCTCGACCCGAATGGCAACAAGATTGCCTCAATCAGCGACTTCGTCCTGACTCAGGAGGGTTCACTGGATGCCGTGATCGTCGATTTCGGTGGCTTTCTCGGTATCGGCACGAAGCCTGTCGCCGTAGCCTTCGATGGCCTGAACTTCGTGAGCGATCAGGACGGGAAACGTTATCTTATGGCAGCGATCACGAAGGAGCAGTTAGACGCCCAACCGCCTTACAATAAGGACGACTATGCCAGCAATCGGGACGCGCAGCGTCTGGTTCTGAGCAAGTAAGGCAGGTTTCAGCCTTCCCGGGGCACAGGTCTGATCGCCCTGTAAAGACACCAAGCGTACCCAAGCAGAAATGGCGGTGCCCCCAGCACCGCCATAATCACGCCGCCCAAACGCTGATCTCGATACCTGTCAGGCCCAGGGCGCCGCAGACATCCGATGCGTAAATCAGTCCGGGCCTCAATGCGATCACCGGCCCGAACACCGTCATGCGCGTATAGAGACGGACCTAAACGCCAGCGGAGCCTGTCGAGACCTCGCGCGTTGCTGATCCGAGGTTAGGAGGTCGGCTTGGCTAGAAAACCGCTGGAACTTGACGAGCATCCCGCATTCCAAGAGCGCTTCTGGACGCTGGAAAGGTGGTTCTGGGCCGGCTTTGCACTGGTAGTGCTGGCTGGCTTGCTGGGTCTTCTCGGCGGAGGCGGTTTATTTTCCCGTTCCACTGCACGGGCAGGAACCAGCGCGTTGGACTATCCGACGGTCGCACGCTGGCAGTCCGATGTCACGCTGGAGCTCGATCTGGCGCCGGGGGTAACTACTATCACCCTGCTACCGAGTCTCACCGATGTTTTCGACATCGAACACATTCTCCCGCAACCCGATGAAGAAAATCTAGGCCCTGACGGAATAGTGCTGGTTTTCGGAACGGCATCCGGTGGCCACGTGACCATGGCTGTCCGCGCGAATAGGCCAGGACCGGCTCGCTGGGGAATTCGCCTAGGACCGGATGAGCTATCAATCTCCACCTTGGTCATGCCGTAGGAGGGAACGGATGGAGGTCGTGCTTCGCGCAATCGTCGTCTATCTGCTGCTATTGCTCATCTTCCGCATGTCGGGGCGGCGAACAATGGCCCAAATGACCTCGTTCGATCTGGTCATGGTCCTCATAGTTGCCGAGACAACGCAGCAGGCCTTGGTAGGCAGTGACTATTCGATAACCGGCGCAATGTTGGCGATCACTACGCTTTTCTCGCTAGACATCGGTTTATCGTATTTGAAGCGCCACCTCCCTAATGCGAGCAGAGTGCTAGATGGCGTCCCAACCATATTAGTACGCGAAGGTAAGGCTAACGAACATGCCCTAAGACGCTCGCGCGTAGAACTGGAGGAAATTCTGGAGGCGGCCCGCAGCACGCAAGGTCTTAGCGCACTTGATGAGATCGAGTTCGCCATCCTGGAGGTTGATGGCAAGATCAGTATCATCCCCAGGCGTAGGAACTGACGCATTTTGCCGTGTTGAGAAGTGGTGCGTCGCCGGTTGTCTTGGGGCTCGGGAGAGACATCACCACGCCTTTAATAGATGCGAGCCAAACAACGCCAATCGTGCATGGGGTTACAACTCGAGCCCTCTCCACTAGCTCCGTGGACGGCAGGATTTCGAGGCAGGTCGAGACGGCACCTTCGAGGAAGCCTGCCGAAGCGCCGGATCGGTGAAGTCAGCCACCTTGGCGGCGCTCTGATCGGCCAGGTCCGCGTATCCGCCGAGCAGTTACGCCATGGCCCTTACGCCTTCCTCGGCCAGAACTGCGTGCTGAAATTGTTGAGCCCGCCGGTGTGGGAGTCTGGGATAGCCTGGAACTTCTCCGGAATCAGCGCTCCATCGCCGCCGTCCTTAAAATAGTCCCGCACCGCCCAAAGCGAGCTTTGCATAAAACTCTCCCAGGTACCGGCGAGGTGGTCCTGCAGATCCTGCGCCTGCTTGGCGGCGCTGGGCTTCCGCTTCGGCGTCGGTCGGCTGAAATCCGGGCGCGATACGACTTTGTGGGCAAAGGTGATGCTTCCGTGCTTCCAATCCTCGTCGACCGAACGCCGCCAGCGATAGCTTACGCGAACGGTTAAGTCGGCGCTGAATCGGGAAGGCCAATGGATCTGGTCATAGACGTAGAACAGCTCTCCGTTCTTGGTCTCTTCCTCCAGCCGACTTTTCATTTGACCGACAGCGAATGACAGGTCCCTGCCCGCTTTCTCGACACTGTACTTGGTCTCGGAACGCTTTTTTGCCGCCTTGGCCTGGCCATACCTGGAGAGGGCCTCCCCAAAACGGTGGAGTTTGCTGGAGACATAGCGCCCACAATTTGAGAGTGGGAGCTTGGGCAGGTCGCCGAGTTGCTCGTCCCGGATGGCCTGGTCAATCAGCGCGCCCAGCTCCCGTTCGTCTATCGATGCGATCGCGCTCTTCTCCGTTTCGGAAAGATTGACTGCACCCATTGATCGACTCCCGTTCTGCGCAAGCTCAAAGCCACGCCAAAAGGTCTGTCGGATTTCGGTCGGGCGCAAGACCAAAGCGGGAAATTTCAATTGTGCAGCAGCTTGTTGCGCAGTTGGTCAGCGCTCCTCGCGTTGGGGGCCTTTGTCATTTCATGTTGCTAATTCCGCACATATCGCGTACTTATGAACATGCAATGAACGAGCAACTACCAGATAAGCTGCTGCGCCTCCTTTCCGTCGGGCGCTTGACGTTCTCGAAGGACGAGGTTCCTTCCCTGCTGGGGATGAGCCCTTCCGCCTTCGAGGATGCGTCGCTCCGTGCCATTAACAGGGGGCGCCTGCTTCGCCCCCGGCGAGGATTCTACGTCATCGTTCCCCCGCAGGAAATGGCCTACGGAGCGCCACCGGCAACGCAGGTGATAGATGACCTCATGGCGCACGAGGGCGCCCCGTACTATGTGGGTCTGCTGAAAGCGGCCGAGCTGCACGGCGCCGCCCATCAAGCGGTGATGACTTTCCAGGTCGTTTCGTCAAAGCGGATGCCGTCCATTCCCTATGGTCGCGGGGTTATCGACTTCTTCTACAATGGCGTCATGCCGCCGGACGAGTTGATCGAGCGCAAACAAACGGAGGCCGGCTTCTTCAATATGTCTTCTGCGGCGCTGACGGCGGCAGACCTGCTGCGCTACCCACGGGCGTCGGGGTCTATAGACGCCGCGGCCTCGGTGATCGGAGACCTGGCGGAGCAGATCGAGGGCTCGGCGATCATCGGCCTGAGGGGTGTCATTCCCACGCCGACGCTTCAGAGGCTGGGGTATATCCTCGAACAAGTGGGTGCTGCCGAGTTGGCGAATGAGGTCGATAAGGTCATCGCCGGCGATAGCCGTCGCGTCGAGCTGGATACTTTCGTCGCTACCCCTCAGGGTGGCTCTGAGGCGCTGGACGACCGATGGAAGGTCGTCGTTCGCCGACCTTTGGAGCTAGACGATGATTCCCAGGAATTTTCCGGCATTAGGTATGAACAACACGTAGGCATTGCCTGCCGTCGTTAGCGGACATCAGGAGTACTATTCATGGCGGGACAAGAGCTGTCCGATCCCATCACGCTTCGGTTTCCGCTGGATGTTCTGGCCGCGATCGAAATGATTGCTGAAACTTCGGATCGCACGCGAAGCTGGGTGATGGTCCGAGCTCTGCGTCTTTATCTGGCGGGCGAAGGGGCGGAGATTCTGAACGTCGCTGATGGCCTGAGGCAGCTCGACAACGGCGAGTCCGAGGATATGGACGACGTTATTGCCCACGCAGATCAGATCGTACGCGGAAATTCCGCTTGATGAAGGTTCGGCTTTCTCAAAGGGCCGCCGACGCCCAGATCAGGGATCGGCACACCTCTTCGTGCAGTACGGGACGCGCAATTTCCTACCCTGACTGAAGTCTAGCGACGGGTTAAGTGGAACGACAGCCCTACTGATTGGTTGGTCTTTCGTACGATAGGAGGACCACATCATGGATCACACGAACCACATTCGCCTTTCCACTATTGAACTCACCCCTGCGGTTTTGGAAGGCGCTATCATTTACGGTGCCGATGACGAAAAGGTCGGCAAGGTCGATCACATCCATGGCGGCAACGTCGGCGGCATGGCGGTAATCGATGTTGGGGGATTTCTTGGTATCGGAGCAAAGCCCGTTGCCGTCCCGCTTAACGAACTCGAGTTCATGCGCGATGAAGACGGCGACGTTCACGCCCTGACGTCGTGGACGAAGGACGAACTGAAAGCTATGCCCGAGCATCACGACTAGCCAATATGGTAGGGCCGGCTCCGATGCGTGCCGGCCTGACCTTACGACGCCCCCTGCTGCATTGCCATTTGACGCGCGAGGGCGTGAGGTAGCCACTCTCCAACCAAGAAAGCAGCCGGCGGATATCGCAGAATTTGTTGCGCCGCCGTTAACCTGATGACGAAGAGCGAAACCACCGAAATCCCGTGATGACGGGACAAAGACCTTAATGCGCTGCAGACGATGTCGGCTTGGGCCGACGTCGTCACCAATGGCTCCCCTTTGACCGCAAGTGGTACCAGCAGAAGCCTATGGAACCTCCAAAGGAGATGGTTGGTTGGCTGTTCGAACGAGAGGCGACACCATGGCTGATAGAATGACGATGCAGGATCCCCGAGAGCAATATCCGAAACCTCCGTTTCCCAGCCAACCCCAGCCGGCGCCGGGTATCGTCGGGAGGATGGAGCCAGCACCTGATCATGGCGAAAATAGCTATGTCGGTGCCGGAAGGCTGAAGGGTAGACGCGCTCTGATTACGGGAGGCGACTCCGGCATCGGGCGAGCGGTCGCCATTGCCTACGCACGCGAAGGGGCTGACGTGGCAATTGGATACCTTTCAGAAGAAGAGAGGGACGCCCAAGAGGTCCTTGCGCTTATCGAGGCTGAAGGCCGCAAGGCGGTTGGCTTGCCCGGTGATGTCAAGGATGAAGCATGGAGCCGAGCGATGGTGGATCGCGCCGCCGAGCTATTGGAGGGCCTGGACATACTGGTTGTCAATGCGGCGCGGCAGCAATTTCGAAAATCCATCGCCGAGCTGACCACCAGCGATTTCGACGCTACCTTCAAGACCAATATCTATGCGCTTCACTGGATTTGCCAAGCGGCCGCTCGGCACTTGCCGCCCGGAGCGGCCGTCATAACCACTGCATCCATCCAAGCCTATGAGCCTTCGCCCATCCTGCTTGACTATGCCACGACGAAGGCTGCCATCGTGGCCTATACCAAGGCATTGTCCAAGCAGCTGATTGACAAGGGCGTCCGCGCCAACGTTGTCGCCCCAGGCCCGTTCTGGACAGTGCTGCAGCCCAGCGGAGGGCAACCAGACAACAAGGTTCGAGAGTTCGGAAAAGACAGTGATTTCGGCCGTCCGGGGCAACCAGTGGAAATCGCCCCAATCTATGTCTTGCTCGCCAGCCAAGAGGCCAGCTTCATCAATGGAGAAGTGTACGGCGTTACCGGTGGCAAGGGGATTGCTTAAAAGCCGCTTAGTCGGACTCAATCTGAAGCGTGGGCGAGGCCGGGCATTCTCAGGAACCGAGCAGATAAGTCGCGGATTTGAGTCTCCCCACTAGCGCGGAGATCCGGGCTCACTTCGCGAGCCTCGACCAGTCCGGCTCGAGCGTCTGGCCCTCGGGGACCGCGAATACAACCGAAGAGCTATCGAAACGGGCGGCACTCTGGAGGATTAGGTATGAGGTGATAACTCCTTTTGCTTCGGCTATGACCGGCCTTCAGAAAGAACGACCGAATGAGCGAAGAGGACGGCATCGGAGGCGTGGCGCTTGATGCTCGCATCAAACTGGCACTCGCCAGGTTTGAGGAGCGGATTTCTGCGTTGGAGAGCTCCGCCAAAACCGACATACGCGATATCGAAGCTGCGTTCTTGGACAAATTCCATGACGGAAATCCGCTCCGGGCTTCGGAGGCGCCCGGCATGGCGAGCGAAGTTTCCTCTGAGCTTGCCCGCTTCTTCAAACGCCGGTCCGATGTCGTCCAGTTGGTGTCACGTATCCTGATTCTGAAGGATCTGATGGTAACGTCCGCACACGCGCGATCGGCTGCTGAAGAAGCAAACATCGGCTCGACCGCTCTTAGGGAACTCCCGGCGCTCTTCAACTGGCTTGACGCGCTACAGACTGGGCGAGATCCCGGCCCCGCGCCGAACGTCACGACCGTGCGTCAGATTACCGAGGCGCAAAGGGCGCTCTATCATGTCCTGGAGAGCGTCAACGATGCTGGTGTCAACGTCGCGGCCAATATCGAGATGCTGGGCGACATCGTCGACCTGCGGATCGAGTACCTACATACGTTCAAATTGACCAACCTTCCTCTCAGCCCGAAAGAAACGTTGGAAAGAATTATGACGCGTTTTGAGCATCAGCCGACGTCCGTGGCACGTCGTGCAGCCCTCGAGCTTTTGAAGGGAAGCATAATCGCGATCATCACCCCTTTGGTGGAACGCCAACTCCCCTGGACCACGATTGTTGATATGTTCGAGCGCCTGCAGCTTGCGATCATCGGACCTCGACTCGAAACCAACCCTTCCGGCACAGACGCCCTAATGATCGTGAGGCGCGATCTTGCGGATCAGGCTGAAGCTCTTGAAGCCCTCATCGCCGATTGCCTCCGGTTCGAGGAAGCGCTGACGGCCCTCTCCGCGAATCTCTTGGAGCCCCGCCCCGGACAAGCCCCGAACTAGTCGCTCGGCGGACCTGTTAGGGCGCCGCCGGGTTTTGCCCACTGACGGACAAATCGGAGCGGCGGCGGAGCCCTGAGGCCGACCGAGTTCTCGGGATACCCGAAATCCGGGGTCAATTCGCGACACAGCGAGACAATTCTGCACAACCGGAAAGAAGACGCATGCTCGTGATACCACGTCGTCGGTTTAGAATCGTTTCGGCCGAATGGAAAAGGAAACTGCAGCATTCCTCGATCGATACTTCGATGTAGGTACTGCCCATTGCGTTTTCCCCATGCCTGTTGTTTCTATCAACAAAAGTAGCTGTGGGGCTCGGTTGATGATTTCGAAGAATTGGCGGCGCACGACCGCTATTATCCTTTTGTTTGGCGCTGGCATGCAGCCGATACAAGCGCAGGCGCAGGCCGATTTGTTCTTCGGGATTGCCAAAGAAATCGTGCGCCAAGGCGTACAGAACGACCAAATTCGGCGTGAACAGTCTCGACAGGTGCAGCAGCAACAAGCCGCCGAGCAAGCCGCGCGAGCCGCTCAACAAGCCTACGAGCTAGAGTTTTATACACGAGCCCAAACCGCTCTGAAGGCGCTCGGGTTCTACGCGATGACCGTAGACGGCAAGCCTGGCCCGGGAACACGAGCCGCTATCGTCGCGTATCAAGCGGCATTCCGTCTCCCGGGAGTCTTCGGAGAAGACCAACTTTATGACCTCGAAATGCGCGCCTCCGAGGGTTGGCGCAGCCTCGACGAACTGGAAATGGCCGAGACCGGCGGCTTCGAGAGCCGAGCCGATTTCGCTAAGGCGCGAGAGGGCGGTTTCACCAACGCCCGGAGTTATCAGGTTGCACGCGAGAAGGGCTTTGCCAAGGCCTCGGACTACGAGGCTTTCCTCAGTTCCGGTGCGCCCGACAAGGCAACTTTCGATGCCAATCGAGCGCGGCTGGCAGCGGCAGAGGCGGCGGTTAGCGCTTGCTTCAGCAACACCCAGTCCCGGAAATGGGGCGAGGCGCTGTCATCCTGCTACGCTGCGTCGATCGCCAAGCCGGCCGAGGCGAGCGTTAAACTCGCTCTCGAAGCGGCTCTAGCCGGTGCCCGGGAGGACCTGGCTGTGGGCAAGAAACAGCTCGCCGAAAAGCGTGCGCAACTCGCCAAGCTGCTCGAAGGGTCGGCCAAGCCATCGGCTGCCCAGGCCGACAACCTGCGGGCTGAGATTAATACCCTGGCTGACGAAATCCTGTTTATCGAACTGCATCTGCAAGCCGGTCGTTGTGGCGACCTGGTCTCTCGCGAACATTGGGAAGAAGCGGTGACGGCGTGTGCCAGCGATGCAACGATCGATCATCTGGTCGGCGCCAGGCGTGTCGAAGCCAAGGCGCTGCTAGCCGATATCGATGCCCATCGCGATGCCGCAAATGCAGGCCTCAAAACCGCTCAGGCAGCGGTCGCAGCTGAAGCCGAACGGCTGGCATTGGCAGACGCCAAGACCGCAGCGTCGAGATTGCTTGCGGATGTCGAGGCCTATGGCGAACAAGGCAGCCGCTTCGAGCGCGGGCTCGATGTAGCCCGGGAGGTAGTCGCCCTGCGCGGTGCCGTTGATGGCAAGGACGTAGCCACCATCACGCAACATGCCGCTGCACTGCAGGCGCTTCTTGACGCCGATGGGGCCTATATATCGGCGCGACAAGCCTGGATTGACGCACGCAAGGAGGCCGAGCAACGTGCAGTGCTCGAGGCGCGTCGGCAAGCCGAATTATTGAACGACTTTGTCCTCGCATTCGTCAGCCGGAATGTCACTTCCGCTCATGTCCCTGCCCTGCTTCCGTTGAGCGAAGCGCTTGCCGCGGCGTTGGAGGATGGCAACGCACAGCGCCTCACCGAGGCACAAGCGAAAGCACGCCAGGCCCTTAACAAAATGGGCTTAGAGAATGAACTTGCGAGTTTCGCCGATGCCTATAAGGCCCCGCAGGTCTCTGCGCAGCAGCTCCAAACCGCCGACGCGGAAATCGCCAATGCCGATCTCGCCCTGGAAACAGTTGTTGCCGCATCCCGAGAGTTGATCGACAGCATCGACAGCTTCTCGGAGGCAGGTGGAGCGTTCGCGGATCCGATCGGTGTGGCGCGTGCCCTGGCGCGATTGAAGGCTGCCTTGGCCGAACCTGCGCTTCCGGATCTGCAAGTCTTGCGGGAGGCACTGGCGTCGGTTGTGGAACAAGACCCCGCCTATGCGAGCGCCAATGAACGGCGCGCCAAGACCAACGATACCGCTCTTGCCAATTCCGTTGCCCTGGCGACCGAGAAACTAACGGCGATCAATGAATTCCTCCTGGCTCATATTGCGGCCAACGTAACCGCCGATGACATTTTGGCCGCTGTCGAGTTGCAAATGACGGTCGAGAAGGCATTGGCCGGCCCGGCTTCGGCAGAAACCGTACGAAGCCTAAAGGCCGCAGAGGATGAGCTTGTGGCGCTCAATCTGGAGGCAGCACATGCTGACTTCGTCGGCCGGAAGGCGGCTCGCACGTTGGTCGCGGAGGCCGATACTTCGACCAACGGGCTGGCCATTACACCCGCCAATGCAAGTCTTCTCGAGGGTAGCCCTGACGATCTGATTGTTCTGCGCAACAGCGCCGCACCTCACCTGGCCTATGATCTTTTGGGCAAGCTTCGCGTGGACGGCGGGGTCGCAAAACTCTGTTGGCTTCACGCTGCACCCGGCAACAGCGTGGCCTTGCTCTTGGCACGCCAGCAGCTTGGAGCTCAGGGCATCGCGCGAACGGATCTGGCGCAATGTGAGCACCCGCTGCTCGAAGCCGATCTTGCGGTATTGCGCCGCGGCGACTTTCTAGCCCTGACCCCAAGCGCGGCGCAGCCGTTGGTTGCTGCGTTCGAGGACGGGCGGCTCAAACTGATCGTCAGTATCGCCGGCAGCGACGCTTCGCGAGAAACCGAAAGGCTAACGGCCGACGCCGCGTCGATCGCCGCTCGGGTCAACACCGAAACCGCACGTGGTTTTGGTGTGCTGCGACTGCCGAACGGCAAGGGTGGCATTTGTGCTGCGGTTGCCGACATGCAGCCGCACGGCAGCAGTCTCTCCAAGCGTGCCGACAGTTTCGCGTTCTTGTTCGCCGATCCTCGTTTCACATCGCCGATGTCGACCAATCAGGCCTTTGTCGCCGCGCAGCGCGGCCAATGTTCGGGCCTCTACGCCGCCGCTGCAGATCTGCGGTCTCTGTCAGGCGCACTCCAGCGAGCGGACATTGCGTTCACTTTCGCTCCGATATGGGTAGAAGCGAGCGAGGTGGATGACGAGATCTCGCGCCTGGCACAAGAGAGTACTCGCCAGCAGCAAGAAGCTCAGGCCGCGGCTGCGCTTCTAGCGGCAAAGACCGCGGACCAACGCTCCGCTCTCCAGACGCGTCAGGAGGAACTGCGAGCCGAATACAAGAGCCGTGCGACAGGAGCGCAAAAGGACATTGCCGACCTCGTCCGGGAGGCCGTGCGAACGGAAAATCTCGGGGCGCTCACGCTTTTCCCCGCACTTCAGGAACACCTGCGCGGTGTCGTTGCCGACAAGTGGGTGATCACGGATACTAAAGACACGCTGGCTGACTACGGCACGGCAAAGTGGCAAGGCCGCAAGGTCGAGGCAGTGTTGGTTCGAATAGTTACCGAGCGCGAGAATGCCCTGCTTGGTCTTCACGCGAGCGATTGCGTCGTATTGGGGTATTTGGTCGATCCGGAGTTCCGGATCAATCGCGACCCGGTAGAGGCGGATTGTGCGGACCAGAGCCTCGTGACCCAGTGGTCCACAGGTCGCGGCATGGAAAGCGTCTGGAACCTGAAAGAGGCTCAACAATAGCGCCTCTGTGTCCATCCAATGCCATCGCGGTGCCGGCGTCACTTGAACGATGCCGACACCCACCCATCCTGTGAGAATTCCTAAGCGGCACAGCCGCGCCCGGCGGGACGAGGAATGCCGCCTCATCCTGAGCAAAACGAATAAAGTCAATTCCGACGGAGTACGACTTCGTCGGTATCGAGCCGATCGGCCGCTTTCAGCAAGACTTCCGCCCGCAGATATTCGAGCTGCTGGGAAACTGGCGTTAATGCGCAAACTCTCTCGCCGCATCTAGGCACCGACGCACCGACACTCGGCGTATTGCACTGGCTAAGACACTGTGGATGATCTTCGAATGCGCATGGTAGACGCCTGAAAATTCGGTGGTTTCCGATGATGCGAACGGTCACCGAACCGAGGGTGGCCGTCAGTCGGGCAGACTGATCGATCATTTCGTGCAAAAGGGCCGACCAATCAACGAACCGACCGGCCCCCCTAGCGAAGAGGAAGCGCCTCTACCATGTGCGCTCGGACCCGCGGAGCACATGGCCAGGCTTTTTACGCCGGCATGATCCGCTCCCCGCTTCTCTTGCGGGAGAGATAGTTAACTCCCGGGGACGAAGGCGCGTTCATCGAGCGCGAAGCTTGATCAGTGTCCACAGTTGCAGAATGGCCCGCGAGAGCGGGCCATTCTTTCGAGCACGGCTAGATTTGGTTCGCTAGAACCACCTGGTGTATTGTGCCATCGGCGTCGTCGAAAATGATCTTCACGGTGTCCGGTGCCGGGTGATTGTCGGTACCGAGAGTTGCGACTGCCACGAAGTCCTTTCCTGCGCCCGTGCCATCGGTGTCGACGCTCAACACGCCGGTCGTGGCGTCATATTTGACGTAGTCATTGACGTGACCGCCCAGGGCCACCGAGAAGAGTTCGGTGAGATCGATCTTGTCTCCTTCGCTCCCATGGTAGTCGACGATCAAGTCAGCCACGCTCGCATCCGACAACTTGAACGTGTCCGCGCCAGCGCCGCCAGTAAGCGTGTCGAACCCCGCACCGCCGAAGAGGATGTCGTTGCCATCCCCACCCACGAGGAAGTCGTTACCCGAGCCACCGATGAGGATGTCATCGCCACCATTGCCGTTGAGCGTATAGCCGCCCACCGTTGCGGGAGTCGTGTCGACAGCGGGCGCCTCATGGTTCGTCGCGCCTACTGTATTCGTCACCGTTCCGTTTGCCGTGGGCGACAGCCACCGATCCTCGGTACCCGTCGAGGTGGCAGAAATGCTCAACTCGGACGGCGAGATAATCGTGAACTTGTTCGAGCTGGAGTCGTAGCTAGCCGTGAAATGGGCCGCAGTCAGCTGGGTGACTAGGTCCGCAGCGGCGCTATCGAAGCGTCCCTCGTCTCCGCTGCCGCCTGTGGCATGTCCGACGAAGTCCGGCCATCCGGAAATGCTGATCTTGATGTTCTCTCCACTTCCCGTGCCAAAGTCGTCGATGCTGTCATAGAAGTCGATCGTATACTTCCATGGGTCGCCAGCAGCATTCACGATCCCGGCTGCCACGGCGAACGTGACTCCCGGGTTGCCGGACAAGGTCACGCTGCCGCCGCTGTCAAGATTGTTACTGCTCCAGGAGCCTCCCTTGGCAGCCAAGGCATTTCCGACCAGAGCTCTGAGAGCGTCATAGACGTTTTCGCCTGATCGAGCATTGGACGCCACGGTGTGGGTGTAGCTCGTTCCGTCAATAGTGAGGGAAACCTTGTCGCCAGCATCGTATTGCTTGGCGAAGGTAATCTTCGTTGATTGTGCCGTAGCATTCGAGCCGGCGGCGATCACGATGTCGTTTCCGCTGCCGCCGTCAATGCTGCCCGAGCTGTCCCGCACGACATCGACCGAGCCGGTGGCCGAGGAGACGCCATTGGAGACGGTATACTTGAACGAGCCACCACCCGAAGAGCTGCCGGAGTCGGTGATCGAAACCCCATCACCAACCAGCGATGCAGACAGGCTGTTCGGATAGCTCAAGCTGGTGATGTGCAGGCCAGCCTCGCCGGTATCGTTGGCGAGGAGTGCCCATTCCGGCACCACGAACGCCGTGCCGTTGCCGGCATTTGTAACGATCCGGTCGGCACCGGCCACGGTTGGATCGAAGGTGGCGATACCGAATTCGGGCTGAGCGACATAGTCGTTCTGCGCGTTCCCGGCCGTATCCTTGGCGCCCGTCACATCGATAGTGATGTTGGAGAGCGTGGCGTTGGTATCCACGACCGTATAGGTGGCCGTGTAAATCGTGTTGCCATTACTCCAGACACCACCCGTCAGCACCAGAGCACCCGCGAGATCCTGGCCAAATGTCAGGTTCGGATTGGCCGAGGTGTCCATAGCCTCACTAAACTTGACCGTGACCACAAACTCGCCCGGGCCGATATCGGTACCCGTAAGCAGGGTATCGTTGACGCTGACGTCGAGGACATTCGGGGCAACGTGATCGACCACACTGAGCGTGATCTTAAGGTCGGCGGTCGCCTTGTCGCCGTCACCATCGCGGATGGTGTACTTGAAGGTTTCCGCGGCCCCGGTCGGAACGTCAGCGCCGTCAGCCGTCAGCGTATAGGTGTAGCTGCCGTCCTTGTTAATGACGAGCTTGCCGTACTGACCTTCGATCTCGAAATTGCCTGAGCCATTGGCAGTCGTGTCACTCTGGTTGCCGAAGGCGATGCCTACGACTTCAACCCCATCGGCACCGGTATTGCCGGTGGTGACGTCACCCGTCGTCTTCAGGTCGCCCACAGCCGAAACAAAGCTGGCACGGAGGAGGAACGCGTTGGAAGCATTCTCGGTCGTGCTGATCTGCGTAACCGGTGTGCCATCCGGATTGTTAGCCGGGACAAAGCCCAGGATGTTGAGCGTATAGGGCTGGCCCGCGATGTTCACCGTCGCCGTGGAGTTGGAGATGGTGATGATGTCGTTATCGCGGCTGTCGCCCCAATTGTTCGGAGTCTCGTTGTGATTGAAGTTGATTGTTATCGGACCAACGACAGTCGAGACGCCGTTGATGATGGCCGTGAACGTCACCTGCAGCTTAACGCTTTCCAGCGTGTCGCCCGAGACCGGGAAGTTGAAGTGAGTGAAGGTGCCCAGCGTGAAGGCGTCGTTGGTAACCAGGCTGTTCAGGTTCGCCGCCGGAGCGTCCACGAACCCATAGCCTGAACCGCTTCCGTTCGGCCAGCGAATCTCATCGGTCGAGCCGTCGCCATCGCGGTCATAGCTGACCGGGTTGGACGAACCACTCATGTCGACATTGGTCCACTTGGCAACAACGTTGGAGACGCCCAACTCATCAACGTTGATAGTCAGCGTCGATTCCGCCGCGTTCGCCACCGGTACGTCGTCGATCACGGCCACGCTCACATTGTTGAACGTGTGGGTGTCATTGTCGTTGTCAGTCGCCTTGAACACACCGTTGAGGTTGATCGAGACAGTCCCTTCAACGTCGTCAGCGGCGTTGATCGCGTGGTGGTCTATATTGTCGAGCAGGGTGAACTTGAACTCACCGGTGCTCGAGTTGAGCTCCACCTTGAACACGCTGCGGTCGACAGCCGGGTCGAAGCCCGCCCCCGCAACATTGACGTAACCATAGAGCACGCCTCCATTCATGGCGAACAACACCGGCTGGCCTTCCGACGTCAGGTTGGCCCCGCCTACCAGCGAGACCTGGCCGCTCACGGTATTGAAGCCGTAGGTAACGGTGCCGTCGCCGCCCGTGAGCATGTCATGTAGCTCACCGGTGACGATGTTGGTGGTCACGCCGAGATTGCCCGCCGTGTCCTTGTCGTTGCCGTTCGCCGAGTTGGTATCGTCTAGCCCCCCCGCAAGCTGCTCCTCTTCGACAACGCCGGCAAACGTGCCGACCTGCTGGAAGGGCGTGTTGGCGTCCTTGACGGTGATCGACTGGGTAGCCTGCGACGGATCGCCGTCACCGTCCACGATCCGGTACTGGAAGCTAGCATTCACATCGGAATGGCCCGCGGTGCTCACCGGCTTGAAGGTCCAGTTGCCGTCGGCATCGAACGTATAGGTGCCCTTGCCGGCAACGACGTGTGAACCGGCTATGGCAACCCACGTGCTGCCATTGTCGAACGAGACATGGGTCAGGGTAGCACTGTCTGCACCCTGCGCGTCATTAGCCAGCACATTGCCGCTGATGCCGGCTACACTGTTCTCAAGCACCTCCTGCGCAATGTCATTGACTGCCGTTGGTACGTCGTCAACGATCGAGATCACCAAGTTGCCAGCCGGGGCCGCATCACCATCGGTGTCAGTCACCACAACCGGGAACGTCACCGAGGTGTCGTCGCCCGAGGTATTGTCCAGTAGCTCGTAGCTATAGTGGATCGTGCCGACGCCGGTGTTCGAGTTGAACACGTAGTAGGCGGTCAGAGCACCCAGGCTATCGGTGAACGTCTGGGCGACCGAAGTGAGTGCGTGCCCACCCAGTGAGATCGAGCCAACGCCATCGACCGAATTGAAGCCGATCGTGCCAGAGGTCTTCTCGGAGTCCGTCGCCGCGGCCGAACCGGCGGCTTCGCCAGAGCGAGCTTCCAGGCCGGATTCCGACACCTGCGTGCCGGCTTCGCCAGCAGCTGGGATCGTTACAGTCGGGGCAGAGTCCGCCTGCAGAGTGATTGTGACGGTAGCTACCGACGGGTCACCGTCGCCATCAACGATCTGATATTGGAACGTAATTTCACCTTCTTCACCGGGAGCCGGCGTGTAAGTGAAGGTGCCATCGTCGTTATAGATCACCGAGCCAGCGCCGGTCAGCGAATCGGCCACCAGGCTGATCTGATCCAGTGCCACGCTATCCGCACCCTGCACGTCGTTGCCGAGCACATTGACCACAACCGCCTGGTTCTCAACCGACTGCGTCTTAGCGTCGTCAACTGCCGTCGGAGCATCGTCGGCGATCGCGATCACTAGGTTGCCAGCAGGGGCCGCGTCTCCATCCGTATCGGTGACGACGACAGGGAACGTCACCGAGGTGTCGTCGCCCGAAGTGTTATCCAACAGCTCGTAGCTATAGTGGATCGTACCCACGCCGGTGCTCGAGTTGAACACGTAGTACGCAGTCAGAGCGCCCAGGTTATCGGTGAAGGTCTGCGCCACCGTGGTGAGTGCGTGCCCACCCAACGAAACAGAACCGACACCATCGATCGAGTTGAACCCGATCGTGCCAGAGGTCTTCTCAGAGTCGGTCACCGCAGCCGAACCGGCGGCTTCGCCGGAGCGAACCTCGAGGCCTGCTTCTGACACTTCCGTTCCATCTTCGCCAGCGGCGGGGATCGTTATGGTCGGCTCCGAGTCGGCCTTAAGCAGGATGGCCGCCGTCGCAACGGAGACGTCACCATCGCCATCGACGATCTGATACTGGAATGTCACCTGCCCTTCCTCGCCAGCGGCCGGCGTGTAGGTGAAGGTGCCGTCGTTGTTGTAGACCAGCGAACCGAGACCAACGAGCGAGTTGGCAACCAGGGTCACCTGCCCGAATGCAACGCCGTCGGCACCCTGGACATCATTGGCCAGCACATCAACCACCACCGGCGCATTTTCGACCAGTTGCGTGACCAGGTCCGCCATAGCCGTCGGGCCGTCGTCGTTGATGCTCACCTGGAGCACGCCTGCGGCGGTGCCACCGTTGGCGTCCGACACTGTCACGGCGAAGTCGTCGTTGACCTGGTCGGCAATGCCGCGATCGCTGTCGCCATCGGTGCCCACGATGATGTCGCCGTGGTCGCTCGTGGCGGCAGTGAGGGTGTAGGTGTAGTGCACGACCTTATTGACGGTATCGATGCTGTCGATGTGCAGCTTGCCGTAGGCGCCATCGATATTGGTACCCACCGCGATGGCCACGCCATTGATCTTGATGGTCGTGGCGCCTTCACCGTCGGTGTAGGCGAACGCGCCGGTCGTACGTTCGCCGTTATTGTTATTGGGAACATTATCGGCCAACTCGGCACTGCCGTTTGGCAGCCCGGCTTCGTCGACAACCGTGCCGGTCGACCCCGTCTGCGGCAGCGTCAGGGTCGGCAGCTGATTGGAAACGTGCACGTTGATCAGGCCGCTCTCCGCATCGCCATCGCCATCGGTCACCGTCAGCTTGAAGCCGAGGTCGATCTGGGTGGGGCCGGAGGTGCCAACAGTTACGCCTTCCAGGTCGATCTTGGCCTTGCCGTCGATCATCAGGAACTCGACATAGTCGATGGTCTTGCCGGCCGGGGCCGTAATGATCAGGTTCGCAGTTGGGTCGCCAATCTCTGAAACCGAGGCGAACGTGCCATCACTGAAGCGAACGACATAGGCGATCTTGTCACCCGTGCCAGCACCGAGGTTGAACTCGATGCTGGAGGGCGAGACGACGGATGTGGTCGATGGCGTTTGGCCGTTGACATCGGCAATCGTGCCGAAATCAAAACGCGTAAGTTCGTTGGAGTCGAAATTGGCGTTGTTGACGCCCCAGCCGTTGGTCGATCCGCTGATATCGGCGGCACTGACGCTAGGTGCTCCTCCGCCGAGCCAGTTCGTCAGGTTTTCGGGTGACGCCTGCCACTTCCAGCCGCTAAGCACCGCTACTTCCGTGCCGTTTACGCCGCCGGTGGTCAGGACCTGATAGTTTGTGGGGCCGGCGCCGTGTGCGGTGGATGCCGACACCAGCAGTTGCTGCTGGTCGCCGAAGTCAATCGAGCCGAGCATGTTGAAGACATACTGGCCGGTGGCGGCATTGAGCGTAACGGTGAAGATCTGCGCGTCGGCCGGCGGCTCGCCATTATACGTGCCGGTATAGGCCACGAGGCGCGAACCATCATTGCTGGTCCAGTAATGGACGGCTTCACCGCCCGACGTGAGCCCCTGGGGCGGGACGCTGCCAGCAAGGCTTGCCCCGCCGATGCCGTCGGCGCCAGGATGGAATTCGAACGAGCCGGTGTGAGAGGCAACGCCGTTGCCGACGTTGATCGCCTCGACCGGGCCGAGATCCGGGGTATCGTCGTTGACCTTGACCGAGAGCGTGCCGGAGGCCTCGTCGCCATCATTGTCGGTAACGGTGTAATTGAAGACGAGGTTGAGATTGTCCTCGTATTCGATTTCCATCGCGCCGGTGTTCGGATCGTTGGTCAGCGGGTGCGCCAGCGGCAAGTTCATGGTGAGCGTATAGGCACCCGTCGCGTCCACCACGAGGGTGTAGACGGTGTGGCTGATGCCACCGACCATGATCGTGCCGGTCAAGGTGCCGCCCTGCCCGTTCACCGTCCAGGCGGACGACACGGCATGGGTGGAAGCTATGCCCTGGCCATCCACAAAGATCGCCGAGAGCACACCGGCCGGCCCGGTTTCACCGGCAGCCGTCAGACCTGAGACGACGATGGACTTGAGGCCATCGGCACCCGCCGTGATCGGGAGCGTACCGGAAACCATCGAGGCCTTTTCCGGATCGTCGACGTCGCCATTGGCGCCGTTGACTGTGATCCCGCCCGACTGGCCTTCATCATCGAGGATGATCGAAGCCGTGGCATTGCCGGCTGTTGGATCGGAGTCCTGGAAGGAGAGCTGGCTGCCCAAATCGATATGGCCGGAAGCCTTGTCGCCGTCACCATCCGTAGCTGTCGCCGTCAGGATGATCTTGCCGCCGGCAAGGCTGACAACCTGATCGGCGCCATTGCTGCCATGCTGGAGAACGCGCTGCTGGTCGAGCGTCACGGTACCGTTGGCGTCAACGGTGAGGCGGAATACCACCGCGCCGTTACTGTCGCCGATGCGGCCCTCAACGGCACCACCGGAGGTCGTATAGAGCAGGACGTGCTGGCCCGTTGCGCCATCGACGAGACCGCTGTGGGTCCCCTGCGCGCTAACTTCGAGCGCATAGGAGGCCGAGCCGCCATCCGCGCCGAAGTCGAAAGTGAAGGCCGAGGCAAAGCTCTTGGAGTCATCGCTCCCAAGCGTAGCATCACTCACCGACAAGCCGGCGATTTCGACATTGCTGGTTGTGACTGTGGGCACGTCGTCGTTGAACTCGATCTTCAGGGTGCCGGTCGCCGTATCGGCGGCCGACGTGTCGGCGTCAGAGTCACCAACGGTGTAGTCGATCGAGACGTTGACGCTGGCTTCGGTGTTGTCGCCCGCGGTATGCGCTACCGGCAGAAACAGCTTGAGGTCATAAGCGCCAGTCGCGGCGTCGGTGATCTTGATCTCGAAGAGATTCGAGCCCGCACGGGCGCCGCTGACGATGGTCGCGGTCAAGACGCCAGCCGCCCAATGATACTGAACCGTCTCCTGGCCGACAGTGTCGGTCTGGCCGTCCATGCCGGCGAAGCTATAGACCAGCGCGCCGTTGCCACCGCTGCCAGGCAGCGTGCCGGAGAAGGTGGACTCGTTGTTGTCCGGATCAGGCGTAACGGCGATGTCGCCGGCACCGGCATTGGCGTTGCCGCCGGCCAGACCGTCGTCATCGACCGCGGCGAAGGCTTCGCCGGCAGCCGGGGCGAAGTTGGACTCCTTGACCGAGAACACCACCAGCCCATCGCCCAGCGAAATCCCGTCCCCGTCGCCGTCACGGGCAACGATGAGGGAGCCGAAGTCGAGGTTGAGGCTGCTGGCGCCGTTGTGGTCGAGCGGCGCATAGAGCGTCAGCACGGCCTTGCCGTTGACGATCGTCAGCTCGAACACCTTGGCGTTGTCG
>Ga0182739_1001089_pt1 | contig 29915 bp, 25 predicted proteins | sample eDN5th30CBELigBY_FD_128873 | JGI IMG/M metagenome (GOLD analysis project Ga0182739, IMG submission 128873) | Enriched backyard soil microbial communities from Emeryville, California, USA - eDNA 5th pass 30_C BE-Lig BY (version 2) (version 2) | ecosystem: Environmental > Terrestrial > Soil >... | reverse complement strand
CGGGTCCGGGTCGATCACGATCGCGGGACGCACGAAGTTGCCCTCGGCGAGCTCGCCGCCGGGCAGCTCGCCGAACTCGCGCACGTCGGCGCCGGCGTCCTTGGCCTCCTGGATGATCTCCTCGACGAACGCCTTCTGGGCGGGGGAGTGCAGCGGACCCATCGTGGTGCCCTCATCGAGCCCGTAGCCGATGACCGCCTTCTCGAGCCGGGCGGACAGGCCCGCGACGACCTCGTCCAGGCGCGAGCGGTGCACGAACACCCGCTTGGCGTTCATGCAGATCTGCCCCGTCGTGTCGTAGATCGCGGCGTAGAGGCGGTCGAGGTGGGTGTCGTCGATGATGGCGTCCTCGAGGAAGATCGCCGGGTCGTTGCCGCCGAGCTCGAGGGTGACCCGAGTCAGCGTCTTCGACGCCATCTCCATGATGCGCTTGCCGCCGTTGACGGAGCCGGTGAAGCAGACCTTCGCGACATCCGGGTTCTGGATGAGCCCGGACATGTTCTCGTCCTTGCCGCTGATGACGTTGAGGACGCCGGCGGGCAGCTTCTCCGCCACCCGCTGGACGACCCGCGCCGTCGCGAGCGGCGTCGTCGGCGGCACCTTCACGATGACGGTGTTGCCGGCGAGGAGGGCGTGCGGCAGCGAGGCGCCGAGGATGGCGATCGGCCAGTTGAACGGCACGATGATCGTCACCACGCCCAGCGGCTGGTAGGAGACGTCGGTGGAGACGGGGATCGCGCCGGGGACGACGGGGAGGGTGCGGACGGCGTCGACCTCATCCGCGTGCATGAGCGCGAGATTCCAGCGGATCTCGAAGACGAGGGCGTCGACCCACGCCTCGAAGCGGATCTTGCCGTTCTCCTGCGACAGGATCGCGGCGTCGGTGTCGCGATCGTCGGCGATGCCGGCGATCGCCGCGGACATCGCCTTCGCACGATCCTGGGGCGACAGCGCCGCCCATGCGGGGTAGGCCGCCTTGGCCGCCGCGACGGCGTCCGCGACGTTCGCGGGGGACGCGGATGCCGCGTGGCCGACGATGACACCCGGCTTGCCGGGGTCGGCGACGACGAGCGTCTCGGCGGTGTCGCGGACCTGGCCGCCGATGTAGAGTCCGGTGCGGACCGGGGTCTGAGTGAGTGTGTCCGACATGGCGATGTCACCTCTCTGTGCGCTGGAGCCTTTCGGGGTACGGGACCAGATTGCATCCGGCTGAATCGAAAGGCAAGATTGGCGACGAAATCCTCACGAATCTCGTAGCCAATGCGAGCCCAGCGACTACCCTCGGAGAGGGACACCGCTGTCCGGAAGAGGGGAGTGCCCATGTCGGATGCCGCGCTCGTCCATGCGGGAGAGGCCGCCGTGCCGCCCGAGGGGGAACCGGCCCGCCCCGATCTGACCCAGCAGCTGCGCGACGCCATCCTCAACGCCGAGTTCGCACCGCATCAGCGCCTCATCGAAGCCGACCTCAGCGAGCGCTACAACGCCTCGCGGGCGTCCGTGCGCACGGCGCTGCTCAACCTCGCGGGGGAGGGGCTCGTCGAGCGCCTGCCGAACCGCGGCGCCCGCGTGCGCGCCATCAGCATCCAGGAGGCCGTGGAGATCGTCGAGGTGCGCATGGGCCTGGAGTCCCTGTGCGCCCGCAAGGCGGCCGAGAACCTCACGGAGGCCGACGCCGAGGCGCTCCGCACCCTGCGCGACGAGATCCAGGAGGCCGTCGCCGCCGGCGACCTCGTGCGCTACTCCCGCCTCAACCAGGAGCTGGACCGCCGCATCCGCGACATGAGCGACCACGCGACCGCGACGCAGCTGCTCGAACGGCTGCGCGCCCAGTCGGCCCGCCACCAGTTCCGCCTCGGGTTCCTGCCCGGCCGCGCCGCGACCTCGGCGCCCGAGCACATCGCGATCATCGACGCGGTCCTCGCGAAGGACCCGGATGCCGCGGAGGCGGCCACGCGCGCCCATCTCGGCGGCATCATCACGGTCCTGCGCTCACTCGACTGACCGCGCAGGCCCCGCACACGCGAAGAGGGCGGCCCGCTCGCGCGGACCGCCCTCTCCTGATGTCAGGGTGTCACTCCCACGTGTCCGCGGTCGCGTAGCCCTTCCCGTTGTACTTCTGGACGATCACCGACGACACGGCGGGCTGGCCGTCGACGGTCGTGTCCACGGACGAGCCCTCCAGCATGAGCGGAGCGACGTAGTCCTTGATGCTGCGCAGCGCCTCCATGAAGTTGTCGCGCGTCGGCTCGGTCATCTTCTGGAAGACCTGGTCGAGCACGGCGCCGATCTGGTAGCTCCAGACGCAGTGCGGGAACGCCGGGACGTCCGGGTAGTCCGCGTACTCCTTGAGGTCGGCGAGGAACGTCTTGCCCTCCTCGCTGTCCGCGAAGGTCGGCGCCGAGGCCGACTGCGCGAAGGCGACGGTGTAGACGCCGGGGAACGCCGACGCGCCACCGGGCTCCAGGATCGCGCCCGGGCTCGAGGTGTTCGAGGGGAGGAACCAGCTGGGCAGCCAGTTGATCTCCTGGGCCTTCTGCAGGGCCGAGATGACCAGCGGCGTGATCGACATCGCGTTGAAGAAGACATCCGCCTTCGTCGAGGCGAGCTCGGTCAGCTGGGCGTCGACGGTGGTGTCGGTGGCCTCGTACGTGAGCTCCTTGGCGATCGTGATGTTCGACGCGCCCTCGATGCCCTTCTTGAAGCCCTCGACGTAGCCCTCGCCGTAGTCGTCGTTCTGCGCGAGGATCGCGACCGTGTGGTTCTCGCTCGACGACGCGAGGAGCTTGCCGAAGGCCTCGCCCTCGTTCTGGTAGATCGGCACGAAGCCGAGCTGCCACGGGCTCTCCTGCTGGTTGCTGAAGATCGGGTCACCCGTCTGGATGAGCACCTGCGGCACCTCGTCGGCGATCGCGGCCTCGCGGTACGCGCGGTTGGTGGGCGTGCCCAGGCCGGACGTCATCGCGAAGACCTTGTCCTTCAGCTGGTCGAAGTTGGCCTTCGCCTTCTGCGGGTCGTAGCCGTCGTCGAGCGCGTTGATCTCGACGGTGCGGGTCTTGCCGTCGCCGAACTCGATGCCGCCGTCGGCGTTCTTGGCGCCGAAGTAGGCCGTGATGCCCGCGACGGTGCAGGTGCCGGGGCCGGCCGTGGCGCCCGAGAGCGGCGTCGTGATGCCGAGCGCGACGCTCGTGTCGGTGATGCCGGGGCTCGGGGCGCTCGACCCGCTCTCGGACGGCGTGTCACCGCCGCCGCGACATCCGGCCGCCAGCACGGCGACGATGCCGATGCCTGCGACGACCGAGGCCGCGCGCATCCCTCTGCGGATTCTGGTCATGTGTCTTGCCTCTCTTCTGACTCGGTGGGTGGGGTCGGGGGCGGCGGCGTGCTGCCGCGCGAGCCGAGTGCGATCGACACCGTGTCCTCGGACGTGGGTGCCGGCAGCGGGCTCGGCGAGGTGCCGGATCCCTTGCCGCGGCGGCGTCGCCACAGGCGCGGGAGGGACACGAGGCCGCCGGGAAGGACGAACAGCACGAGCAGCAGGATCGCGCCCTGCAGCAGCGCCGTCAGGTTGGGGTCGATGATGTTCGTCAGCTGCGGGACGAGCACGTAGTACGCGCCGCCGAGGACGGAGCCGAGGATGCTCCCCGCCCCGCCGATGACCATCGAGGCCAGCAGCTGGATGGAGTGCGCGAAGCTCATCGTCTCGGGGGAGGTGTACTGGATCACCACCATGTAGAGGAACCCGCTCACGCCGCCGATGAGGGAGGCGACGGTGAACGCGAGCACCTTGTAGCGGTACGGCGAGATGCCCATCGACGAGGCGACCGCCTCGTTGCCCTTCACGATCGCGAACGCGCGGCCGTACTTGCCGTGCACGAGGTTGCGCGTGAGCAGGAACGTGATGCCGCCGATGAGGATCACGAGGTACAGCTGCCACTGGTCGTCGGCGAGCCCGGACCAGTCCGGAGCGTCCGAGAACTGGGCGGAGACGCCCTGCGATCCGCCGGTGAACTCGCTCAGGCGCTTCGCGAGCGGCACGCCCACGATGGGGAGGGCGATGGTGACCATCGCGATCGCCAGCCCGCCCAGGCGCGCGGCGGCGAGGGCGATGAGCAGGCCCGCGACGGCGGGGATGAGGCACGCGAGGATGAACACCAGGACGATGTTCCAGTCCTGCGAGACGCCGTACGCGGTGACGTAGGCGCCGAGGCCGAGGAAGAAGATCTGGCCGAGCGAGACCTGGCCGGTGTACCCCATGACGACGTTGAGGCCGAGCACCGCGACGGCGAAGACGCCGATGCGGGCGAGGGTCGCGTTGGTGGTCGCGTCGAACAGGAGCGGGATGACCAGCAGGAGGACGACGAGGACGGCCAGCGAGGCCCAGCGGACCCAGGGCTTCTGGACGAGGGATGCTGCGGAGGACATCAGACGCGCACCACCACTTTCCGGCCGAACAGACCCTGGGGACGGACGATCAGGACGACGAAGATGAGGATGAACGGCACCGCGATCTTCAGGTCGTGGCCGATGAACGGCACGTAGACGGCGGCGAGGTTCTCCAGGATGCCGATGAGCCACGCCGCGACGACGACGCCGATCGGGCTGGACAGGCCGCCGAGGATGACGGCGGCGAGCGCGTACACGAGCGCGCCGTCCATCATGCCGGGGGTGAGCGTGAGCGAGGGCGCCACGAGGACGCCGGCGAGGGCGCCGAGCACCGCCGCGAGCCCCCACCCGACCATGAGGAGGCGTCCCACCGGAAGGCCCGAGAACGCGGCCGACTGCGGGTTGATCGCCACGGCGCGCAGCGCCAGGCCCAGCTTCGTGCCGATGAACAGCAGCTGCAGCAGGAGCATGATCGCGATGAGCACGGCGATCGTGCCGATCGAGCGCACGCTCACGGCCGCGCCGAAGATGTCCACCGTCTCGAGCGGGAACAGCGACGGGAAGAGCCGGTTGTTGTAGCTCCACAGCCACGCGCAGAAGCCGGTGATGAGCGTCAGCAGACCGATCGTCACGACGACGGCGGTGTCGGGGTCGCCGCGCTCGAAGCGGCGCATGAGCCACCTCTCCACGAGCGCGCCGAACGCGAACGACACGACGACGGCCGCGAGGATCGCGAGGATCAGCGGCAGACCCCACTGCGTGAACTGCCACGCGATGTAGGCGGAGAGCACGGCCATGCCGCCCTGCGCGAAGTTGATGAGGCCCGTCGCCTGGTTGACCAGGACGATCGCCAGGGCCAGTGCCGCATAGATCGAGCCGGTCGACAGGCCGTCGAACACGAGTTGGATGAAGGTCCCCACGTCAGCCTCCCAGGTACGCGCGGCGGATCTCGTCCATGCCCTTGAGCTCGGCGGTCGTGCCCGAGAGCACGCTCCGTCCGGTCTCCAGCACGGTGGCGGTGTCGACGAGAGTGAAGGCGAGGTTGGCGTTCTGCTCCACCACGAGCATCGCGATGCCGGACTCGCGGCGCAGGCGCCCGATGGCCTCGTACACGTTCTTGGCGGTGCTCGGCGCGAGTCCGAGCGACGCCTCGTCGAGCAGGAGCAGCCGCGGCTTGGCCATGAAGGCGCGGGCCACGGCGAGCATCTGCTGCTCGCCGCCGGACAGCGCCGAGGCGTTCGAGCGGATGCGGTTCTGCAGGTTGGGGAACAGGTCGAGGCAGTAGTCGATGTCGGACGCGATCTGCTTGCGGTCCTTGCGCAGGTACGCCCCGACGCGGAGGTTCTCGCGCACCGTGAGGTCGCCCAGGGTGCCGCGTCCCTCGGGGACGTGCGCGATGCCGAGCGCCGCGACCTGGTCGGGCCGCATGCCGCGGATGTCGGTGCCGTCGAAGACGATGCTGCCGCCGGCGCGGACGGTGCCGCTGATCGCGCGCAGCGTCGTGGTCTTGCCTGCGCCGTTGGCGCCCAGGATGCCGACGGCGCCGCCGTCGGGGACACTCAGGGAGACGCCCTCGAGCACCTGCACGGGGCCGTAGTACGCGGTGACGTCCTTCAGCTCAAGCAGCGTCATCGGCGGCATCCTTCCCGATGTAGGCCTCGATGACGCGCGGGTCGGACTGCGCCTCGGCCGCCGTGCCCTCCATGAGCTTGCGGCCGTGGTCGAGGACGACGACGCGGTCGGTGAGCGCGGCGATCAGACCCATGTTGTGCTCGACGATGACGACGGTGATGTCGTCCTCGTCGCGGATCCGCTTGACGGTCGCGATGAGCTGCTCCACCTCGGTGTGGGGCAGGCCCGCCGCCGGCTCGTCGAGCAGGAGCAGCTGCGGCTTCATGAGCAGCGCGCGGCACAGCTCGATGCCCTTGTGCAGACCGTGCGAGAGCTCGTCGGCGGGCATGTGGGCCGCCCAGCCGAGGCCGTTGCGCTCGAGGAGCTCCAGCGCCTCGGCCCGCAGCTGCTTCTCCGTGCGCCACGTGCGGGGGAGCCGCAGGGACCACTCGGCTGCGCCGCCGGGCAGGCGCGTGTGCGCGCCCAGCAGGACGTTCTCGAGCACGGTGTTGTGCAGCTGCAGCGCGGGGTGCTGGAACGTGCGCGCCAGGCCGTGCCGGGCGAGGGTCGCGGGACGGGCCCCTCGCACCTCGGCGCCGTCGATCGTGATCGATCCGGCGTGGGGCTTGTAGTGGCCGCTGATGCAGTTGAACAGCGACGTCTTGCCGGCTCCGTTCGGTCCGACCAGTCCGAAGATCTGGCCGGGCTCGACGGTGAAGCCGACCTCTTGCAGCACCTTGATGCCGCCGAACTGCAGGGTGACGTCCTGCAGGGTCAGACGAGCGGCCATCGCCCACCTTTCGGGTCTTTGCTTCGTTGCGATCGACACGGGACGGGTGCATCCCTGTCACACGGGACGGTACGGAGTAGCGTCCGGATTGTCAACGATATTGGTGTGAGAGTGAGAACGGTTACTGATTCGTTGTCGAGTCGTTTCCGCAGAGCGCAATGAACCGGCCTCCGCGCCTCTCGTGAAGGGCGGGGCGACGGGGTCGCGCGGCTCAGGCGAGGGTCATGCGCACGGGCATCGACTCCCACCCGCGCAGCGTGTTGTTGAGGTGCCGACGGGGTGTGTCGACGAGCTCGACGGAGGCCACGCGGTCCAGGAGGGCACCGAGCACGGCGGTGGCCTCGAGGCGCGCGATGTGCTGGCCGACGCACTGGTGCAGGCCCATTCCGAACGCGACGTGACCGGACGGGTCCCGGGACAGGTCGAAGCGGTCGGGGTCCTCCCAGCGCCGCGGATCGCGGTTGGCCGCTCCCAGGAACATGAGCACCTTGCGCTCGGGCGGGAGCGTCACGTCGGCGATCGTGGTGTCGGTCGTCGTCGTGCGGAAGAACGTCTGGACGGGGGACTCGAGCCGCACCGCCTCCTCGAAAGCGCGCGGGAGCAGCGATCGGTCGGCGCGCAGGCGCTCCCATTGGTCCGGGTGGGTCGCGACGGCGTGGACGACGGCGGCGATGCCGGTCACCGTCGTGTCCACCCCCGCCGTGAGCAGCGAGCGCACGATGAGGGGCGCCTGTGCCTCGGTGATGTCGCCGCGGTCCGCCGCGGCCCAGATCTGGGCGCCGAAGCCGTCCGGGGTGAGGTTCTCGCGCAGGCACTGCTCGCCGATCCACGCCGTGGTCGGGCCGATCGTCTTGGCGGGCTCGGTGACGAGCGCGTTCTGCGGGCCGAACGCGTTGAAGGCGAAGTCGCCGTAGGGGAGCAGGTGCTCGCGCCCCGACTTGCCGATCCCGACGGCGTCGGGGAAGACGCGCAGCGGGAACACCTCGGCGAGGTCGGTCACCGCGTCGAGCTCGACGGTGCCGCCGGGCCCCGCGCCGTCGAGCGCCGTGGCGACGACGTCAGCGGCGTCCGCCTGCCAGTGCGCCTCGAGCACGCGCAGCCGGCGCGGGGACAGGAGGTTCTGCAGGACGGCGCGCGGGGCGTCGTGGCGTGGCGGGTCCGCCTCCAGCAGGAGGCTCGGCGGGCGCCACGGCTTCTCGCGCAGGAAGTTGCTCAGGCCCACGCCGGCGCCGGACTGCAGAGACTGCCAGTCGGTGAGCGAGCGGTGCACCTCGTCGTAGCGGGCGACGGCGTGCACGTCGTACTTCTCCAGATAGACGACGGGGCCGAGCTCGCGCAGGCGCTCGTGGAACGGCAGCGGATCGGCGAGGAACTCGATCGAGAACGGATCGATGTCGGTCGCGGCGGCGGTGATCATGGACGCTCCTTGATTCACAGGTCGAGGACGAGACGCGGATCGCGACTGCGGGACACGCACGGGAAGAGGCAGCGGGATGCCGCCCGCTCGGCGTCGTCGAGGAGGGAGTCGCGGTGATCGGGCCGCCCCTCCAGGACGTCCGTCTCGCACGTGCCGCACACCCCCTGGGCGCACGACGTGATGACGTCGACGCCCGCCCGGCGCAGCGCGGTCACGATGGACTCGTCCTCCGCGACGGTCGCGGTGACGCCGCTGCGGGCGGCGACGACGTCGAATGTCGTCGCCGGCGGCGTCTCGCCCGTCGTCGCCGAGAACCGTTCGATGCGCGGCGCGAAGCCACCCGGCACGGCGCCCCACGCGGCCACGGCGTCGAGCAGGCGCTCGGGTCCGCACGCGTAGACGCGGGTCCGCGGATCGCTCGGCCGCCACGCGTCGAGCTCGGCGCGCCCGAGCTCGTCGGCGCAGTGCACGGTGACGCGGTCGCCGTGGGCGGTGAGCTCGTCGAGGTAGGCGAGGCGGTCGCGACGGCGCCCGAGGTAGAGGAGTCGCCAGGGCAGGTCGAGCAGCTCCGCCTGGCGGATCATCGGCAGCAGCGGCGTGATGCCGATGCCCCCGGCGATGAAGAGATGATCCTCGGCGGGGGCGAGGCGGAAGTTGTTGCGCGGTCCGCCGAAGCCCAGAGTCACCCCGGGGACGCCGTGGTCGTGCAGCCACGAGGACCCGCCACGACCGTCGGGCTCGCGCTGGACGGCGATCCGGTAGCTCGCCGCGTCCCACCGATCACCGCACAGGGAATACTGCCGGGTCAGGCCGGTCGGCAGCACGACGTCGATGTGCGCGCCGGGCGCCCAGTCGGGCAGGCGCGACCCGTCGGGGCGCACGAGGGTCAGCTCGACGACATCCGCCGCGACGTCACGGCGGGCGGTGACCACGAGGATTCCGCGGTCGTTTCGGGTGGTGCTCAACTCGGCCTCCTCGCCGGGTCCGATCTGCGGTGATCGGAGGCCAGGCTAGGACGGCGAGACATCCTTGTTCATCCTCGGTTCCGTTGAACGGAACCGATACGAGAGAGAGTTCTCCCGATGAGCGGGAACGCTCCGCACCCGTACCGATCCTTCCTCTAGCCTCTGGCTCACTGGGGCGACGTCCCCAGGTCGCCCCGATGACTCGATGAGGAGCATCGATGCGAAAGATGAGATATGCGGTGGCGGCCGCCGCGACGGCCGCGCTGGTCGCCACGACGATGACGACGGCGAACGCCGCGACCGAACCCGAGGAGAACGTCTTCCTCAAGCCCCACGTGCTGGATGCCTGGCAGCAGTACGCCGCATCCGCCACGTTCGCCGACCTGCAGCAGCAGGGCAAGATGGCGACCCCCAACGTGTACCTCGCCGACGTGGCCCGCGGCATCGACGCCACCGGCGCGGACCCCGCGGACTACTGGTACGTCCGCAACGGCGTGCCCGACGACGGGGTCACGCTCGCGCCCGAGGCGATCCTGTACGCGAACCTCGAGCGGCTCAAGGCGGCCGGCAAGATCGACGACTTCGACTTCACGCTCGTCATGAACCTGCCGCACAGCGAGAACGTCACCACCGACGAGGCGTTCGCGTGGATGGACCGCATCCTCGCCGAGGCCGGGCCCGGCCAGCCCGCCGCCGTGTCTCCCGCCACCGGCTGGTGGGATGTCACGACCTACGAGGGCGGCACCTTCGTCGAGGCGGCGAACGGGAACGTCTCGTCGTCGTCCCACACCGGCAAGCGCGAGATCACCGTGACGCTCGACGGGCAGCCGTTCGGCGTGACGCACTACTGGGGGTGGTACGCGGCGACGCCGAACAGCCCCAAGCAGAAGATCAGCATCTACGTGCCCGAGAACGTGCGCGCCGACAGCCCCGCGTTCTTCCGGACCAACAACGGCGGCTGGACGTCGAACAACTTCATCGCGACGATCGTCGCCGGCGGCGCCTACACGACGGGCGGCCTCGCCTACAACACCGTCATGGGCGGCGGGAGCAACAACCCCGCCGTGCTCGGCGAGCTGCTCGACCGCGGCACGATCCTCGTGTCGTACGGCGCACGCAGCATGAACGACGCTCCGGTGGACGGCGTGTACAAGGGGCACTCGCCCGCGACGATGACCGACACGAAGGCGGCGATCCGCTTCCTCAAGTACAACCAGGTCTACGGCGCCCTGCCCGGCGACCCGGAGCGCATCATGATCCACGGCATGAGCGGCGGCGGCGGCCTCACCACCGCGGTCGCGGCCAGCGGCAACAGCTCCGACTACCACCCGTCGCTCGCCGAGATCGGGGCGCTCGGCCTCACCGCCGGCGCGAACGGCTACCTCGACGACCCGGCGGTGGGCGACGACGTGTTCGCCACCTTCTCGAGCGCGCCGATCATCGACTCGTTCCGGGCCGATCACCTCGCCGAGTGGATGTACAACGAGACGCGCCAGCGGATCCGCGACGGCGTGTACGCGAACGAGTCCGGCATCACGAGCGGCCGCAACAACCCGGCGGCGCTCGCCGAGTGGCAGTACCTCAGCGCGGCGGTCCTGGCCCAGAAGGGCGACGACTACACGTACGAGCTGGGACTCACGCCCGCTGTTGTCCAGCGGACGCTGCTCGACATGATGGAGACCTCGCTCGAGCTCACCCTCAACGAGAACGCCTCCTACCGTCCGGGACTCGTGGACGTCTCGACCGTCACGACGCCCGCCGAGGCGAAGGCGGCTCTCGAGGTGTTCCTGCGCCAGCAGGACTCCAACCGCGCGGCCGCGTGGGCGGGGCTCCCGCTGGACTGGTTCACGGTGACCGGCACGGCGGGCGCGTTCGAGGTGACGATCCCGGATGCCGCGTGGGCGGCGCTGTGCGAGTACCTCTACTGGGTGTCGCAGTGGTCGAAGGGCACGCCGATCTCGACCGCGCAGGGTCTGCCCGACGGACTCGGCAAGGGCGGCGCGTTCGCCGGAGGCGAGGGGCAGCTGTTCGGCACGACCAGCGCGCCGTACTCGCACCTCAACCAGGTGTCGTGGGCGATGGACCCGACCAACTGGCACCTGTTCGGCGTGCAGGCCAGCACCCACCCGAACACCGCGCAGCGGCAGGCGGAGAACCGTGCCATCGCGGTGACGCTGTTCGACGTCCTGCCCGGCCCGAGTTTCGAGGTGGTCCGCCGCCACCTCGACCTCGCCGAGCGCGAGGGCCTGCTCACGGGCAAGGCGCTCACCGAGGTGGTCAAGCACGTCGACAAGGCGGAGAAGCTCGCCGGCCAGGCGTCCTCGAACGCCGTCGAGGCGCAGCTGGACAACGCGATCCGCAAGGCGGGCCTGCCCGACGACGCGAACCTCGTGAAGGCGATCCAGGCGCTCATCGCCGCGAGCTGATCGACCGGGACGGGGCGGGGAACGGCGCCGGCCGGCTCCCCGCCCCTCTCCTGCCAGATGGCACGGTTCCGTTGAACGGACGCCGATTAGAGTGGGGTCATGGCACGGGGATCCGCCGGCGAATCGGTGCTGCACAAGCATCTGCGCGTGCTCGACGCGTTCGACGCGCGGCATCCGTTCTGCTCCCTCTCCGAGATCGCGGATGCCGCGGGCCTGGCCCGCTCGACCGCGCACCGCCTCGTGGCCGAGCTCGAGTCCGAGGGACTGCTGGAGCGGCTCCCTGATCGCACCTACCGCCTCGGCGTCCGGCTGTGGGAGTACGCGGCGCGCACCCCGGGCGCCCTGGGCCTGCGCGAGCTCGCGCGCCCGTGGCTCGGCGCCGTGCACGCGCGCATCCGCCAGCACACCCAGCTGGGCGTGCTCGCCGGGCGCGACGTGCTGTTCATCGAGCGGCTGTCGACGCGCGACGCCGTGGTCAACGCGACCCTCATCGGCGGTCGCATCCCGCTGCCGGTGAGCTCGAGCGGCCTCGTGCTCCTCGCGCACGCGGGGGAGGACCTCGTCGACGAGGTGATCGCCGCCGGCTGGCCGCACCACACGCGGTCCACCCTGCGGGACGGCGCCGAGCTGCGCCGCGTGCTCGCGCGGGTCCGCGGCGACGGCTTCGTGGTGACCGACGGCCACATCTACGAGGAGTCGCGCGGCATCGCCGTGCCCGTGCTCGGTCCGCACGGCGTCGTGTACGCGGCGCTCGGCGTCGTCGTGCCCAACGACGACAGCCCGACAGCGGGCACCGTCGAGCTGCTGCGGATGGCGGCGGCCGGCATCCGCGAGGACCTCGAGAACGCCTATCTGCCCGACGGGACCGGCATCCGTCCGCTGCTGAGCACCTCGACGCGCTCGCTCGAGTACTTCGCCGCCCAGGGGGCGCCGTGACCGTCATCGCGATCCTCGGCCTCGGCGAGGCGGGCCGCGCCTACGCACACGGCCTGCGCGACGCGGGGGCGTCGGTGCGCGGCTTCGATCCGCACCGTCGCCTCGACGGGGACGGCGTCGTGCAGGCGGCGGATGTCGCGTCCGCGGTCGCGGGGGCGGACCTCGTGCTGAGCCTGGCCGGCGCGGCGGCCGCGGAGGAGGTCGCCGCCCAAGCCCTCGCCGCCATGACCGCGCCCGCCGTCTACGCGGACCTCAACACGACCGCCCCCGAGGTCAAGGCGCGGATCGCGGCGCGCGCCGGATCCGTCCCGACGGCGGACGCCGCGGTCCTCGCCCCCGTGCACCGCGACGGGCACCGCACCGAGCTCCTCGCGAGCGGCGCGGGCGCCGCCGAGTTCGCGCGCATCCTGGCCGGGTTCGGCGTGCCGGTGACGGTGCTCGACGCGGCGGCGGGGGAGGCGGCGCGGCTCAAGCTCCTGCGCAGCGTCTTCATGAAGGGGCTCGCCGCGCTCGTGTTCGAGGGGACCACGGCGGCGCGCGCGGCCGGCGCCGAGGAATGGCTGCGCGGTCAGATCGCCCGCGAGCTCGGCCCCGGCGGCGAAGACCTCGTCGCCCGGTTCCTGGAGGGCACGCCCCGCCACGCCGAGCGCCGCGTGCTCGAGGTGCGCGACGCGCTCGCCGAGCTGGAGGCATCCGGTCTCCCGTCGGACATGACCCGCGCGACGCTCGCTTGGCTCGAGCGGCTCCGCGACGCGCCCTGACACGACGATGCCCGCCCGGCGGACCGGACGGGCATCGACGCGGAGGCGGATCAGAAGCCGGGGCCGCGACCCTCCGGGGCGGCGTACTTCGTGATCAGCGCCTTGAGGCTGCCGGGAGCGGCCGGGTCGTACGAGAAGATCGACGACGTGTCGGGCTGCCTGCGGTCCTCGACGGGGCCGTAGATCATGTCGCCGTTGAGGTCGAGGTAGCTGACCTTGTCGAGCTCGTCCATCGCCTTCATGAGGCCGACGCCGGACAGGTCGCCCAGCTCGACGGCCTTCTCGAGGATCGTCGACGCGGTGATCGCCTGCATGAAGCCGTACACGTTCTGCATCGTCGGCGTCGTGCCCAGCTGCTCGGTGAGCAGCTTGATGCCCTCGATCGAGGTGTCGTCGAGGTCGCCGGCGAGGCCCGTGATCACGAAGTGGTCCTTGAGGTAGCCGGCGATGTCGGTGTCCTTGAACGACTGGGCGATCGCGAAGAACTCCGATTCCCAGATCGGCGCGTAGTCCAGCTGCGTCGCCGCGGCGACGAGGTTGGGGACGTTGTTGGTCGCGCCGCCGAAGATCACCATCTCGCACTTCGCGTTCTTCAGGGTCTGGACCTGGGCGGTGAACGCGGTGTCGGTGGGGGCGAACTCCGTCTTGGGACCGACGGTGAAGCCGAGCTTCTCGGCGGCGTACTCGAGCGCCTCCTGGCGCGCCGCGCCGGACTGGTCGGCCTGGATCATCGAGCACACGACCGAGTCCTTCGTGATCCGGCCCTCCTCGAACATGTAGGACAGCGTGTTCCACACGTTCGTCTGGTACGACGTGAACGTCATGCCGAGGTTCGCGACCTTGGTGAACCGCGAGCTCTGCGTGGAGGGGAGCGCGACGGCCTTGTTCTGCTCGAGGATCGGCATCAGCGCCTCGGTGGACGCGTCCCCGAGGACGCCCGAGAGCATGACGACCTGGTCCTTGATGCGCTGGTACTCCTGCACGGCCAGCTGCGGGTTGTACTGGTTGTCGGCCGTGATGACCTCGACCTTGTACTTGCCGGCGATGCCGCCCCGCTCGTTGACGATGTCGTAATAGGCCTGCTGGCCGGCGACCTGTTCGTTGGAGGACGGAGCCAGCGGGCCGCTGAGCGCGGTCATCTGGCCGACGTGGATGACGCCGTCGGAGAGGGTGAAGCCGGGGACCGACTTCAGCTCGGCCGCCGCGTCGGTGCTGTCTCCGCTCGGGGCGGTCTGGACGGCGCACGACGTGAGCAGCAGCGCCGCTGCCGTCGTGCCGAGGACGCCGAGGATTCGCTTCTTCACGAGCTAGGTCCTTCCTTGGTGCTGTTGTGTGTGGTGGTGTTCCCTGATGCGGGCTCGGATGCCGCGGCGGGCGCCGCGGACGCGGAGGCGGGACGCGCGCGTCCCGGTCGCCGGAAGAACGAGATGAGGCCGCCCCGGCGGAAGAGGAGGAAGAGGACGATGAGGATGCCGTACACGATGAGCCCGAAGCCGGACACGCTCACGCCGCCCTGCTCGCCGGGGCGCGAGATGAACGGCAGGTAGGCGGCGAGCCAGATCGCCAGCACCGGCACGAGGCCGATGAACAGGGCGCCCAGCACGGGGCCCCAGATGCTCGCGAGCCCGCCGATGACGATGATCGCGACGTACTGGATCGACAGGTCGAGACCGAAGTTCTCCGGGCGGATGTACTGCAGCAGGACGCCGAGCAGGCCGCCGGCGAGACCGGCGAACACCGATGAGACGACGAACGCGTTCATCATCGCGGGCAGGCGCCGCACGCCGAGCACCTCCGCGGCCAGATCGTGGTCGCGGATGGCCTGCATCGCGCGGCCCGATCGCGACCGCACGATGTTGGCGGTGATGAGCAGGACGAGCGCGAGCATGAGCCAGCACAGGATGAACATGCCCTGCTCGCGCGTGAGCAGGAACGGCCCGATCTGGAGCGCGGCGAAGTCGAGCGGACCGATGGAGACCGGGGCGGTGACGACGGTGCCGTTGAGGCCGCCGGTCAGCGGCGTGAGGTTGCGCGCCGCGTAGATGCCGATGTACACGAGGCCCAGCGACACGATGGCGAGGTATGGGCCGCGCAGGCGCAGCGCGAACGGCGCGATGAGGGCGCCCAGAGCCCCGGCGAAGAGAGCAGCGAGCGGCAGCCACAGCAGGAACGGGAGCCCGAGCTGGCCGCCGAGCACCTGCCCGGCGAACGCCCCCGCGCCCACGAAGAACGCGTGCCCGAGGGAGATCTGCCCGGCGTACCCGGTGAGGACGTTCAGGCCCGTCGCGGCGATCGCGGCCACCGCCGCGGTCGCCAGCACCGTGAGCACGTAGCTGTCGGCGATGTTGAGCGGGATCGCGAAGATCGCGACGACGAACAGGAGGGCGAGGAGGCGCGAGGTCCACGTCCCGAACAGGCGCGGCGCGCGGGCCTGCGTGTTGCGGGACAGGTCGGTCTCGGTGATCGTGGCGGTCATGCGCGGCGGACCTCCTTGCGTCCGAACAGGCCCGCAGGCCGGATGAGCAGGATGATGAGCATCACGAGGTAGGGGACGACATCGGCGAAGCCCGACCCCCAGCTCTCGGGCACGAGGATCACGGCGAACTGCTGCACGACGCCGATGATGAGCCCGCCGACCACCGCGCCCAGCGGCGATTCGAGCCCGCCGAGGATGATGACCGGCAGGGCGAGGAACGCGTAGACCTCGAGGCCCGGCCGCACGCCGCCGCCGACGGTCGTCGACAGGACGACGCCGCCGAAGGCGCCGAGGGCGCCGGCGATGGCCCACGAGATGCCGAACACGAATCGCGTGCTCACGCCCTGCGCCATCGCGGCCTCGGGGTCGAGCGCCGTCGCGCGCAGGCTCAGGCCGATGCGGGTGTAGCGGAAGAAGAGGAAGAACGCGAGCAGCAGCAGCGCCGTGATCGGGATGAGCGTCGCGTCGCGCGCCGTGATGCCGATGCCGCCGATGCGGAGCACGTCGAGCTTCCACGGGTCGCCGAGGTTGAGCGAGTCGCCGGGCCAGATGCCGGTGATGATCGGCGCCGCCGCGATGGTGATGCCGAACGTGACCAGCAGCGCCGCGAAGTGGTCGGTGACCTTGTGCACGACGAAGGCCTCGAGCAGCACCGCGAACACGGCTACGAGCGCCATCGCGATGAGGACGCTCACCCAGAAGGGGAGGCCGAGCTGCCCCACGAACGCGTACGCGAGGTAGCCGCCGAGGATCACGAAGCTGCCCTGGGCGAGGTTGAGGATGCCGGAAGCCCGCGCCACGATGACGAACCCGAGCGCGAGCACGGCGTACAGGCATCCGAGGGCGATGCCCGAGACGAGTGTCTGCAGGAAGTCGGTCACCGCTTCCTCCCCTTTCTCTGCAGGCCACGGGGGATCTTCAGGGCGAGGTTCCCCGTGACGGTCGGGTCGTCGACCTCCTCCGCGTCGTCGCCCAGGTAGGCGCTGATGACACGGGGGTCGCTGATGGCGACGCGCGGCGACTCGATCGTGATGGTGGTGCCGAAGTCGAGGACGAGCGAGCGGTCGCCGAGGCGGGTGACCATGCCCATGTCGTGCTCGATCATGACGACGGTGAGGCTGAACTCCCGCTTGGCGGTGAGGATCCAGTCGGCCAGCTCGTCGGTCTCCTCGTCGTTCATGCCGGCGGCCGGCTCGTCCAGGAGCAGCAGGCGCGGCTCGGCGGCGAGGGCTCGGGCGAGCTCGATGCGCTTCTTGATGCCGTAGGGCAGGTCCCGGATCGGGCGGCGGAGGTAGTCGCCGAGGCCCATGAGGTCGATGAGGGGCTCGCACGCCTGGCGGGCCACGGTCTCCTCGCGGCGGGCCCGGCCGAACCACACGGCGCCGGTGACGACGCCCGAGCGCATGAGGCGGTGGCGGCCCAGCACGACGTTGTCCATGACGTCCATGTCCTCGAACAGCGCGAGGTTCTGGAACGTGCGGGCGATCCCGAGCGAGGCGAGTGCGGTGCGCTTCTCCGCGAGCAGCGGCCGGCCCTCGAAGGTCACCGTCCCGCCGGTGGGCTGGTAGATGCGGCTCAGCACGTTCAGCAGCGACGTCTTGCCGGCGCCGTTGGGGCCGATCACCGTGAAGAACTCGTCGCGCTTCACGTCGAAGGTGATGCCGCGGAGGATGTGGAGTCCGCCGATCTGGAGCGAGAGGTCCTCCACCTCGAGCAGCACGTCGCTCATGCGGCATCCTCCGATCCGAGTCCGAGCAGCAGGCGCTGCAGGCCCTCGTCGGCGCGCAGGTTCGCGGCGGTGTCCTCGTGCACGATGCGTCCGTGCTCGATGACGTAGCCGCGATCGGCGACCGAGAGCGCCATGGTGGCGTTCTGCTCGATGAGCAGGACGCTCGTGCCGGAGGCCTGGATCGCGGCGATCGTGTCGCGGACGTACGCCACGAGCTTGGGGGACAGGCCGAGGGTCGGCTCGTCGAGGACGAGCAGACGCGGCGAGGACATGAGCGCGCGGGCGAGGGCGAGCATCTGCTGCTCGCCTCCGGAGAGCAGGCCCGCGGCCTGGTCGCGGCGCTCGGCGAGGCGCGGGAACAGCTCGAGCATGCGATCGCGGTTCTCGCGCAGCTCGGCGCCGCGGACGGTGGTGCCGCCCATCTCCAGGTTCTCCGCGACGGTCATGGCGCCGAAGATGCGACGGCCCTCGAGCGTCTGGGCGACGCCGTGGCGCACGATCGCGCGCGGCGAGCGGCGGTTCAGGGAGACGCCGAAGCTCGTGATCGAGCCGGCGACGATCGATCCGCCCTGGGCGGGCAGGAGCCCCGTGACGGCGCGGGCGAGCGTGGACTTGCCGGCGCCGTTGAGGCCCATGAGCGTCACGACCTCGCCGTCACCCACGGTGAGGCTCACGTCGCGCAGCGCGGTGATGGATCGCCCGTAGCGGGCGCTGAGACCGGCGACCTGCAGTGCAGGTGCGGTGCTGTTGTCGTCGTCAACGGTCAACAGGAGGTCCTCCTCGACCCTCGTCATGGTCCGCGACTGTGCGGACCCGGTATCAGTATCAGGCAACCTGAGACTCAAATCAAGAGTCTCGTACCGATTGATGGAAAATGCCGGTCAGTGGGTGAAAGCGCTCAGTCCGGTGAGGGCCCGCCCGAGGATCAGGGTGTTGATCTCGCGGGTCCCCTCGAACGTGTAGATCGCCTCGGCGTCGGCGAAGAACCGCACGGCGTCCTCGTCCAGGAGGATGCCGTTGCCGCCCATCGTCTCCCGCGCGAGCGCCACCGATTCGCGCAGCCGGTCGGCCGCGACGAGCTTGATGAGGCTCGGCGACACGTCGTCGGCGATCGGGTGGGTGGTCGTGCGCACCGCGAGGGCGAGCGTCTGCGCGATGTTCGCCACGATGCGCACGAGCTTGTCCTGCACGAGCTGGAACCCCGCGATCGGACGTCCGAACTGCTGCCGCGTCGCGGCGTAGTCCGCGGCCGCCTCGTAGGCGCCGAGCTGCATGCCGGCCGCGCACCACGCGATCTCCGCCCGCAGGCGCCGGAACGCGCGATTGATGTCCGCGAAGCTCTCGATGCGCGGGAGTCTGCGCTCCTCGGGCACCCGCACGCCCTCCAGCGTGATGTCGGCGTTGTGCACCATGCGCGCGGCCGCCTTGTGGGGGATGACCGTGCGCGTGACCCCCGGCGCGTCGGCCGGGACGACGAAGGCGAGAACGCGGGGGCCGTCCGCCTCACGGGCGATCACGACGATGTTGTCGGAGATCGTCGCGTTGCCGATCCAGCGCTTGGCGCCGTCGAGGACCCAGCCCTCGTCGGTGCGCCGGGCGACGGTCGCGAGGCCGCCCGCGACATCCGATCCGTGTTCCGGCTCGGTGAGGGCGAAGCATCCGGTGAACGAGAAGTCCAGGATGCCGGGATCCCAGTCCGCGATCTGCTCGGGACTGCCGCCGGCATGGATGAGCGTGCGGAACATGCCCACCTGACCGCCGTAGGTGATCGACATGGCGAGGTCGAGCCGGCACAGCTCGAGCGTCACGAAGCCGCGGTACAGCGGGCGGGGCCGGCCGTCAGGACCGAGGATCGCGGGGTCGTCCTGCAGGCGCAGGTCGGCGAGCGGTCGCCGGAAGTCGGCGAGGTTCGTCCCGCTCTCCCAGCGCTCGACGAGCACCGGCCGCACGTTCTCGTCGAGGAACGCGCGCAGGCTCGCGAGCTTCGCGCGCTCGGCGTCGGTGAGATCCTGCGAGAACCCGAGCAGGTCGCCCGGATACTCCAGGGCGCTCACGGCGTCGCGCCTTCCTCCAGGCCGAGCAGACGCACGGCGTTGTCTTTGAGGACGAGCTGCACGACGTCGTCCGGCAGCTCCAGGCCCGCGAAGTCCGTGAGCCAGCGGTCCGGCGTGAGGGCGGGGAAGTCCGAGCCGAACAGCATCTTGTGCTTCAGGTAGGTGCGCGTGGCCCGCACGAGGGCGGGGCTGAAGTACTTCGGCGACCACCCGGACAGGTCGATCCACACGTTCGCCTTGTGGGTGGCCATCGAGATCGCCTCGTCCTGCCAGGGGACGCTCGGGTGGGCGAGGATGACCTGCAGGTGCGGATGCCGCGCCGCGACGTCGTCCAGCAGCATCGGGTTCGACAGGCTCAGGCGCAGTCCGAGCCCGCCGGGCATGCCCGCCCCGACGCCGGTCTGCCCGGTGTGCACCACGATGGGAAGGCCGAGTTCCTCGATCGCCCCGAACAGGGGGTCGAACTCCTCCGCCGACGGGTCGAATCCCTGCACGGTGGGGTGGAACTTGAAGCCGCGCACGCCCAGCTCGCCCGCCTGGCGGTACAGCTCCTCGAGCGCCGCATCACCTTGCAATGGGTCGACGGAGCCGAACGCGATGAGCGTGTCGGCGTTGCGCGCGGCGCCCGCGGCGATGTCGTCGATGCTGTTGGGCGCGTGCCCGGAGTTGGTCGTGGCGTCCACCGTGAACACCACCGCCATCATGTCGCGCTCGCGGTAGTAGGCGGCCGTCTCGTCGACGGTGCGGGCGGGCTCGGAGCTGCCGAAGTACTTGTCCATCGCCTCGCGCTGCTCGCGCGACGCGCCGTGGTGCCCGGAGTCGTCGACCTGGATGTGCACGTGCGTGTCGATGGCGCGGATGCGGTCGAGGGCGCTCATGCCGTCGTCCTCTCGTTGCGGTCCTGCACGACCTCCTCGCGCATGCGCCCGATGTCGACCTTCCCGGTGGGGGTGCGGTCCAGGGTCGCGCGGAAGAGGATGTGGCGCGGCTTCTTGTACCCCGCCAGGAGCGCGTCGACGTGGGCGAGGAGCTCGTCCTCGGAGACGTCCGCGGCGCGCTCCACGACGGCGGTCACGATCTCGCCGAAGCGCGGATCCGGCGCCCCCAGCACGACGGCGTCGGCGACGGCGGGGTGGCTGAGCAGGGCTTCCTCGACCTCGAGCGGATAGACCTTCTCGCCGCCGGTGTTGATGACGCCGCTGCCGCGCCCGAGGAACTCGATGTGCCGGTCGTCCTCGACGCGCACCCAGTCGCCGGGCACGACGTGGCGGACGCCGTTGATGATCGGGAACGTCGCTTGGGTCTTCTCGGCGTCGCCGTGGTATCCGAGCGGCAGGGCGCCGCGCTGGGCGAGCACGCCGAGCGCGCCGGGCTGGTCCTGGATCTCGTTGAGCTGCTCGTCGAGCACCGTCGCGGTGGGGAACAGGCGCGGTCGCCCGGGCAGATCCTCGACGCCGCGCGTGATCGTGACCGCGAACCCGCCGCCCTCCGTCGAGGCGAGGAGGTCGTAGATCGCCAGATCGCCCAGCTGGTGCAGGCGGCGCTTGGTCTCGGGGCTGAACCGCATGCCCGAGCTCATCGCCGACGTCACCGTGGGAAGGCCCACGCCGAGTCGCTCCGCGGCCTCGACCAGCGGGATCGTGACGGCGTCGCCCGCCACGATGAGACGCGTCGCGCCCTGGTCGTTCGCGAACCGCACGGCGGCCTCGGCATCCAGGCGCGGCGAGCCGGTCACGAGGACCGTGCCGCCGACGGCGAGCGAGTTCATGGATGTCGTGAGGGCGGTGCCGTGCATGAGGGGAGCCAGGGGCAGGCTCACCAGCGCCGGGTACGACGTGTCGGACGCGATCGCGACCGCCTCGTCCAGCGACTGGGGGATGGGGCGCTCGGTGAGCGTGTACGCGGCGAAGAGCTGGACCTCGAACATGTCCTGCTCGTCCCAGCGCACGGCCTTGGGGCGTCCGGTGGTGCCGCCCGTGTAGATCCACAGCTCGCCGCCGTCGCCGGCGCTCTCCGGCAGCGGCTCGTCGCCGGTCACGGCGTCGACCCAGTCGATGCTGTCGGGGGAGGGCGTCTCGTCGTCGACGATGTGGATGCGCCGCACATCGCCCGCCGCCTGCGCCGCCGCGTCGACCGCGACGGCGGTGAGCGAGGTCGGGTGGATGAGCACGGCGGCGCCGGAGTCGTCGAGGAGGGCCGCCACCTCGCCCGCGCGCAGACGGTAGTTCATCGGCACCGGGATGACGCCCGAGGCGAGGCACGCGAAGAACGTGATGAGGAACTCCGGCCGATTGTGCAGGAGCAGCGCGACGGTGTCGCCGCGGGTCACGCCGTTGCGGCGCAGCGTCGCGGCGAGGGCGCCCGCCTCACGGGCGAAGCGCTCGTACGTCCAGGTCTCGCCGTCGGGGGTGCGGATGGCGGGGCGGTCGGGCACGGCGCGGGCGACGGCCTGCCACAGGTCTGCGTAGTGCGCGCGCATGGGTCAATCCTGCGGGGGTCCGGAGTGCTGCGCCTGCGCGGCCAGCTCGGATCGCCAGGCCGTGTCGATCTCCTCGGGGCTCCAGCCGCCGTCGTGGTCGAGCTTGCGCAGGGCTGCGGGGTGCGAGTACAGGGTGAGCCGGTCGCCGCCGATGCCGATCGCCTGGCCGGTGACCTCGGACGCCTCGTCCGACGAGAGCCACACGATGAGCGACGCGACATCCTCCGGCGTGCCGAGGGCGTGGTCGCGGCGGTACTCGACCGGGATGCCCTTGCCGGCGACGTAGTCCTCGTACACCTGGGTGTACTGCGGGATCGTCGCGGTCATGGGCGACAGGGCGGTCGGGATGACGGCGTTGGCGGTGATGCCGGCGCGGGCGAGCTCGAGCGACCACGTGCGGGCCATCGCGACCAGGCCCGCCTTGGCTGCGGCGTAGTTCGTCTGGCCGAAGCTGCCGTACTGGCCGGCGGGGGACCCGATGAGGATGATGCGGCCGCCGTCGCCCGCCTCGCGCATGTGCGTCGCTGCGGCGCGTCCGGTCGTGAACGATCCGCGCAGGTGGGTGTCGATGACGGCGTCGAAGTCGTCGTCGCCCATCTTCCACAGGACGCGGTCGCGCAGCACGCCGGCGTTCGCGACGAGGATGTCGAGCCGCCCGAACTCCTGCACCGCGGCGGCGACGAGCGCGTCGGCGGTCTCGGTGGGGCCGACGGGGGCGACGACGGCCGTGGCCTTGCCGCCCGCCGCGCGGATGTCGTCGACGGTCGCGCCGGCGGTGGTCGCGTCGACGTCGTTGACGACGACGGCGGCCCCGGCGTCCGCGAGGGCGAGGGCGTAGGCGCGGCCGAGGCTGCGTCCGGCCCCCGTGACGATGGCGACCTTGCCGTCCAGGCGGATGCCGGCGCTCATCGGTAGTACCTCAGGACGAGCTCGGCGGCGCACGCCGGCTTCTCGGAGCCCTCGATCTCGAAGATCACGGGGACCTCGACCTGGTAGCCGCCGCCGATGTCGGTGACGGAGGTGATGGAGCCGTGGACGCGGACGCGCGAGCCGACCGGGACCGGTGCGGGGAAGCGCACCTTGTTGAGGCCGTAGTTGATGCCCATGCCCACCTCGGTGATCTGGAAGATCTGACGCATGTGGGGTACCACGAGGCTCAGGGTCAGCAGCCCGTGCGCGATGCGGGTGCCGAAGGGCGTCGACGCGGCGAACTCCTCATCGATGTGGATGGGGTTGTCGTCGCCGGACACCTTCGCGTACAGGTCCACCTCCTCCTGCGTGATCTCGCGCCAGTCGGAGGGGCCGAACGTGCGTCCCTCCAGGTCGGGCAGTTGGTCGATCGTCGCGGAAACCGTGTTCTCGGCCATGGCACCTCTCATCGCTTCGTTGCGTCGCGTGTCGGTCGGAGCGGCTGCGCTCCTCGTATGAATGTCAGGCTACCTGAAACTAGATCAGGATGCCACCCCCTTCTGCGGAGTGCCGACGGCCCCGTCTGCGGAGTGCCGACGGCCCCGTGCGCCGCCCCCTAGGATGACTGCGTGACCGCAGAGCGTACAGACAGGTCCCGCGATCGCGTGCAGAGCATCGAGCGGGGGATCGCCGTGCTGCGCGTCTTCGACGGGCGGTCGGCGGCGCTCTCGGCGAGCGACATCGCGGCCCGCGCCGAGCTTCCGCGTCCCGTCGTGCGCCGCATCCTCCTCACCTTCGAGCACCTCGGATACGTGCGAGGGTACAAGGGGCTGTGGTCGCTCACGCCGCGCATCCTGGAGCTCGGGGCGGCGTACTTCGCCGACTCGTCGCTGCCGGAGATCGCGCAGCCGGCGATGGACGACGTGGTTAGGCAGCTCGGCGAGACGTGCAGTCTCGGGGTGCTCAGCGGAGCGGATGTCATCCACGTCGCGCGGGTCGAGGACCATCGCCCGCTGCCGGGCTCCGTGCGCGTGGGGATGAGTCTCCCGGCGTCGGCGACGGCGATCGGCAAGGTGCTCCTCGCGGAGCTGTCGGACGCGGCGCTGGACCAGGTGCTCGCTCACGTCGACTGGGAGCCGCACACCCCTCACACGATCACGGATGCCGCGGTGCTGCGCCGTCGCATCGAGCTCGTCCGCCGGCAGGGGTACGACGTCTCGATCGAGGAGCTCAACCCCGGCATGGTCGCGGTGGCGGTCCCCATCGTCGCGGCGGGGTCGGCGGTCGGCGCACTCGGCGTGTCGTCGACGACGCTCCGGCAGACGGAGGCGTCGCTGGTCCGCGACGCCGTGCCGGTGCTCCGCGCGGCGGCGGACCGCATCGCCCGCGCCTACCTCGGGGCCAATCCGCAGCTCAACCGCCGCGGCCCTGCCCCCGCCTGACTCGCGCGCCGCGGCGCCGTCGCGGCATCCGCACTCCTCTTATATGTGTGCGCCCCCGTGCGCGCGAGTGGACGCCCTGCCGCCGAGTGCACGACTTCCCCGCGTCGGGATGTCGTGCACTCGGCGTGAGGGCGTCCACTCGGGGCTGCTACGTGCGAGAGGAGATCGCGGCTTGATGCCCCGGTGGGGGCGTGCTGGTGCGGCGCTGCGCGCGGCATCCGCACACTTCTTATATATGCGCGAGTGCACGACGTGCCGCCGAGTGCACGACGTCGCCACGCGGGGATGTCGTGCACTCGGCGGGAAGGCGTGCGCTCGGCGACGGGCCGCCACCGCGCGGGGCCGCCCGAGGCGGTGCTCAGAAGAGGATGCGGCCGCGGATGTTCTTGCCCGCGATGAGGTCGTCGTAGCCCTCGTTGATCTCGTCGATCGTGTACGTCGCGGAGATGAGCTCCTTGAGCTTGAGCTGACCGTTCTCGTACATCTGGATCTGGCGCGGGATGTCGGCGCGCGGGTTCGCGTGCCCGTAGATCGTGCCCTGGATGCGCTTCTGGTAGCGCGTGAGCTCGAGCGGCGAGACCGGGATGCCCTCCTCGGCATCCGCGGCGATGGAGGTGACGACGGCGACGCCGCCCTTGCGGATCGCCTCGACCGCCTCGGCGACGTGCGCGCCCTTCAGGACCCCGACGGTCACGATCGCGCGGTCCGCGCCCTGCCAGTCGGTGATCGTCCGGGCGAACTCGGCCGCCTCCTGCATCGTCGCGAACGCGTGCGTGGCGCCGAGCTCGAGCGCCGTCTTGCGCTTGAACTCCACCGGGTCGACCGCGATCACCGCGGTCGCGCCGGCGTGCTTGGCGCCCTGGACGGCGTTGATGCCGATGCCGCCGATGCCCATCACGATCACGACGTCGCCGGGCTGCGTCTCGGCGGCGTAGACCGCCGAGCCCCACCCGGTGCCCACGCCGCAGCCGAGCAGCCAGTACGTGTCGAGATCGGCGTCCTCGGGAAGCTTGATGGCGGAGTCGGTGCTCACCAGCGTGTACTGCGAGAACGTGCCGAGTGCGCACATCTGGCCCGCCTGCGACCCGTCGGGCAGTGTGAAGCGGAAGCTCTCCGTGTCGTCGAAGCGCGAGCCGAGGAGGAGGAACTGCCCGAGCTGACACAGGTTGGTCTGGCCGGAGTTGCACCAGCGGCACTTGCCGCAGGTGGGGATCCAGGAGAAGACGACCTTGTCGCCGACCTCCCAGCCGGGGGTGTTCGGCCCGACGGCCTCGACGACGCCGGACCCTTCGTGCCCGCCGATCATCGGCAGGTGGGTGAGGGCGCTGTCGCCGGTGACGAGGTGGTGATCGGAGTGGCAGAGGCCGGCCGCGTGCAGCTTGACGCGGATCTCGCCCTGACGGGGGTCGTCGACCTCGACGTCCATGACGTCGAATCGGCCGTTCTGCTCGCGGATCACGGCCGCGCGGGAAGTGATGGGCATCGGTTCTCCTTCGGACCAAAGCAGGGATGACGGCAACGCCGCCGTAGTGTCAGGCTACCTGAAAATAACGCGGACTTCGAGGAGTTTCGGGACCCGCGCGGCATCGGGACGCGCGGCATCGCGACGCGCGCGGCATCGCGCACGACCCGCCGGAGTCGTCAGAGGAAGATCGACGTGCTCTCGCGGTAGTTCTCGATCGCCTCGGGGCCGAACTCGCGCCCCAGGCCCGAGTCCCGCACCCCGCCGAACGGACTGCCCAGGTCGGGACGGTAGCCGTTGAGGCCGATCGAGCCCGTCCGCACGCGTCGGGCCACGGTCAGCGCCGCGTCCTCGTCGGCGCTGAAGACCGAGCCGCCCAGGCCGTAGCGCGTGGCGTTGGCGATGTGCACGGCGTCGTCGACGTCGCGATAGGGGTGCACCGTCACGACGGGGCCGAAGATCTCGTCCTGCGCGATGTCGCTGGCCGGGTCGGCGCCGGTGATGATGCGCGGCGCGTAGAACCATCCGTCGGTGGGCGCGGGCGTGTCGCCGGCGAGGACCGCCGCGCCGGCCGCGCGGGCGGCATCCACCATCCCGGTCACGCGCGCGAGCGCGCGCTCCGACACGAGCGGCCCGATCTCGGTCGCGGGATCCTGCGGGTCGCCGACGCGCAGGTCGCGCGCGAGCGACACGAGGCCCTCCGTGAACTCCGCCTCGCGGGAGGCAGGAACGACGATGCGCGACAGCGCGATGCAGTTCTGGCCGGTGTTGCCGAAGGATGCGATGCGCAGGCCGGCGAGGACCTGATCGAGATCCGCGTCCTCGAGGACGATCGCCGCGGACTTGCCGCCGAGCTCGAGCGTCGCCGGGATGAGGCGCTGGCCCGCGACCGCGGCGATCTGTCGACCCGCCGCGGTCGAGCCGGTGAAGGCGACCTTGTCGACATCCGGATGCGCGACGAGGGCCTGGCCGGTCTCGCGCCCGCCCGTGACGATGTTGATGACGCCCTCGGGGAAGCCGATCCGCTGCGCGGCGGCGGCGAGGACGAAGATGTCCAGCGGCGACTCGGCCGCGGGCTTGATCACCACGGTGCAGCCGGCGGCCAGGGCCGGCGCGAGCTTGAGCGTCGTCGAGGACTGCGGGTGGTTCCAGGGCACGATGAGTGCCGCGACGCCGAGCGGCTGCCGGACGTGCAGCGAGGTGCCCTCGCGGTCGTTGTTGGGGCGGTCCTCCTCGACCATCAGGTCGCGCGCGAGGCGCGCGTAGTAGCGCAGGTGCTGGACGGGGCGGATGCCGTTCATGAACCGCGCGACCGCGATAGGCTGCCCGATCTCGTCGGTCACGAACGCGGCCGTCTCGGCGGCGCGGGCCTCGAGCTCGTCGGCGAGTCGGTCCATCCACTCGCCGCGCTCGGCGGGGGACAGGCGCGGCCACGGACCGTCGTCGAACGCCGCGCGCGCCGCGCGCACGGCGCGGTCGACGTCCTCGGGCGTGCCGTCGACGGCGGTGCCGATCGGCGAGCGGTCGTAGGGGTTCGTCACCTCGATCAGCGCGGAGCCGGTGGAGTCCGCGAAGTCGCCGGCGATGAAGAGTCGTTCCTGGATGCGAGTCGCTTCGAGCACGTCGGCAGGCTAGCATCGGCATCCGATCCATTGCTACGCATTGCGACCATTCGACCGCAATGCGTACACTGACCGGAGATCGCCCCGACGCACACGCCGACGACGACGATGAGGAGCACCGGAATGACCCAGCTGCGCAGCAACTTCTCCCGCGGGTCGGCCCTGGGTATCGCTCGGCGGGCGCAGTGGAAGGCGCTGGGGATTCCGGCATCCGATCTCGACAAGCCGAAGGTCGCGATCGTCAACACGTCGTCGGACCTCGCCGCGTGCTACGCGCACCTCGACGACATCGTCGCCGTGCTCAAGGACGAGCTGCGCGCCCTCGGCGTCCTGCCGTTCGAGATCCGCACGACCGCGCCGTCCGACTTCGTGACCAGCGTCGGGCGCGCCGGCCGCTACATCCTGCCCAGTCGCGACCTCATCGTGAACGACATCGAGGCGGTCGTCGAGGGCGCCAAGCTCGACGCGATGATCTGCCTGAGCTCGTGCGACAAGACCACGCCCGCCCACCTCATGGCGGCGGGCCGCATGAACATCCCCACCGTCGTCGTGCCCTGCGGCTACCAGCACAGCGGGCTCGCCGAGGGGCGGGAGGCGGATGTCGAGGAGGTCTTCCTCCAGGCCGCCAAGGCCGCTGTGACCGGCGAGCCGACCGACGAGCTGCAGGAGCTGGCCGACGACGCGATCCTCGGCCCCGGCGTGTGCGCGGGCCTCGCGACGGCGAACTCGATGCACGTCGCCGCCGAGGCGCTCGGGATGGCGGTGCCCGGCGCCGCTCCGGTCCGCGCCAACAGTGAGCGGATGTGGGACTCGGTGCGCCGCTCGGCGGCGGCGCTCGTCGACCTCATCGAGCGCGACATCCGTCCCCGCGACATCATCACCGCGGCCTCGATCCGCAACGCCGCGCGCACGATGCTCGCCGTGGGCGGCTCGATGAACACGATCAAGCACCTGCAGGCCGTCGCCGTCGAGTCGGATGTCGACATCGACGTGTGGGAGGAGTACCGCACGCTCGGCCGCCAGACCCCGCTGCTGTGCTCGGTCCGCCCCAACGGGCCGTTCCTCGTCGAGGAGCTCGAGGACGCCGGCGCGGCGGCGACCGTGCTGCGCGAGCTGATGCCGCTCCTGGACGGGGACCAGCTCACCGTCACGGGGCGCACCCTCGCCGAGAACGCCGCTGCCGCGCGGCCCGCCGACGGCACCGTCATCCGCACGCTCGCGGACCCGTTCGGCACCGACCCGGCCATCACGGTCCTGCGCGGCACGCTCGCCCCCGGCGGTGCCGTGGCCAAGCGCCCCGTCCCGGATCCGGGCCCCTTCCGCTTCACCGGCCCCGCGCGCGTCTTCTCGAATCGGGAAGAGGCGATCGACGGCATCTCCAGGGGCCGCCTGCAGCCCGGCGACGTCGCCGTGATCCGCGGCATCGGCGTCTCCGGCGGGCCGGGCATGGGGCTCACCAGCGCGTTCATCTTCGCCCTGCACGCGCGCGGCCTCGCCCAGAGCGTCGCGCTCGTCACCGACGGCCAGTTCAGCGGTCTCGTCAACCAGGGCGTCACGATCGGGGAGGTCTCGCCCGAGGCCGCCGCCGACGGCCCGCTCGGCCGCGTCCAGGACGGCGACGTCATCGACATCGATCTGGCCGCCGGCACCGTCGACCTCCTGGTCCCCGCCGACGAGCTCGCCGCGCGCCCGCGCTACGCGCCGCCCGCCGACGACGACACCGGCGGCGGCTACCTCGACCAGTACCGCGAGCTCGTGCAGCCGCTCGCCTGCGGCGCCGTGCTGTGCGCCCGACCCGCCCGCGCGTGCGCCGAGCGCACCGTGCCCGCCTCGTAAGGAGAGACGATGACCGACACCCTCACCCTGCCCGCCGCCGAGGTCCCCGTGATCGGCGAGTACGACGTCGTCGTCATCGGCGGCGGCCCCGCCGGCCTCATGGCCGCCACAGCCGCATCGCGTGCCGGGCGCTCGACGCTGCTCATCGAGCGGTACGGATTCCTCGGGGGAGCGGGCACGATGGGCGGGCTCTCGACGTTCTGCGGACTGCACGCGAACGTGCACGGCGAGCATCGTCTCGTCGTGCACGGCTACGCCGACGAGCTGTACGGGCGCCTCGACGCGATGGAAGGGCTCAACGCGCCGCACCTCTCGGTCGAGGACCGCATCCAGGCCGTCGCCTTCGACATCTCCGCCTACAAGATCGCCGCCGACGAGCTCGTCCTCGCGGGCGGCGGCGAGATCCTCTTCCACGCCTCCGCCGTCGACGTCGTCATGAAGGACGACGCGACCATCGACGCCGTCGTGGTGGAGTCGAAGTCCGGCCGTGCCGCGATCCGCGGGCGCTTCTTCATCGACGGGTCCGGCGACGCCGACGTCGCGGCCTGGGCGGGGGTGCCGTACGAGCGCGCCGAGCACCTCCTCTACCCGTCGCTCATGTTCCGCATCAACGGCGT
>Ga0182739_1001088_pt1 | contig 29933 bp, 25 predicted proteins | sample eDN5th30CBELigBY_FD_128873 | JGI IMG/M metagenome (GOLD analysis project Ga0182739, IMG submission 128873) | Enriched backyard soil microbial communities from Emeryville, California, USA - eDNA 5th pass 30_C BE-Lig BY (version 2) (version 2) | ecosystem: Environmental > Terrestrial > Soil >... | reverse complement strand
TAATCTGTCTTGGGGTATTATTAATATGATCATCGCCACGGATCACGTGCGTAATTTTCATATCCAGATCATCTATCACTACCGCAAAATTATAGGTGGGAATGCCGTCGGTGCGGATTAACACCAAATCGTCTAGCTCGTCGTTTGCTACACTGATAACGCCATACACTTGGTCACGAAACGTAACTTCCCCATTCTCGGGCGTGCGAAAACGTATCACATGAGGCTTGTTTAAATCATTTAGTTTAAGTTCTCGGCAATGACCATCATAACGCGGCTTTGCCTTATTGGCCATTTGATCTTCACGCAATTTTTCCAAACGTTCTTTACTGCAATAGCACCGATAAGCATGGCCATTATTAATCAGTTGTTCGGCAATGGTGCGATAATGCTCATAGCGTTCGGATTGATAAAAAGGACCTTCATCATGATTTAAGCCTAGCCATTGCATGCCCTGCAAAATGGCTGCAACATATTCTTGAGTAGAACGTTCATGATCGGTATCTTCAATCCGTAAAATAAAATGACCTTTATGTTTACGAGCATAAAGCCAGGCATAGAGAGCGGTACGGGCTCCACCAATGTGTAAGTGACCGGTAGGACTTGGAGCAAAACGAGTTTTAATCATGTTAATACTTAATATTTTCTTAAAGAATAATCAATATACTACCTTTGAATCCAAAACTAATAAAGAGTTCTAGCCATCAGGTTTAATATTTTTTAATAACCACGCTAATAATTACCTTAAATCGCTTGAAATAATTTTATTAATCCCCATATCTGTTAGCTAATGGTATTAATATGAGGGTTAACTTATGGGTGAAAAACAAGAGCCGATAGCGGAAAACTCCACGCAGGCGGAACAAAAAGATAATAAATGGCAATCATTTCAACAAGAGCAACACGTTACTGAAGATAGCGAAGTTGAAAAATCGGCAGGCTCACTTGAGCATCCTTCTTATGAAGAGCTGGAAGAAAAACTGACTTTAGAAGAGCAAAAAGCTCAGGATAATTGGGATAAGTTCTTGCGCGCTCAAGCCGAGCTTGACAATATGAGGCGCCGGGCAGAAAAAGACCTTAGCAATGCTTATAAGTATGCACAAGATAAGCTGCTTAATGCTTTATTGCCAGTGGTTGACAGTCTTGAAAAAGCCATTGAAGCTAGTCAAGGAAATGAAGCCAACAAATTTATTGCAGAAGGTGTTGAATTAACCTTGAAACTGTTGCTAGATACCTTGGAAAAGCAAGGAGTCAAGCAGCTAAATCCCAAGGGTGAGGTGTTCGATCCTAACTTCCACGAGGCAATTTCAATGCAGGAAACCCAAGAGGTTGATTCGGGTTGTGTTCTTAATGTGATTCAAAAAGGTTATAAATTACATGATAGAGTACTGCGTCCGGCATTAGTAGTTGTGGCAAAGTAAAAAACTAATTCGCTAGATATTACCGGGGTGTAACCTGCTAAAGCTTGAAATTATTGAAACCGCCCCCACTATGAATTAATAAAGAACTCAATCGGAGAATAAAAATGGGAAAAATTATTGGTATTGACTTAGGTACAACAAATTCTTGTGTTGCCGTTAAGGAAGGTGACGGTGTAAAGGTTATTGAAAATGCCGAGGGTGCTAGAACTACACCTTCTATCGTTGCCTTTACTAAAGAAGGTGAAATTTTAGTGGGTCAAGCTGCTAAGCGTCAGGCAGTTACTAACCCTAAAGATACGCTTTATGGCGTTAAACGCTTAATTGGCCGCCGCTTTGAAGATAAAGAAGTTCAAAAAGATATTGGAATGGTGCCTTATGAGATTATTAAAGCGGATAATGGAGATGCCTGGGTTAAACTATCAAACGGTGAAAAATTAGCGGCTCAGCAAATCTCGGCTGAAGTTTTAAAGAAAATGAAAAAAACCGCCGAAGATTATTTAGGCGAAAAAGTTACCGAAGCCGTGATTACCGTACCGGCTTATTTCAATGATTCCCAGCGCCAAGCTACTAAAGATGCGGGCCGCATTGCGGGCTTAGATGTGAAGCGGATTATTAATGAGCCAACCGCAGCTGCTTTAGCCTATGGTATGGACAAAAAACGTGGTGATTCCATCGTTGCTGTGTATGATTTAGGTGGGGGTACTTTCGACGTATCGATTATTGAAATTGCCGAAGTAGAAGGTGAACACCAATTTGAAGTATTGGCAACTAACGGTGATACTTTCTTAGGTGGTGAGGATTTCGATTTACGCCTGATAGATTATCTTATTGATGAATTTAAGAAAGATGCGGGTATTGACCTGCGTAACGATCCATTAGCTTTACAACGGCTCAAGGAAGCTGCGGAAAAAGCCAAGATTGAATTATCATCGGCACAACAAACCGATGTTAATCTGCCTTATATCACCGCTGATGCAAGTGGACCTAAACACTTAAATATCAAGGTGACCCGAGCTAAATTAGAAGCCTTGGTTGAAGATTTAATTAAACGTACCATCGATCCTTGCAAAACTGCCTTAAAAGACGCTGGACTCAAAATCAGCGATATTAATGACGTTATTTTAGTCGGTGGTCAGACACGTATGCCAAAAGTACGCGAAGCCGTGCAAGAGTTTTTTGGTAAGGAACCTAGATTGGATGTAAACCCAGATGAAGCGGTTGCCATGGGAGCTGCCATTCAAGGTGCGGTTTTATCGGGCGAGGTGAAAGACGTATTATTATTAGACGTAACACCTTTATCCCTAGGTATCGAAACCATGGGTGGAGTGATGACCAAGCTCATTGAAAAAAATACCACCATTCCCACTAAAAAATCGCAAGTCTTTTCTACGGCCGATGATAATCAATCCGCCGTTACCGTGCATGTGTTGCAAGGGGAAAGAGAAATGGCTTCGGCGAACAAGTCCTTAGGCCGGTTTGATTTAAGTGGTATTCCTCCAGCGCCACGCGGTATGCCGCAAATTGAGGTTACCTTTGATATAGATGCCAACGGTATCCTTAAGGTATCGGCTAAGGATAAAGCGAGTGGTAAAGAACAGAAAATTGAGATTCGTGCTTCTAGTGGTTTATCGGAAGATGAAATCCAACGCATGGTAAAAGATGCCGAGGCACATGCCGAGGAAGATAAAAAATTCCATGAATTAGTCAATGCCCGTAATCAGGCTGATACCATGATTCATGCCGTTACTAAAACCCTGACCGAGGCCGGTGATAAGGTAGCAGCGGATGAAAAGGCTAAGATAGAAGCTGCAATAGAGGCGCTTAAGCAAGCGATGAAAACGGATGATAAAGCCGAAATTGAAGCTAAAACCAAGGATTTAACCGAGGCTTCTGCTACATTAGCCCAGCATATGTCGGCAAATCAAGGAGCTGAAGGCGCAGCAGCCAGTTCCGCTTCTGAAAGCGCAACTAAGGCCGAATCCGATGTGGTAGATGCCGAGTTTGAAGAAGTTAAAGACGATAAGAAGTAATTAGCTTTTGGCGGCTTCAAGATTGTTACCTTAATGACTTTGCATTAAGGGCAAGAGGAACTCTGAAGAGTCATAGCCGGCGTTTAATCGCTGCTTATGATTGCTTCGGAGTTTTTTGGGCTTGAATGCCATAATACTGAATGAAACAATCCAAGAAATAACTATATGGCCAAACATGATTATTATGAGCTGCTAGGTGTTACCCGCAATGCCAGTGAAGCAGAAATTAAAAAGGCATATCGTAAGCTAGCCATGAAATATCATCCGGATCGTAATCCGGATAAGGATAGTGCAGCGAAGTTCCAAGAAATCAGCGAAGCGTATGAAGTGCTTACCGATGAACAGAAGCGGGCCGCCTATGATCAATTCGGTCATGCCGGTGTTGAAGGGCAAGGAGCTGGTGGCGCTGGTTTTGGCGGCTTCGGTGGTTTTGGCGCATTTGAAGATATCTTTGGTGATATTTTTGGAGGAGGCGGCACTAGAGGGCGGCAATCACGTTCGCAACGCGGTGCTGACCTGCGTTATAACTTGGATCTGACTTTAGAAGAAGCCGTGCATGGAATTAGCAAAAATATTCGTATTCCCACCCTAGTTCAGTGTAAAACTTGTGGTGGTAATGGCGCTAAAAAAGGTTCTAAGCCACAAACGTGTAAACATTGTGAAGGGCACGGCCAAATTCGCTTGCAGCAAGGTTTTTTTACCGTGCAACAAACTTGCCCGGTTTGTCATGGTGAAGGTTCTATTATTACCGATCCTTGCCCAGACTGTCGTGGCCAGGGACGAGTGCAAGAATATAAAACGCTATCAGTTAAAATTCCCGCGGGTGTAGATACCGGAGATAGAATCCGGTTATCGGGTGAAGGCGAAGCCGGTACACAAGGTGGCCCTGCAGGCGATCTCTACGTACAAGTCAACGTAAAAGAGCATGCTATTTTTACCCGAGATGGTAATGACTTGCATTGTGAGGTTCCCATTAGTTTCACCATGGCCGCTTTAGGTGGTGAAGTTGAAGTACCTACCTTGGGTGGTCGAGTAAAGATTAAAATTCCTGCCGAAACTCAGAGCGGAAAATTATTTCGTTTAAGAGGTAAAGGGGTCAAGTCGGTTAGAGGGGGTAGTGTAGGTGATTTACTCTGCCAGATCATGGTTGAAACCCCGGTTAATTTAACGGCCAAGCAAAAAGAGCTGTTTCAGCAATTAGAAACAGAATTAGCTGGTGATAATATCAACCACAGTCCTAAATCTAGCTCTTGGTTCGATTCGGTGAAACGGTTTTTTACCGATACAAGTTCTTAACTATAAGCATTTAGTAAACCAGCGCAATAACTGCGCTGGTTGCTGTATTATCAAAATGTGTAGTTTAATCCTAGTATCACGTTGTTGGTAGTGTATTTATCGGCAAACAGGGTTTGATTTACATCGCCTACCGTACTTTGCGTATTTAATTTACCTAGCGATAAGTATTGATAGGCTAAGGAAATACCTAAATTTGGCGTGAACTGGTAATTAACCCCTGCGGTAAAATCATAAGCAAACTGAGTTTTGCTATTGTCTGCCCAATTACCTTGCTCATCTTCGGTCGTACTGATAAAATTGCCTGCCACTTTATTTTGGGCAACGCCTATGCCGGCTCCGAAAAACGGAGTGAAGTTTTGATAGGCAGGTAGCGCATAGATTAAATTTGCTAAATAGACATTGCTACGCACACTCAATGTATCCCACTCATGGTAACCATCGTTGTATAAAGTTCCCATCTTAAAATCTTGGCTATTGATCCGCAATGCCTGTAGCTCGAGGCTTAAAGGCAGATTAGGTAAGATATAACCTATAGCGGCGCCCCATAAAGCGCTTTTATCGCTACTGGTCACCGCGGAAGAAATTGAGATTTCATCTTTCTCCTGGGAGTTTAAGGCGCTGGTATTTCCCATAGCAATACCGCCTAGGGCTTCGATATAAAAGCCATCGGTAGACGTGGCTGCCATACTGACACCGCTGAACGTTAGAGCTGAAATTAAAGTGAGGGTTGAGAATTTTTGCATGGTAAATCCTTTTTAAATAGTAATTAAAGTTAACTAGCCATCGTTAAGCATATTATTATAACTTTAGAACCAGTAGAATAATTATTCATGCTGGCCCCTATAGTTTTAAAACTTGTATCTTATATCTAGCGGAATATTATTGCCAGTAAATTGAGTAGCCGATAGAGTTCGTTTGGCTAAATTTCCGTGATCATTATATACGGTATCATTTATGCCTAAGTTGCCAATAATAAACTCATTATGACTATCTTAGGATAGAGCAGGGAACTCGCCGCACGCCGTTTAGACGTCCGACGAGGTACTGAGATGGTTGTGTGACAGGGCCTTAGGAAAATTGGGCCTCTTGGTAAAAGGTATGGGTTTTAGCTTAATTTTAAGCGTTTCTCATTCCTCTTATGGTCATTGGGCTTAGATAATTATTACTAATATTTGTTTGTTTAAGGTTAATATGGCTTCCCTGAGTTTCTTTCGCAGTAGTTTTGGTTTGGGTTTTACCATTACAGGCTTTACTTGAAGATTCTACTACGTCTATTACTTTATAGCTGCTTTTTAATGTCTCATTAAGAGAGTGGGCTGCTATTGGTTCTTCATTGTAATTTTTTATGGCTTGTAATTTGATTTGCAGCTCTTCATTGGATAATAATGTTTTTTGCAAAGTTTTTATTTTTTCCGAGCCACCTCTAAAAAAATCTCCTAGGCGTTGTAAAAGACCGCGTTTTGAAAACTTGTTTAATTCAGCCGTTAAATGCTCTAAGACTACCATTTCGGTTAAATGTTTTGCTATCGCTTGACCCTGAAATTCACTGTTATTGGGCTGATTCTGGCATATTTGATGGATTAAGTGAGGAGAAAGCTTAGCCAAATAGTCATTTAGAGTCATCTCTTTGGCTAATTGTCGGTGTTTTAAAATATTAAAAGATTGATAAACATGGTCGCTATACGAGCTTAGTTGTTCATTTGAGAGAGCTTGATATTTATATTTAAGTTCTAGCTTAATCGTGTCTAATACCAGACGAACCATATGCTTTTCTGTTGCAAAAACCTTAGTTTTATCGGCAGAATCTTTTTCTTTAGCGATCATTTTATTATAAGTATCAAATTCTATAGCAATCTCTTGAATTACCTGGGGATTTTTAAGTAAATAAGTCCTGAACTCCGGCATCTTAAGCAGGCTTAGTTGCAGTTGTTTTCGGCGATTATTAGTGTGTGTAATAATCTGTTTTTTTAATTGGGAATCGCTAATATGAGCATTTACGGCCACTTTAAAAAAATTTTCATCTAAGAGAATACTTTTCAACCAATATTTATATAATCCAGCTTGATATTGGGCCAGCTTTTTTGGAGTATTTATAATTTTAGTCAAATCTATCCAGTTTCTGGGATTACCCGTGGGTGTTTTTAACTGCAGCAGGTTCCTAAGATTAGAGATATCTATAGGAATAGCATAATTTTCAAAGTTACCATTGCGCTCGCTTACAATACTCCAAAAACTTTGATCGTGATCAATTTTAATAAATTCCGCTTTTTTACCGCGGACAACTCTAAAACCACAATTGACATCTCGAAAATCATTTTCTTCAAAAACATAAGCAGAGGCGACACCTCTAGCAATCGATTCTATATCAACAGCATTTCTCTTAGGCTTAAAATCGGCTAGGGTTGTAAAGTTAGCTATTTTTTTGGAAATCACACTGGAAATTTGGCCACGCTCATTCAAGGTAGCTCTATTTTTAGGGGTGTTATTTATCATCATAGCTCGATAGACCTGGCTTGCAAAGGCTTCAATTTGAATGATGGCTTTTTGACCAGCCTGGTTATCATGTGGGAATTTTTGAATCCATACTGCAGAATCCTTGGGTTTATTAATTTTTTTGACTTCCCTAATGGTGTGGCAATGCACAAAGCTTGAATCTTGAACTTGAGTTACGGGAGCAAAGGCATTTTCTGATTTAAATTTGCGGGGTACTTCTATAGTCCCGAGGTTTGTGGCAAGGTTTTTGGGGGATGATTTTACCTTATCCTGGGCTACGGGTTGGATCTTGAATGTATCTTGCTGAGTTATAGGCTGAGTGTGAGTTGCATTGGCTAGCTTATTAATTTCGCTCTGTAGACGAGGAAATACATTTTTAGTTCTATCGACGGTTTCCGAAAAAATATTGTCCATATAATAAACTTGATCGAGATAGCCTTTTAATAGGCTTAATACCTCTGAATCGTTATTCATATAACCGTATTCATTTTTATAAAGATGAGTTGCTTTATCATAAATGGCGTTAAGAGAGCCTAGTTCACAAGCTGTTTCTAACCATTCAGCATATTCTTTGGTTTCTCCATTTTTTAAATAAAGTCCGGCTATTATATAAGCATATTCAGTTTTTTTTCGCTTTAGCTGAGTGGTATTAAAAAAGGTGGTTATTTGCTTAATTGTGCGTTGATTAATTTTGCGCTGTTCAATGGTAATTTGTGTCATAATACTTTCTCTTATTCTATTAATAAGAGAAAGTTTAACGATTAATACTTAAGGTAATATTATGTCATTATTAAGGAAAGCTTAAGGGAAATAACTTTTTTATTTTTTGAACTTGCAAACTTAACTTTAGCGATTGGTTTTTCTATAAATAGTTAAGACGTGGCCTAGCATTTGCACTAATTCCGCTTGATGCGTTTCACAAATATGTTGCGCTAACTCGCGTTTTTGCTCGCGCTCAAGACCACTAAGCCGGATTTTGATAAGTTCATGATCAAATAAGGCCCGTTCAATTTCGGCTTGCACAGCCTCGGTATAACCCTTACTCCCTATCATAACCACGGGATTTAGTGCATGGGCTTGACTGCGAAATTCACGGATTTTGGCTTTGCTGATACTCATAAGTTTAGTCAATTAAGTTAATAATATCGGCATTGTAGCGGCTAAATAATTACAATGCTATACTTTTGCTACTTAAAATTTAACCCTTATCATTATATTTGGAGCTTACCATGAGTTTACGTATTGTTGGTGAAGCACTAACCTTTGACGATATTCTACTGTTGCCAGGTTATTCTGAAGTTTTACCTAAAGAAACCATTCTTAAGACCCGTCTTACTCAAACTATTGAGCTTAATATTCCCTTACTTTCAGCTGCGATGGATACGGTAACCGAGGCGAGGCTGGCCATTGCCATGGCGCAAGAAGGAGGAATCGGGATCATTCATAAAAATATGTCTATTGCTCAACAGGCATCCGAGGTGGCTAAGGTTAAAAAATATGCTAGTGGGATTGTAAAAAATCCCATTACGGTCACTCCGGAACTTACCTTGGAGAGGTTATTAGAGTTAACCCATGCTCATAATATTTCAGGTGTGCCCGTGGTCGAAGGTGAACAACTCGTAGGAATTGTAACCGGGCGGGATATTCGTTTTGCCACAGAACTTAATCAGCCCATTGCTAAGGTAATGACGCCTAAAGAGCGTTTGGTCACTGTAAAAGAAGGTGCTAGCCGTGAGCAAATTGAGAAATTACTGCATGAGCATCGTATTGAGAAGCTGTTAGTCGTTAACGATAATTTTGAGCTAAGAGGGCTTATTACCGTTAAGGATATTCAAAAAGCCATGGAAAATCCTTGGGCCAGTAAAGATACTTATGGGCGCTTGCGAGTCGGAGCCGCTGTGGGTACTGGCGTAGGCACTGAAGAGCGGGTTGCGGCCTTGATTCAAGCCGGTGTAGATGTATTAGTGGTTGACACTGCACATGGCCATTCTAAGGGCGTGTTAGAACGTATCCGTTGGATCAAGCAACACTATCCTGACATACAAGTTATAGGTGGTAATATCGCCACTAAAGCGGCGGCCGAGGCATTAATTGCCGCCGGTGTGGATGCTGTAAAGGTAGGGATTGGGCCTGGTTCTATTTGTACCACTCGAATTGTCAGTGGGATTGGGGTTCCGCAGATTACGGCTATTGCCAATGCTGCCGAAGCTGCCAAAGGTACTCGGGTAGCCGTGATTGCCGATGGCGGGATCCGTTTTTCCGGAGATATTGTAAAAGCCATTGCGGCAGGAGCCGATTGTGTGATGATAGGCAGCCTGTTAGCCGGCGCCGAGGAAGCACCTGGAGAGGTTGAACTCTTTCAGGGGCGTACTTACAAAACTTACCGAGGAATGGGTTCAATAGGCGCAATGGCCCAGGCTCAAGGTTCTAGCGATAGATATTTTCAAGAAGGAGCAGATGCGCCCAAGTTAGTGCCTGAAGGTATCGAGGGGCGCGTGCCTTACAAGGGGCCGTTACATAATGTGGTTCATCAATTGATAGGCGGTTTGCGTTCAGGTATGGGCTACACGGGATGTAAATCGGTTGTTGAATTACAGACTAAAGCCGAATTTATAAAAATCACCGCGGCGGGTATGCGTGAAAGCCATGTGCATGATGTGACTATTACCAAGGAAGCCTCAAATTATTGGGTTTAAAAAGTAATTGAAGATTGGTTTTTAGTATAAATAAATGAGGAGAGTGGGGTGCAAAATATTCATTCCGACAAAATTTTAATTCTTGATTTTGGTTCTCAATATACACAGTTGATTGCCAGGCGGATTCGTGAGATTGGTGTGTATTGCGAAATCCATGCTTTTGATATGGATGAAACTGCAATCCGTGAGTTTAATCCCCGAGGGATTATTTTGTCGGGTGGACCTGAAACCGTATTAGCAGCAGCAACTCCTAGAGCGCCTCAAATAGTATTTAGTTTGGGTTGTCCCGTATTGGGAATTTGTTATGGTATGCAAACCATGGCAGCTCAGCTAGGCGGGCAGGTGCTGGCAGCTAAGGCCCGAGAATTTGGTTATGCAGAGGTGATGGCTACTGGCTCAAATAGATTATTAGACGGGATTGAGGACAGTATTAATGATGCTGGCCAAGCCATTTTGGATGTCTGGATGAGTCATGGGGATCATGTGGTTAAGTTGCCTTCGGGTTTTCGGTGCATTGCCAGCTCAGAAAATGCGCCTATCGCAGCCATGGCCGATGAGGCTAGATGTTTTTACGGTTTGCAATTCCATGCCGAGGTTACCCATACACGGCAGGGGTTACGTATTTTACAGCGTTTTATTTTAGAAATATGTGGTTGTCAGGCCCTTTGGCAACCTGCAAATATTGTGGATGAAGCGATTGAAAATCTTAGAACGCAAGTGGGATCTGAAGAGGTTATCCTAGGATTATCGGGCGGTGTGGATTCGTCGGTAGTGGCTGCCTTATTGCATAAAGCTATTGGTAAACAATTGACCTGTGTATTTGTTGATACGGGTTTATTGCGGCTCAATGAAGGGGAACAGGTCCTCAATACCTTTAATAAACACTTTGGTATCAAGGTGATATACGTGCAAGCCGCTAAGCGATTTTATCAGTCCTTAGCACATATTAATGATCCCGAACTCAAACGTAAGGTTATAGGTAATTTATTCGTTGAAATTTTTGATGAAGAAGCCAAAAAGCTTAATAATGCTAAATGGTTAGCTCAAGGCACCATTTATCCCGATGTGATTGAGTCGGCAGGCTCTAAAACGGGTAAGGCGCATGTGATAAAAACGCATCATAATGTGGGTGGTTTACCCGAAAAGATGAATTTAAAACTCTTAGAACCCTTGCGGGAACTCTTTAAAGATGAGGTCAGAAAAATAGGGGTAGAATTAGGTCTGCCTTATGAAATGGTGTATCGTCATCCCTTTCCTGGACCTGGCTTAGGCGTGCGTATTTTGGGAGAGGTTAAGCAAGCCTATGCGGATATATTACGTCAGGCCGATGCCATCTTTATCGAAGAATTACGTCAGGCCGATTTATACGATAAGGTAAGCCAGGCTTTTGCGGTATTTTTGCCGGTTAAATCCGTTGGGGTTGTTGGAGACGGTAGGCAATATGAATATGTGATAGCGTTACGTGCCGTTGAAACCATTGATTTTATGACGGCTCATTGGGCACACCTGCCTTATGAGTTTTTAGCTAAGGTTTCTAACCGAATCGTGAATGAGGTTAAAGGTATCTCGCGGGTGGTTTATGATATAAGCGGCAAACCGCCTGCTACCATTGAATGGGAGTAAGCAGCATGAAAATTGCTAGTTTTGACATAGACGCGCAAAAAACGTTTACGCCCTTATGCCCTAATGAGTTACCGGTACCCGACGGCCACCTTATCGTGGCCGAGTTGAATGCCCAAGCCAAACTAGCTCAATATCGTATAGGCTCCAAAGACGCCCATAGTCCGCAAGCCATTTGGATTGCTACTGAGCAAGAGCCGCAGTTTTCTCCAGTAACAGGTGCTAATGTTGATGTCCGTTGGAAGCAGCATGCGGTACCTGGGACTTTGGGTTTTGAGTTATTAGATGATCTGCCTCGGGTTACAGACTATGATTTTTTTATCTGGAAGGGCATAGAACCCGATATGCACCCCTATGGCGCTTGTTATCATGATTTTGCCGAAAAATTATCTACCGGAGTTATAGAGTTTCTCAAACAAAACCAGGTGACTACGGTGATTGTAGGTGGTTTGGCTACCGATTACTGCGTTAAAATAACGGTATTACAGTTATTACGAGCCGATTTGCAAGTTATAGTCAATCTAGCGGCATGTCGAGGCATTCAGGAAACGACCGTAGCACAGGCCATCACCGAAATGCAGGCCGCTGGAACCGCTTTTTATGCTAACGCCAAAGCAATCGCTTGCGCGTTCTAGCTTAGTAAATTTAACAGGTTCTTTATAAGAAGATGCAATCAAAGAATCAACCGCGGATGCTTAAACGTTTGGTTTTGTTAGCTTAGCGGGATTGCTTAAATTTAGGATTTAGTTAAACTTACCTCTTAGCCAACTGCCGGTATATTAGCCTTAATTATTGTAGAAGAATCGTGATTATAGAATCCTTACTCGACACCGACTTATACAAATTCACCATGATGCAAGTGGTTTTACATCAATTTCCTGGTGCTATGGTGGAATACCGCTTTAAATGCCGTACTCCGAATATTAATTTGAGTATCTATGCGGATGAAATTCGCCAGCAAATAAAACATTTATGTGAATTACGTTTTCAGCGGGATGAGTTGGATTATTTACGCAGCTTTCGCTTTTTTAAATCCGATTTTATCGATTTTTTACGGATCTTCCAGCTCAGTGAAGAATATATTGAAATTAAAACTGAACCAGAGTTTAGTTTAGTGATTCGTGGCCCTTGGTTACATACCATCATGTTTGAGGTGCCAATTCTGGCTATTATCAGCGAAATTTATTGTCGAAATAACTATCCACAACCCGATTATGAAACCGGCAAGCAAAAGTTATTTAATAAAGTGGCCTTAGTGAAAGAAACCCCGGGGGATGAGTTTAAATTTGCCGAGTTTGGTACCCGTCGGCGCTTCTCCGGGTTTTGGCAAGATCAGGTGGTTGAGTTGCTACATAATAAATTGCCACATAACTTTAGCGGTACTAGCAATGTGTATTATGCCCGTAAATATGATGTAAAACCCATTGGCACCATGGCACATGAATATATGCAAGCCTGTCAATCTTTAGGGCCGCGTTTGAGAGACAGTCAAAAATATGCGTTTGAAATGTGGGCTAGGGAATATCGCGGTGATTTAGGTATTGCTTTATCGGATACCTATAGTCTAGATGCTTTCTTAAATGATTTTGATATGTTTTTTTGCAAACTATTTGACGGCGCGCGGCAAGATTCGGGTGATCCCTATGAATGGGGAGAGCGAGTGATAGAACACTATAAAAAAATGCGTGTTGATCCCAAAGTTAAAACCTTAACCTTTAGCAATGCCTTGAATTTTACCTCAGCTATTCAATTATTCTGGCATTTTAAAGATAGAACTAATCCTGTTTTTGGCATAGGTACCAAATTAACCAATGATTTAGGTCATACGCCCATCCAAATTGTTATAAAGATGACGGAGTGTAATGGCCAGCCTGTAGCGAAAGTCAGCGACGCCCCAGAAAAAACCATGTGTACCGATCCATCCTATTTGCAATATTTAAAACAGGTGTTTAATATAGAATCATAGGTTAATGAGGGAGACAAATTTATGTATGCCGATGAAATTGCATTTATTGAACGTAAATTACTGGGTAAAAGAGTGCAATGGAAGGCTATTCAAGCTTTAGATCAAATTGCTTCAACAGGACTTAGCCAGTTTGATGCTTTAGACGTTGTTAACAAATTAAAAGAGCAATTAGAAGGAAAATGTAAAAAACATCAAAAATTATTTAGCAATATAGTATCTATTTTTAAGGATACTAACGTCATCATTAAAATTCCGGCTTTACGTGAGGTATTTGGGGATGAAATAGATGGCTTTTCGGGAGGCGGTGGCCGTAAAATGCGGGTCAAGACGACTCCGTTAAAAACCAGCATGGGACGTTAGCCTATTATAAGAGGAACTTAATTGGTAATATAATAACCATAAATTAAGTCTCTTTTATTGCGATTATTGAGCCATAAGAGTATTAAAAATTTTTCTGTTGTACTGAACGGATTTTCAATGTAAGTGTGGCTTTAAGTAAGAAGTAAATTCATCTGTAGCATATCTACTATCATTTTCTGTAGCATATTTGCTATCATTTAATATCTGTTCCGATTGATTCTTTGGCCCTTCAGGTTGACTACTCGGGTTTGTATTTTTAACTAAATCCTTATCAGATACTATACAGGATAAATTTTTATTGATTTTCAACACCGTTTTCAATAAGGACAAGTCTTTCTCCCCAAGATCATTGCCTTTTAAATCAAGCTCACGCAAGCTAAGAGCGTTACTTTTTAAGGCATCGAGGATGGGTAAGAAATAACCTCCAGCTAAGGACTTATGTGGATTTGAAGGCTTGGCAGATAAAGGATCTGAGTTGTAAGCCAAGCTGAGTTTGGTTAGAGATTTGCTTATTCTAAGTAACTTAGCAAGCTCATACATGCCTGAGCTATCTATTTTATTACCGCTTAGGTTCAGACTATGCAGAGCAGCCTTTTCTTGAAGACGTTCGATAATTGGCAATAGCTGAAAGCTTGGCATTTTATTGTAACTCAGATCGAGTTCTATAAGCTTATTATGTTTGCTTAGAGCTTTAGCAAAGTTATAGAATTGTATGCTGCTTTTAGTGCAATAACCAAACTGATTATGGCTTAATTTCAAAACCTCAATAGATTCATTGTTATTTAATAGAAAGGTAAAATAACTTAAATCGCTAGTAGTAAGCTTATTGCTACTGAAAATCAATTCTTTAAGACTTTTGAGTTTTGCTAGGACTTTGATCAACTCTCTTAGGCTAGTTGTATCAAAGCTAATATGGCTAAAATCAATTTTTTCTAGACAGCAATTGTCTTTATCTAAAGCCGCTATTATCTCTTTTAAATGAGTTTGGCTCAAGTTTCTCGGCAACTGTAAGCTTATTAGAGCCTTATTTTGCAATAATTCTTTATATTCTTGAATGGTTTTGACTGATTTCATGGAGTGCCTTTTCTATATGGCTTAAATATTCACTCAAGCTAGAGAATTGAATCTATAGCCTGAATAAATTTTTTACTATACATATATCAAACGATAGCATAAGTTTAGTCATTAATAGCTCTGTAGGACGCAAGGTAGCTACGCTCTCTATTATTTAATGAAAACAATAGTGATACGAGTAGTGACAAAGATGATGTCACCGATGATGAAGATGATAAAGGATCGCCTAAACAATATGTTTACGATCCTAATCTAGAAGACTATATAAAAAATTTTGCAAAAATTATTCATACGTTTGAAGAAACATATAAAAAAGAGCCTACAATTCAACAACAAGATATTGATAAGTTGATAGTATACTTGCCAGAGGTAGGGATTTTATCCTGACCTGATTTTACTTTATATAAACAATGTTCTCTTAGTTTAGTCCTTAAGAAATATGAGCTAGAAAGCCTGTTGCAAGAATTAGAGAATAACTGTCAAGAAAATCAACTCTTACACTTATACATTGGTAGTACACTGCATGTCATTGGAATGCGCTATTCTAAAGCAGATAAGAAGTATTATTGCTATGATCCCAATGAAGAGAGAATGGTAGATGAAGATAAAACCCTAGAGTTTGAATATTCCTCGGCAAAAGACACAGCAAATTTTTTATTTAAAACTCTTTTGCTTATGATGAAGAAATTATGGATGAAGCGGAATTTATGGGGATTTCAATTGACACATTTGGCATAACGCAACAAACCTTCTCCCTTGATGACAAGCTTATTAATTTAATGAAAGAAAGTCAAACGCATAATCAAACCCAACAGGCTAAGCCACTCACTCAGTTTCAAGAAAGAATAAGCATACATGATGAAAATCCATTACATTTAGCTTGCTATAATGGGAATTTTAGCTTATTGCAAGCGATGTTTGGCGAGTTTAAGCCGGATATTACCATGATTGATGCGGTAAATAAGAAAGGAAATGGCCCATTAATTTAAGGCGGTAGGTAATGGGCATACGAAGATTATAGACTATCTTAGTGAGCAAGAAGTAGACTAGAAAAACTTAATCAAGCAAAAAGAAACATTATAATGAAATCGGTTGATTCAGGTAGTGAAACAGTTGTCAGCCTCATAATAGACAAGGTCCACTCGCAAAATATATTAGCAGATATGCCGCATGCAACGACAAAAAAAAGGAGATTGGGCAATTAGTTATGCTATAAAGCAACAGCGAATTAATGTTTTTAATCTGTTACTTAAGAATGGTTTCGATATTGAAAAAACATGGCCTGGAAAAGGGAATAAAATTCATACTATTTTACATGATCTGGCGGAAGTTGATGATGGCGATGTACTGAATAAAATGTTTGCTTGTTTAGATGCGAATAAGCTTAACAGAGTCTGCGCTAAACTAAATAAAGAACAACGAGAGGAGTTACGCCGTAAAATAGAAGGTAATAAAGCGTGCCATACCCTTTTATCGATAATTCTTACTCGGGATGATAATAAAGAGCAACTTGCGAGTAAGGATAGTATTAGTCTTGCAGATCAGGTAAATAATGATCCACGGGATTCAACTGCTACTATTCTTAAAAAATTAAGGCATAAGCCAGAGGTACCCAATTGTAGCATTTCTGACACCAAAGATTTAACCAAAAATTCCATAGCCTCATTGTCACAGCCATCATATAAACGCCCTAGAGATTCGGAGCCTGCTAAGCAAAAATTAAAATTTCAGAAAGTACAGCCTAACGATGAAGTCGTGGATGATTCAAGGGATACCAAGGACGAACTTTCTGATAATGAAGATGATACAAAATCGCCGGGCTTTGGGCAATCAATCTAAAGGACTTGAGAATGTACGAAACAGTACTTGGATTTTTATATAACTCATATAAATCAATAGGTTAGGACCTTTAGTAGTCATGTTTTTTAATTATTTGGCTAATTGTAAATCATTGATTAAAGCCCTCATAAAGCGGGTTGCTTCACCACCCGTTATTGCCCGGTGATCAAAAGTAAGTGACAATGGGATGATGCGATGCACTGCTGCTTGGCCCTGGTATGCAACGACAGTATCTCGTATTCGCCCTGTAGCTAAAATAGCAACGGTAGGTGGAACTACAATTGGGCTTGCGTAGCGGCCGGCAAACATACCGAAATTAGATAGAACAATCGTAGCTTCCTGCAAGTTTTCTTGCTTAATCGAGCGATTTTGTACTTGAACTTTGTAGTCCTCGATTTGCTGACGCAAGGTTTGGTTTGAAAATTTGGCAATGTCTTTAATAACCGGAACAAATAAGCCATCGAGGGTGTCCATGGCTAGTCCTAAATTGATGGTATCATGTAGTTGACGCTTGAAATTTTTACCATCGAACCAAGCGTTTAAGCTAGGTTCGGTTTGGCAGGCTGTTATCAAGGCGCGAATAATTCTTAAGGTAATATCCGAGTTTTCTTGCCAGGCATAAATATCGGCATCATCATAAATTGTGACGGGTACAACTTCTTTATGGGCCTGACTCATGGTCGTTGCCATTACCCGGCGTACACTACGTAAACTCTCTTCTTGAAAAGAACTTACCGAATGATTATTTTGCTGATTTGCGGCATGGACAACATCTTCGCTAGTAATTACGCCATTTTTACCGGTGCCCTGAATTAAATTAAGATCTATTTTAAGCTGTTTGGCTAAATTACGGACAACGGGTAAGGCTTTTACTTTATTAAGGTGAGTAGCAAGTGGAGTAGGTATTACGGCAGGTTCGGTCAAAATAATATCGCTACTCGCTAAATTACCAACGACCGTGCCGGTACTTTCTGTTTCAAAACTTACTAAGGGGCTACCCGTATTGATGATATCGCCTGGTTGTCCATAAAGTTTGTTAATTTTACCGGTAAAGGGAGAGGGAACATCTACAATAGCCTTAGCGGTTTCCATAGCAACCATGGGTTGATCGGTTTTTACCCTGTCACCTGCTTGGACATACCATTCGTGGATTTCCGCTTCGGAAAGTCCTTCGCCTAAATCGGGTAAATTAAATATTTTCATTCTTTTATCCTTTTTCATACCTTAATCTGAGGTTATTAAATGGTATCAAGCTTATTATAAACAGCCCCTAATAATTTCACTTATGTTTTAGCCCTCATAAGCTAATATTTCTTGGACCGCTTGAATGATTTTTTCTGCAGTAGGTAAATAGTGCTTTTCCATTTTGGCATAAGGCACTATGGTATCGTAACCCGTTACTCGTTTGATAGGTGCCATTAAACAGAGTAGGCATTGTTCGGCCAATTGAGCGGCTATTTCCGCTCCAACGCCACAAGTACGGGCGGCTTCATGAATGATCACACAACGCCCTGTTTTTTCTACGGATTCAATAATGGTTTGGATATCTAAAGGTTTAATAGTAGCAACGTCAATGATTTCGGCTTGAACATTTTGCTCTGCTAATTGTGCTGCGGCTTGCAAGGTTTCATATACCATGCTACCCCAAGTAACTAAGGTAATATCGTCACCCTCTCGTAATTTAAAGCATTTATCCAAGGGTAAAGCGAGTCCATTATTAGGCACGGCTTGTTTTACCATTCTATAAATCCGGGTGGGTTCTAAAAACACCACGGGGTCAGGATCACGAATAGCGGCTAGTAATAAGCCATAGGCTTTAGCGGGGGATGAGGGAATGACAACTCTTAGGCCTGGAATATGGGCAAATAAGGCTTCGGTGCTTTCAGAGTGATGCTCAGGCGCATGAATACCTGCTCCATAAGGAGTACGGAATACCACGGGGCATGTTAAGCGGCCGCGAGTACGGTTACGAATACGGCTGGCATGGCTAATAATATGTTCCAACCCCGCATAGATAAATCCCATAAATTGAAATTCTGCCACGGGTTTTAAACCCTGCATGGCCATGCCAACAGAGATTCCCGCAATCATGCTTTCTGCGAGCGGAGTATCCAGCACGCGCTTAGGACCAAACTGCTCGAGTAAACCGACTGTAGAACGAAATACGCCACCATTTTTACCAATATCTTCACCTAGTAATACCACATTCTGATCGGCTTGCATTTCATAAGTAAGGGCTTGATTAATAGCTTCAACTAAGGTAATTTCAGTCATTTTTTGGCCTCAAGTTCACGGCGTTGTTCTAAATAAATAGCCGGTAAGCTTGCATACAGATAATCAAACATATCGGTAAGCGCAGCCGGTGGCAAATTCATATATTCGATCACGGCCTGTTCAATCTGTTGGCTACACTCGGCCTGTAGTTTGGCTTCTTGCTCATCGTCCCAATAACCTATGGCGTTAAGGTAATTTCGCAAGCGTTTAATGGGTTCTTCTTGCCAGGCTTGTTTAAGCATCTCTTGGTCGCAATAACGTTTGGCATCGTCGGCCGTGGTATGATCGCATAGGCGATAGGTAACTGCTTCAATTAAACTAGGTCCAGAGCCCTCACGGGCCTTAGTTATTGCTTGATCTAACGCATGTTTAATCGCGATAATGTCGTTACCATCTACTTGTTCACCGGTTATTCCTCCGGCAATGGCTTTTTGAGCTAAAGTGACGGCACTGGTTTGAGCTGTTCTTGGCACCGAAATGGCCCATTGATTGTTATTAATTAAAAATACAATGGGTAGCTGCCAAACTCCCGCTAAATTAAGGGCTTCATAAAAATCGCCTCTTGAGGTAGCACCATCACCGCATACTACTACCGCTACTCGGGATTGATTGCGTAATTTAAAGGCACTAGCAATACCCGCCGCATGTAAGCACTGTGTAGCCAGAGGAACGTAAATAGGCAGATCTTCCCGATTGGCTGCAAAATTATTACCACGCTCATCACCGCCCCAATAAGCCAGGATTTCTGCCATGGTCACACCGCGTTGGAGCTGAGCCGCATATTCCCGATAAGCAGGGCAAAAAATATCATTAGGCTGCATGGCGGCACCTATTGCGGTGCTAATAGCCTCTTGACCTAGCGAAGATGGATAGGTGCCTAACTTACCCGTGCGTTGTAGATTAATAGCTTTAGTATCGAAGGAGCGAGTCAAAGACATGGTGCGGTAAAAAGCAATTAGATTTTGCGGATCTTGGGCAAAATCGGGTAGTGATTGAGTGATTTGCCCTTCAGCGTCGAGAAAGCGTAAATAAGGAATTTCAAATTTTGCAACAATAGTCATCGTGGTATACTCAAACGTTCTTCGGCAATATGTTCGGCAACAATATGGGTAGGTAGTTTTTGCTTTTCTGCACGAGCAAAAATAGTTAATAGCATTTCATATAAATGTTGTAATTGCTTAATGGCAGAGGTTGTGGAGCGCTTATCATACAGTGCGGTTGCTAAAATGACTCCTCCCGCGTTTATCACAAAATCGGGCGCATAGAGAATATTATAGCGATATAACAGTTCACCGCATTGGCTGTCTGCCAGTTGGTTATTAGCAGAACCTGCTACAATAGAGGTCTTTAATTGAGGAATGGTGGTTTCATTTAACACTGCGCCTAGGGCACAAGGTGAGAATATATCGCATTCCACCTGATAAATGGCTTCTGGAGCCACTATTTCCGCATTAAATTGAGTTTTACAGCGTTCTAATATGGATTGATTAACATCGGTGACGATTAATTTTACCCCAAGCGGATAGAGTTGCTCACAAAGATGATAACCTACATGGCCAACACCTTGAATAGCGACTCGTAAACCGGCTAATGAATCTTTATCAAGTTTGAATTTAACCGCAGCCTCAATCCCATGTTTGACACCTAAAGCAGTTGCCAGCGAAGGATCGGTATTATCCCCATAATGATGAGAAAGTCCGGAGACATAAGGAGTTTCTTGGGCTATATAGTCTAGATCACTTAATTCGGTGCCACTGTCAATAGACGTAATATAACGTCCACCTAATTCATTGACAAAACGGCCAAATGCACGGTAATAAGCCTCGCGATCTGGTATTATTTTAGGTTTCAATAGAACGGCTTTAGCACCGCCCCAAGCTAAATTGGAGATGGCTGTTTTATAACTCATGCCTTTGGCAAGACGTAAAGCATCTTGCAGAGCCGCTGTAAAACTGCTGTATTCAATACAGCGGCAACCTCCAATAGCAGGGCCTAATTTATCATTGTGAATGGTAATGATAGCTAGTAACTGTGTTAGTGGATCATATTTAATATGAATGTCACCAAATCCCATTTGGTGCAAAATTTGCGGAAGCTGATCAAATTGTAAGGGTATATTCATGTAATTTATCTGTTCGATGTAATGGCTAATAACAGCGAAATTATAGCTGACTAAGAAGATTAGTATATAATATTTTTATGAGTTCAAGTTTAAAACGTAATCTAAGTCAATACCTTAGGGGCTATTGACAATGGGTTCCTATACTGCAAAAAGAGTATAATACTAACCCATTGTCAACAGATCCTAGTCTAAATAAGCCTTAGCATGAAGAATATAATTGGTATCTATATTATTTATTAGCCGTGCCTTATTAGTTAAGCCTTGGTAATTTATGCCCTTAATGGTTTTTACCTCGAGTTCTGCAGAGCGTAACCAAGCGCATAACTCAGAGGGGCGAATAAATTTAGCATAATCATGAGTGCCTTTTGGCAGTAGCTTAGCAATATATTCAGCCGCAATAATGGTTAACAAATAGGCTTTTAAGTTACGGTTAATGGTTGAAAAAAAAAGGTCGCCGCCGGGTTTTACTAGCTTGGCACAGGTTTGTACTAAGCTTATGGGGTCGGGTACATGCTCTAGCAATTCCATGCAGGTAACTACATCAAATTGATGGGCATTAGATTCTGCAAACTCTTCCGCGCTGGTGCAAACGTAATTGAGTTGTAGCGATTTAGCTTGGCAATGGGCTTTTGCTATGCTAAGAGCTGTTTCACTCATGTCTATGCCGATTACCTCCGCGCCTTGCATGGCTAAACTCTCGCTGAAAATTCCGCCACCACAACCAATATCGAGAACCTTTTTCCCAGCTAAATCAAGCTGTTGCTGTACGAAGGCAAGGCGCACCGGATTAATAATGTGCAAGGGCTTACAAGGACCGTCAAGTTCCCACCAATCGGTGGCTAACTCGCTAAATTTAGCTATTTCTATAGAGTCAACGTTGGTAAACTTTGGCATAAGATATTTTCCTGGAGTCTCAAAAACTTCTATTAATCATATAGCGGTATGAGAATTCTATAAAGCTTAATTATTTAAGGACTAATAGAAAATAAATATTAGACTTCTTGCAATCCCCTTACTTTAGGCCAAATTCAAAAGTTGGAAAAAAGCCTATTATAGCAGTTAAGAACTAAATCCAAGACCTTATCTTAGGGAGAGAATCCAGTTTTTCCCCTTCTAAAAAATCTTTTCCTGCTGGTTTAGCAAAATGTGAAAAGATCCTAATTTTTAATAAAATTTATACTTTTTTTTCACCCGTAAAGTGAGTTTTTAAATTATTATAGTTTATTACATTTAAGTGATTGCAGTTCGCTATAGAAAGTCCATATAATAGGCGCACTTTCACATGCCTGTATGAAAAAAATTTAAGGGGCCGAAATGACTATACAACTCGCTAAACGTACCGATATTATTAATAAAATAGTTAAATATATGCAAAAGCGTTTGCCAACCGAGCAAGCTAAGTTGGCTGCGGTTTTTGTGGAGCAATTTTATACCACCGTATCCTTGGACGATTTGCAAGAGCATGAGCTGACCGATTTATGTGGTTCGGCCCTTTCATATTGGTATTTTATTTATCAACGTAAACCAGGCGAATGTAAGACTAGGGTTTATAATCCACATTACGAGCAACATGGTTGGCAATCGACCCATACTATTGTTGAGATCTCGCAAGATGATATGCCCTTTATGGTTGACTCGGTGAGAATGGAGTTGACCAGACACCAATTAAATATTCATTTTTCAATTCATGCGGGTGGTTTACGTTTTCGTCGAGATGCAGACGGTAAAATTATTGAAATTTTGCCTCGTGGTGAACAATTGACCGATGAGGTTAACGCCGAAGCCGCTATTTATATGGAGTGTGATAAACAAACTGACCCTGCAGTTTTGGATGTATTACAGCAAGATGTTGAACGGGTATTATTTGATGTTAAGGCTGCGGTAGTTGATTGGCAGCCCATGCTCAACAAATTACGGGAAAATATTAAAAGGTTGCAGCAGGCCAAATTAGCTATTCCAAAAAGTGAAGTTAACGAAGCCATTGATTTTTTACGCTGGATTGAAAACGGTAATTTCATATTTTTAGGTTATAGAGAGTATGAGGTAGTAGGTGAAGGCAGTAATCGTTCCTTAAAACTGCATCAGGGCTCTGGGCTTGGGGTATTGGCTGATGAGTCTCACTGTGTGGTTAATCGACCATTTTCTACCTTACCAGCAGAGGCACAAAAACGAGCGCTTGATCCTAAAGAGCTGCTTATTATTTTTAAGACCAATACCGAATCTACGGTACATAGACCCGTTTTCACCGATGGTTTGAGCATAAAATATATTAATAATGAGGGTGGTATTGTAGGCGAAAGCCGTTTCATTGGCCTATATACCTCTTCAGCTTATAATAGCAGCCCCAAACAAATTCCTATGCTGCGTTTAAAAGTCGATAAGGTGATGCAAGCCTCTAAATTGCCTTTAACGGGGCATTCGGCCAAGGCTTTGTTTAATATCTTAGAAACTTTACCTAGAGATGACTTATTTCAAGCCGATGTTGATGAATTATTAGAGCTGGGCCTTGGCATTGTTAATTTACAAGAGCGTCAACGCATTCGCTTATTTGCCCGTAAAGATATTTACGGCCGATTTGTTTCTTGCCTGGTGTTTGTTCCTAGAGAGCGATTTAATACCGAGTTGAGACAACTTATGCAGGATGAGCTTTTGACTGCGCTTAAGGCCACCTCTATTACGTTTAGTACGCAGTTTACAGACTCGGTTTTAGCGCGTATTCATTTTGTGGCTCGTATCGATCCTAAAAAGCCGGTCGACTATAATTTAAAAGAAATAGAAGCGAAACTCATTGATATTTCGCGTACCTGGAAGGACTCATTAGGGGATGAGTTAATCGATTGTTATGGTGAAGAGCGTGGTAATGCGCTGGCTTTGAAATATGTGAATGCTTTTTCCGCAGGTTATCGCGAGCAATTTGAGCCCCGGACGGCGGTATTTGATATTGAGCATATGGAAAAACTAAGCGATGAAATGCCCTTAGTCATGAATCTTTATCAGCCCTTCGATGAACAACCAGGCGTTATTCGGTTTAAGCTTTATCAATGCGAGCATGGTATTCCATTATCAGATGTATTACCCATGCTAGAAAATTTAGGTTTGCGTGTATTAGGAGAACGTCCTTATAGACTTAAGTTTAAAGATGGCCGCCAAGTTTGGATTAATGATTTTGGCATGGTACATGTTAAGGGAGAGTTGCTAGAGGTCGCAAAAGTTAAAGAAATTTTTGAGAATGCCTTTGCTAGGATTTGGCATGGTGATGCCGAGGATGATGGCTTTAACCAACTCGTATTAGGGGCTAGCCTTAATTGGCGCCAAGTGGCTGCATTGCGTGCCTATGCTAAATACCTAAAGCAGTTGGGTTTTACCTATAGCCAAAATTATATTGAAGAAACCTTGGCTCGTTATCCGCAAATTGCTAAATACCTAGTTGAATTGTTTGAATTAAGCTTTGAGCCGCAGGAGATTCCTAACCGCGCACGTTTAATTAAGCGCTATGAGCTTATCTTGGAAAAAGAGTGTGATAATGTCGATAACCTCGATCAAGATCGTATTTTACGTCGCTTTATAGAGGTGATTCAAGCGACCTTACGCACCAACTTCTATCAAACCGATAAATTGGGTCATCCTAAAAACTATATTTCATTTAAGCTTAATCCCATGGCGATTGCTGAAATGCCATTGCCACGGCCCATGTTTGAAATTTTTGTCTATTCACCTCGATTTGAGGGGGTGCATTTACGTGGGGCGAAAGTGGCTCGCGGTGGCCTACGCTGGTCGGATAGACGTGAGGATTTCCGTACCGAAATTTTAGGTTTAATAAAAGCTCAGCAGGTAAAGAACGCGGTCATCGTTCCGGCAGGAGCAAAAGGCGGATTCGTACCTAAGCGCTTACCTAAAGATGCGCCACGCGAAGTGGTGATGGCAGAGGTGGTCAGCTGTTATCAAACCTTTATCAGTGGTCTGTTAGACATTACCGATAATTTAAAAGAGGGTAAGATAGTTTATCCTACGAATGTCTATCGTCGCGATGAAGAGCCCGATCCCTACTTAGTGGTGGCTGCTGACAAGGGAACCGCTTCTTTTTCCGATATTGCTAACGCGATTGCTAAAGACTATGGTTTTTGGTTAGGCGATGCCTTCGCTTCGGGTGGCAGTGTGGGTTATGATCATAAGAAAATGGGTATTACGGCACGCGGAGCCTGGGAGTCCGTTAAACGTCATTTTAGAAATCTAGGTATTAACACTCAAACCACCGATTTCACCGCGGTGGGTATTGGTGATATGAATGGAGACGTTTTTGGTAATGGCATGTTACGTTCCGAACATATTAAGTTGGTCGCTGCATTTAATCATCAACATATCTTTGTTGATCCTAATCCCGATGCACAGCGTAGTTTTGCCGAGCGGCAGCGGCTTTTCAACTTACCTCGTTCCACTTGGGAAGATTATGACAAAAGTGTTTTATCCAAAGGCGCGGGTATTTATAGCCGCTCGGAAAAATCGATTAAGCTTTCCCCCGAGGTTAAAAAGTTATTATTGATTCAAAAAGACTCTATTACGCCTAATGAGTTGATTAAAGCCATTTTACAGGCTCCGGTTGATCTACTCTGGAATGGTGGGATTGGAACTTATGTTAAAGCAAGTTATGAGTCCCATACCGATGTAGGCGATAGGGCTAATGATCCTATCCGAATCAATGGCGATGAGCTGCGCTGTAAGGTCGTAGGTGAGGGTGGAAATCTTGGTTTTACCCAGCTAGGCCGTATAGAATACAGTTTAAATGGGGGCTTAATTTATACGGACTTTATCGATAATTCGGCGGGTGTTGATTGCTCTGACCACGAAGTGAATATCAAAATTTTGTTAAATGGTATTATGGCCAGTGGTGATTTAACAGAGAAGCAACGTAACCAATTACTGGCGGAAATGACCACCGAGGTGGCCGAGTTGGTGTTGTTAGATAATTATCGACAAACCCAGGCCATAGATTTAGAAGCGAGCCAGTCTCATGCTAATGTAAACTTGCATGTGCGTTACATGGAGGAATTGGAGCGCAAGGGCTTAAACAGGGCATTAGAATTCCTACCGGATAAGAAAACCCTGATGGAGCGTAAAACGCTGGGTAAAGGATTAACCAGGCCCGCTCTGGCTATATTATTAGCGTATACTAAAAACAATCTGAAACAGGAAGTTTTAAATTCGGATGTGCCAGAGGATCCCTATTTTGCTGAGGTTTTAGAGTCGGAGTTTCCAAAGCCATTACGTGAGCGTTATGGTAAGCAAATTAAACAGCATAGTTTGCGCAGGGAAATCATCGCTACCTTATTAAGTAGCACCTTAGTGAATGAGATGGGGGTTACTTTTATTTCCCGCTTGCATGACGAAACGGGCGCTCCCGTATCGGCTATCGTTCGCGCTTATAGTATTGCGCGAGCGGTGTTTAACATGAAGGCTATCTGGGAAGCTATTGAGGCCTTAGATGGTAAGGTATTAGCCGACGTGCAAAAAGATATGATGTTGCGTCTTACCCGGCTTATTCGGCATGCAACCCGTTGGTTCTTACGTAATCGCCGTACTCGTTTAGATATTGCTACGACCTGTGAGCAATTTGCGCCAGGCGTTGCTAAAATTGCTGAACATGCCTTGGCGTTAAATACCAAAGCGGATAGTAAATATTTTGATGAATTAGCTAAGGGCTATATTAAGCAAGGTGTTCCCCATGATTTAGCGTGGCAGATTGCCTTGTCAGATTCGCTTTATTCTTCGCTAGAAATTATTGAGGGAGCAAACAACAACGAGTTTGATCTATTGGAAGTAGCTAAGACCTATTATCATTTAGGCGATAAGCTTGATTTAAGCTGGTTCCGTGATCAAATCGTTAATTATACGGCGGACAGTTACTGGGATGCCTTAGCGCGGGAAGCTTTACGAGATGACCTAGATATACAGCAGTGTAATTTAGCCGTAGGTTTATTACGCTTGCCAGAATCTAAGGTAAATACGGCAGAGGGGGAACAAACGCCAACCCGTTATGATGTCTGGACTGAAAAACATAATATGCTTATTCAGCGCTGGAATTTCGTACTCGCCGATCTACGTAGTCAGGAAAGTTTAGATTACGTTATGTTTTTTGTGGCAATACGTGAGTTATTAGACTTGGCACAAACTACCATGCAACATACCTCAGAACTTACTGTGGGTTGAGGCGCGCTAAAACTCGGTTTAACTTATGCCACAATGGTAGTGGCTAACTAGCCACTACCATTGTTTTCGTATAGTTGTGGGTAATAAAGACTCTCTATCTATTAGCAAAAATTTCAAGGTTAAATTATTGGAGAAAAGTTAAGTAAAATAATGGCCGCCAGCGGTTGGCTTGATTCACTGTTTTTTGCTGGACTTACCTAGAAGGATTGAAAATATTGCATAATTATCATATGCTAATACCTCTAGCAAATATTTTTTTAATCTAGACTTGCAATTAGCTAAAAGTTATATATAAATATAGGGCTTGCATAAAAGCTGTTAGCAAACTTATGCTAAAATGGCTTTTAGGCTGGGAAAGGTAACTGTAAAATAGTTATTTATTTTGAAACTCTAAAAATTTTGAGAGGGAAAGTTATGAAATTAGGTGCTATCGTTGCCCTGGCTGCAGCTGCTGCATTTACTGCAGGTTGTGCTTCTCAAGCTGCTAAACCTTGCTGCCAAGGCCAAGCTGCTGCTCAACCAGTTGTACAACAAAACGCTTGCAAAGGTGTTGCTAAGTGCAAAACCGTAAAGCGTGTACACCACAAAAAAGTACACAAAACAACTGTGGTTGCTGCTGACAAGCAAAAATAATTGCTTGATTTTACCTACTAGTCTATGTGGGCTAGTAGGTAATTATTGTTTCTTTTATTACGGTAAACCCTATGAATTATTTGGGATACGGTTTAGGTTTACGTAGCCAACATTATCAAGAAATCCTTTCACAACGACCGGCTCTCGACTGGTTTGAAGTTATCACCGAAAATTACTTAGTGCCAGGTGGTAGGCCACTTTATAACCTTGAAAAAATTCGAGAAAATTATCCTATGGTGATGCATGGAGTTTCATTATCTATTGGCAGCACCGATCCCCTTAATTTTGACTATTTAGCCCAGGTAAAACAGCTAGCCGAGCGTATAAATCCGGCTTGGGTTTCTGACCATCTTTGTTGGACCGGAGTTGAGGGAATTAATTTACACGATTTATTACCATTACCTTATACCGAAGAAGCCTTAGTCCATGTAACAGAACGTGTTAAACAGGTACAGGATTATTTAAATAGACAGATTTTGCTGGAAAATGTCTCAAGTTATATCAGTTATAAAGATTCGCATCTGACCGAGTGGGAGTTTTTAGCAGAAGTAGCTAAACGTGCCGATTGTAAATTGCTGCTAGACATTAACAATATTTATGTAAGTGCTTTTAATCACCAGTTTGATCCTCAGACTTATCTTAATGCTATTCCCATTGATAGAGTGCAACAATTCCATATTGCCGGACATACCGATTGTGGCACGCATATTATAGATACTCATGACCAGCCGGTAATAACCGCAGTTTGGGAACTCTATGCCCAAGCGGTAAGGCGTTTTGGTAAAATCTCCACTATGATAGAGCGCGATGATAATATTCCCTCTTTAGCGGAACTCATGAATGAGCTGGAGCAAGCTAAAGTGATTGCCGGGTCTATTTTGTTGGAACAAACCGTATGAGTTCGTTACGTCAACTTCAGCAGAATATGCAAAATTTTTTGTTGACCACTCAACCTGCTATTTATCCGCAAATTATAGGTTCCAATCCCGATTTTATTACTGAGCGCCTAGCTATATATAGTGACGCTTATTTGTTAAGATTACAGGAAATTTTAGCCTCTGCTTTTCCTGGTGTCCGTGCGCTTGCCGGCGAGGAATTATTCAATAGCCTAGCCGAGTCTTACTTAACGCTTTATCCATCAACTTACGCTAACGCCAGGTATCTAGGTAAACATTTAGCAGATTTCTTAACTAGCCATGTATACCATCAGACTCAACCCGAATTAGCAGAGATGGCTAAGTTTGAATGGATGATAGCCTATGCCGAAGATGCTGCCGATAAGGATCTGCTTGCACAGTCTGATTTGGCCGAGATTGCAGAAGAGGCTTGGCCAGAACTTTGTTTTAAACTTCATCCTTCGGTGCAATTTATAGAGTTAACTTATAATATTCCGGAAATTTGGCAGGCGGCGCAGGGCGAACAGCCATTACCAGAAACGGTAAAAAAATCTTGCCAAACTTGGACCATTTGGCGGCACGAGCTGGTATCATATTATTACCGCCATAACCCCTTGGAATTATGCTTTTTAAAAGCAGTGGCTGACGGCAAAACCTTTAAGGAAATCTGCGAGGAATTAAGCCAACATCTGCCAATGGAAGAGGCCGCTCAACAAGCCGTTTCATTAATTATCACTTTTCTAAATAATCAAATGTTTGTTAAAACGAATTGATTCAAGAAGCGGCTTTGTGAGCCAAATCAATGAATTGATCAATCTCGGCTTCGCTGGTATCAAAGCTGGTCACCAGTCTTGCCAGGCGGCTTTTATCATTCCATAAGTAATAAGGAAATACAGCCTGGGTTTGGTCAATAACGGCTTGTGGTAGGTAACAAAATATCTGATTAGATTGTACGGGAAAGGCAAAATCAACGCCCGCTATCTGTGATAAACCCTGCGCTAAGCGCTGG
>Ga0182739_1001085_pt1 | contig 30014 bp, 31 predicted proteins | sample eDN5th30CBELigBY_FD_128873 | JGI IMG/M metagenome (GOLD analysis project Ga0182739, IMG submission 128873) | Enriched backyard soil microbial communities from Emeryville, California, USA - eDNA 5th pass 30_C BE-Lig BY (version 2) (version 2) | ecosystem: Environmental > Terrestrial > Soil >... | reverse complement strand
TAGCCGAGCGCCCGGTGAATAAAGGCCCGGATCTCGGGGTCGGGCTGCACACGGGCAAATGAGGCGTCGTAGATCGGACAGGTAGCGTTCGGATCGTACCCGACGGCACAGATCTTGGTGATCAGGTCGCTGGGATCGTGCCGCTTGAGGCGGACATAGGGCGAGCCGTCGTCGGTCTTGCGAATGACCAGCGTGCCATTCTCCAAGTTGAGCAGATCGATGTGGCCGTCGAGGTCAGCCACTTCTACCGTCAGATAAGGCGCGGCATGCCTCGGTATCACATCCATGCGGCGCGCATCCTGGGACTTTCGCGCCCAGAGGGTGAGTTCGTCAAACAGCTTCTTCATCGTGGTCTCCTCAGTTGAAGGGGATCGGTTAGTCAAAGTCCCTGGCGGCGTCGGCCTCGTGCTTGAGCGCATCGACGGTCCCCGATCTCGTCGAAGATCCAGCGGATCGTCTTCCTCACGCAGCCGTGGAACTTGAGATAGGGGGTGTCGTCGCCGGGACCTCTCAGGCCATCGATCACTTCGTACCGATACCGCGCGGGGCACTTGGAATAGACTTCGAGGTGCCGTTCCTCGAAGTCTGCCTGCGGAGGGATCGAGATTGCGGCTACCCTCTTGGACATGCCTTGCGACAAACTCGCAGTACGGGCACTCGGTAGGACGCCCCCGAGACCCGTATCGCGTCCTCGCGCGTCGCGCCGTATTGCGGGAACTGTGCTACGCGCACCAAGCCGACGCCGCCCGGCTCCGCCCCCAACGAGATCAGGGCCAGAAGGTCGCGAACTTCCGGGCGCTCGAAGAGGTCGCCTAGATAGAGGATGGGAACGCCGAGCTCCTGCAGGATGCGGCCGAAGCGGGCAAGGCAGAGGTGGGTGCCGGCGAGGATCGCCTGGTCCTCATACCCGATACCCAGGGAGCGCAGGCGCTCAATCTGATCCCGCATCGCGACGGCTTCAGATCGCAGGTCGGGGGCCTGCACCAATTCGACGAAGCCGACCTTTCCGCGGTGGGCTTTCCAGCTTGCCGCCGGACGAGGTGCCGCCGCTATGCTTGCGCCGAAGCGCTCGAAGACGCGCACCACCGTCTCGCAGGAACGGTAGTTCGTCTTCAGTTGCCGGCGTTCGGACCCTGGGTATCGATTCGTGAAGTCGACCGTGTTGGCGGGGGCCGCGCCGCGGAAACGATAGATCGACTGGCGGGGATCGGCCACGACCCAAAGTCTCTTGCCCTGATCGGTGATCTGTTCGAGCAGCGACGTGCTCGCGAAGTTGACGTCTTGATACTCGTCGACAAGTACGTGGCGGTGTTTGGCCCTGACCTCGTGCCGGATGGCAGGGTTTCGGGATAGCAGTTCCGTCGATCGGTAGACGAGGTCGCCGAAGTCCAGGCAATGCCGGTCGACTAGGGCCTGCTGATAGATTCGGTAAACCCTGCCCACCTCGACCGCCTTCTGGGCCCTCTCGATCTCCTCATCGCTCACCGCGTCCCTGAGCGCTTCGGCGGCGGCCGCTTCGTACTCCTGGTAGGAGACCATCTCGTCCTTGGCGCGGGAGATCGCCTTCAGGATCGGCTTCAGTTCGAGGGTCGGGTCCCATAGGTTCTGAAAATGGACGAGGGAAAGTTCCGCAAGGATCCCTTCCAGAACGGCCAAGGCCATCGCCTCATCCAGCACCTTGAAATCGGGGGACAGGCCCGCGGCCTGATGGTGGAGGCGAAGCAACTCCAGGCCGAATGCGTGAAACGTGCCGACCCAGATCAGCGGAGCGGAGGCCGGACTGACCGTCTCGATGCGCTCGATCATCTCGGCCGCGGCCTTGTTCGAGTAGGTCAGCGCCAGGATGCTCGACGGCGGGATCTCCTTGTCGATCAGGTGCCTTATGCGAGCGATCAGCGTCCTGGTCTTGCCGGTTCCAGGACCTGCGTCGAGGATCAGCGGGCGCTCGTCCCACTCGGCCGCCTCACGCTGCTCGGGATCCAGGGGACGGCCAGGCCCAGAGGCCTCGGGCGTAACCGGAGCGGTTAGTGGCGGAAGCAACAGGGCGCGGATCGCCTGCATGCGAACGAACTCGACTGGCAAGCCAGTTTCCTCGGCGATCTTCGAAGGGCGCTGACGCTGGACAACAAGCTTCTCGCGGAGTGCATCGGCGGGCAGGAGAAACTCCTGCGCGAAGATGTCAGCCTGGACCTCCTGCCTCGCGCGAGGCGAGTAGGCGACGACGCGATCCGAACCAGTCTCGATGGGCTGCCCCCCGAAGCCAGCCTCCGTCGAGCAGATCATGAAGGCCGTCTCGTCGTGCAGCCAATAGTGGCCGAGCTCATGGGCGACCACGACCGCTTTCTGGCTATCGTCGAGGTTGGAAGCCAGCCGAACGAACCCGTCGTCGCGTTCCAGTGCGCCGAGCACTCCAGGGCCGAAGACCGTTCCCGGATCGAACTCGTCGATCTGAAGCTTCGCGATCTTCAGTCCCGATCTGACGAGCGCGTCGGCCGTGGCGGCCGATGCCGTCGCGGCGGCTTCCGTATGGCGCTGGCGTGCCTTCAATCGAATGTCGCGCCAGATATCCACGATCAGCCCTCGTCGGAAAGCCAGAAGGACCGGCGATCCTCGTCCATGTCCGAACCGCGAATGGCCTCCTCCCAAGTCCTCTGGCGACCGGTGCTCGGCGCAGCCTTCGCCTTGAACGCGGGCGTCGGCGCCGTCTCGCGCGACGACCTCACGATGGATTCGAACCAGTCCATGGCCCTATCGATCTGCGCGGCTCCCAGGCGAGCGAAGCGCTTCGGTATCGTTGCCGGGTCGATCCGACCGGAGTTGATATCCGAGACCACCGATCGCGATATGTCGAGCCGATCGGCGAAGTCGCGAAGAGACGTTCCGGCTTCCTGCAGCGCTGCGCGCAGGGTGATCGACTCGCTGACGAGTGACTGCGCAGATGGCGCGGCCTGCGTCGAGGCAAGCAGCTCCATGTCCATGATTTCGACCGCATGGGCGCGGATCTCATCAGCGAACTGAGGGTAGCGACCCGTCCAGACGTTTAGCAGTTCGGGAGAGATCGGGTCCGCGACCTGATGAAATTCGAATAGGACGTCGTCGAGTGTTTCGGGTGCACTGATCATTTGTTCGATCCCAAGATTTCTAGGATCTGCCTTTCGGCCTTCTCGACCCAGTCCTGGACAGTTTTCGGCGTCTTCCCAAGCATCACGGCAATGCTCTCGTTCGGGTTGGAAGACGTGTAGCGAAAGCCCAGGCGGTGCAGCTGGAAGGCTTTTCGTTGCAGATGCGGTAATTTCGCGATGATGTCGGCGATGATGGCGTTGTCTTCCGGGCCGAGTTGGTTCCAGTCTCGCGGCTCTCTCGCGATGCCCGTCTCGGGATTGACGGCCTCTTGCTCGATGACGTCGCGATCCTTGAGCGACGCCCTGATCCGGTCCACCAATCGTTGACGAAGTTTGGCGTGAAAGGCCGTCTCGAAGCCCACGCCGTCGGCAGCAGATGGCGTCAAGACCGCAACAGTGAGGATCTCTACGACCTCTTCGATGATCCGTACTAAACGGCTTAGTCAAGAGGTCTGGAGAACGGAGAGCAAAAAATCGGAATTTTGGCGCACGAGAGGGATCGAGCGGTCAAGAGGTCGACCGGCACAAGCCTGTAAAATATAAGCTTTTTCGCCGCGCCGGAACGTCTGGAGAACGGATTCGAAATCGGCGCTGGCGGAGGGAGAGGAACTGGGATCCAACCTTCTCCAGCTAGCCTCCTTTTGAGAATGTATCGGAGCCACATGATCCCGCTTGGTCACCCCGCAATGCGCGCGCTCCCTACATTTCTCAGTAGAACGCTCAGAGCGCGTTGCCAATTTTATCCGCCGGAGGATGGAGAGGCTGCTGTCGTCGCACGAACACCCTTGATGCTGTCGCAGACCATGTGGCCCATCAGTCGTCAGCCCTGAGCTGAACGGCGCAAAGCGCTCGCGTGGCCAATATTTGCCCATCTCTCCCACTCCTGAGCGGTGACATACCCGTCAGCAGGGCGGCGCTGGGTTTGGGCCTCGACCGTCAAAGCATCGGCCTGTGCCCGGTGTACCCTGGCAAACACCCCAATCCTCAGAAATAGCGAATCTTGTCGTCGTCCCATATTCGTGATATCAATAATTTTATGATCCTAAAGAAGCGCGGCCGCCCGAAGACGACTGGCATGGGTCAGTTAATCGGCGTGAGGTTAGTCGACGATCGATTGTCCGCCCTGGACGCTTGGATCGCCCTACAACCAGCACCGCGCCCATCTCGACCCGAGGCCATCCGCCGATTGGTTGAACAGGCGCTCGGCGCGACATCGAAAGTTCCGGCTCGCATGAGCAGCGCCAAACGAGCAGTCGGCGCGGCGCGTGCCGAGGCACAGGCAGGCGCCGAGATCGATCGGCAGCAGCGCGGTTCGGGACAGACAGAAGGCGAAAAGGCCTCGCAGAAACGGCGTCTGCTGAAAGGTTCGCCAGACCTTGAGCATCCGGCGGACCCCAAGCCTTCGGTTAAGTCGATTCCGGTCGAAAAGCTGACGAGCCAGAACGATACTTGAGTTCAGGAGTCCCTATGCCGGAACGGCGAGAACTCTATCGAAGCCCCAATGGTGATTCGTGGTTTCTTGGTCGAGAACCGCAAAACGGTCGCGCATTTGTCATTCATCAACCGAACGCCCCTTCGGGTGGCCGCCTAACGCACATCGAATTGGGGGCGTTTCTTTGTAGCGGAGATGGACCGGAGCATAGAGCGCTGTTGCGCCTGATCGGAACGCTCGTCGACGTGCCGCCATACGCTTAGAGATCGAGGCGAACACCGCACCCTCAGCACGCGCCATTTCCGCATACATGCCTTCAGGCTGTATCGTCGCGCGCAACGCGAGCTTTGCGAAGGCGTTCCGTCTTTGCATTTCTGGCCGCCGTCTCTTTCTCGACGATCCCCTTTGCGACTCTCGTCGCTAGATCGTTCCTTGTTTCGGCTTTTGATAGTGTCGGCTTGAAAATTCCAGCGGCGACTTCCGGTTTCATCGCATTGCCTCCGTTGAAAGAAAAAAGGCCGGGCTAGCCCGACCTTCTCCACAGCACCTCAATGGCCAGTGCCAGTACATCCGTAGTCAAAGACCAGAGGCGTCATAAGTTACGCGGCTTGCAGGTTGTCGGCCGCCTGCTTGCCGCGCTCGGTCACGATGTCGAAGCTGACCTTTTGGCCCTCGACAAGAGAGCGCATACCGGACCGCTCGACAGCAGAGACATGGACGAACACGTCAGGCTGTCCATTGCCCTGTTCGATGAATCCAAAGCCTTTGGTGGAATTGAAGAACTTCACGGTTCCAGTGTTCATGGCGATTTTCCTTTCAAATCGGCATAAGTCGTCGCCGCCTGGCGACATGCCAAGCGTGTTTAGTTTTCGAAATTGAGAAGGAAGATCGTCAGAGCGCCGCAGCGCAGAAACAAAGTTCGTCAACAAGATCGACCAAGCAATCATAGTCCTAGATTATGTTCCCCGTAAGGCAGGGCTAAAAAGCGCAATTTGGTCGGCGGACACATAGAATATTTAACCACGAATAAGTTGATTGGGCGCATCGTCTGCGCGCTCACCCTAGAGCGTGATATTTTAAGCAGTAAAGGACACGGCATATGAAGCGACGAGAGAGACGCCCAACTCACGAATTACGAGAACGGCCGGAAACTATCGACTACATCCGATGAGTGCGATTTTTCCCGCTCTTCTTGTTGTAATTACCTTCACTTCTGCCGTCGCAGATACAGCGGGATGGCACGTTACGACGCGTAGCGACAAGACAACGAATCGCACAATTTCAACCGCAGTTCTGCGCGCCAGAGAGCCTGACATAGGCGTCTCAGCCAAGTTGGAAATTCGATGCCCTGTCGGCGGTCACGCATACTCGATCGCGCTCTCTGAACCGCTCACGCCGGGCAAAATTTCGGGACGGTACCGAAGGGACGACGAGCCTGACGAGGTCAGAATCGGCTTCGTTCTCGCGTCAGACCACTATCGAGTTCATTTGATCGAAGTCCCACCATTCAGCTTGCAGGAAAACAACAGACTTCGGATCGAACTCCACCCCACCGGGTGGCCAATTTTGTCCTATGATTTTTACTTAGCTGGCATCGTGAAGACGCTGTCGGCAATGAGATGTTCGGGATAAAATTGGCTGACGGCGTTCCTGGGCGACATTAGGGAGCCTCGACTTCCGGCCTGTGACGAGAAGGAGATCGCCCGGAATAGCTAGAAGAGATGACGTGCTCCCCCGACATTCCAGCCATTGACAAGCTGGTTCCATCGATTGGAGATGGACCATGCGGCACGGCCGTTTCACTGAAGATCAGATCATCGCGGTGTTTGCTGAACAAGAGGCGGGGCTCAAGACGAAGGAACTGTGCCGCACGCACTGGATCACCGATGCGACCTTCTATAAATGGAAGGCTAGGTTTGGCGGCATGACGGTGCCGGAGACGGCACAGCTTCGTTCACAGGAGGAGGAGAACCGCCGGCTGAAGAAGTTGCTGGCGAAGTCGGTTCTCGACAATGCGGTGTTGAGCCCTGCTGAGAAAAAAGCTGAGACGGCCTGCGGCACGGTCTGCTGTGGTGAAGCAGGTGGTCGATGATCACGGCTACTCCGGACGGTGAGCTTGCAGGCTGACCGGCATCGATCGGACAGCATTCCAGTATGGGCTGCGACTTCTCATCTGTTGCGCGAGTTCTCGATCGTCCCCAAGAAGCGCAAGGGTCGATCGAACTCGCTTAGTCTGGCCCGAATTGCGGCAGAGCTTCGTCCGAGGATCTCGGGTGGGCTGAAAGATGAAAGGGTCCGAGAACTAGACCACGAAGACGCAGAACGATTGAAGTCATACATTCCAATGATCTCTAGCAATTCCTGTCGGACTCTCTATGTTAGGCACACGGCAGGCAAGTGAAATAGGCGCCTGACGCAGAGAAGGTCGTGAACTCCCGCCTGAGAGAACAGGGAGCGATCCATGACAGTCCCAGTGGGATTTTGTCGCGATAGACACTGTTTTCGGATTCGTAGCGCCTCGAAGTTTGCAACATATGCGTTCTTCGCAAAGCAAATTCGTATTGGCGTCCATTCGTGCCGCGCGAACGAAGCCCATTAGCGCCGGCATTTACGTCGTTGTCATCAGTTTTACGATGCTACTCATCGCCGGCATCGCGGTTGCAACGCTCTTTTGAGGTTACTTCCATGAAGACCGATCTAAAGCATGCTCGAATGATAGCTGACCGATTGTTTCGGAAACCGCCAGGCGGCTCGAGAGAAAGGTGAGGCGATTCGCCCTAGGTGTAAAAACGCTCGAAAGAAAGCGATCCGAGATGGTTTTATCGCCGCGTCACCAAAACGGTTTCAGCTGCGCAATACAGTCCGCGGTTAGTAACAGCTGACCGATAGGTGCTGAGGCCAGATCAAAGGGTACACATATGCGTTTCTATATTTTCAGTTCGGATGCGAAGAAGGGCCTCCGGGCATTTGCCGGTGACATTGCCGGAAACAAGCTGCCGGTTTAATTTCGGCCATGGCGAGCAATCGGTGTTGTCGGGCTCGACAAGGCTCCACCTCACAGCCCACCAAGAGCGGAAATTGAAGAGGCGATAGGAAGCGAAGGCTATAAGCTTTGGCGGATAAAGCCGAAGGCCGCGAATATCGAATAGTTTCGTTGCGGCGGCAGCGCCAACGCCACTCTTGCTTAATTCTGCTCGGCCGTTCGGCGCGCCAATCAAATCATGCCAAGCAGCGCCTTGAGTATCGGCGGAAGTGCGATCACGGTCGCCGCTAGATGGCCACTCACATCATGCACTCAAAGAGCAACCGACTCCTCGGCCCGCTGTCCATAGGGGGCAGCGGTTCGGCCGCCACCAGCGAACCGCCGCTCACACTGGCATGCGGAACGTGAAACGTGTCTGCTGCTTGTCAGAAGTCACGTCAAGCTGGCCGCCGTGCCCCTGCGCGATTTGGCTAGCGATGTAGAGACCAAGGCCAAGACCCTGCATGCTGGGGCGCACGTCACCGCGATAGAATGGCTGGAACAGGCGTTCCATAACGACTGGTGGAATCGGTTCGCCCTGATTGGTCACAGCCAATTCGAAATGACTGCCGGCGATGGATGCTTCTATCTCGATCGGTTGGTCCTCGGCCCCGTGGGTGACCGCATTGCCGAGAAGGTTCGAAAACATCTGCGCGAACCGGACAGGGTCAACGTCGATTGACTGCGAAAGTAGAAATCGCGTCTCGATAACCCGGTCCGGATTGTTGACCTTAATCTCGTTGATCACTTGCGCAAGCAGCGGCTCGATGCGCTGACCCGAGGTTCTCTCGATTCCAATGCCGCCGCCGAGCCGACCTCGTGCGAAATCCATGAGATTGTCGATCAGACCGCTCATTCGCGCGACGCTTTCACCCATCAACCGCAGAATGCGGGCCCACTTGGCGTCTTGATTGCCCTTTTCGAGGAGCCGCCGGCCGCCCTCGATACCGGCCAGCGGATTTCGCAAGTCGTGGCCGAGCACCGCGATAAACTGCTCACGCAATTCGGAGTTCGATTTCGCATTGAACAGATCCGCCTGGCTGGCCGCCAGATCGGCCCGACTCTCTGCAACGCTCTTGCCCGCGCTAGTCAGCGCTGTACGTGCTTCGCTTAGCTGCTTGTTAGCATCGAGGTGAAACGCGATCAGTTGGGCAAAGAGCCGAAACATGCCGACCGCTACAGATCCCTTGAGCTTGCGGGGTTGCGGGTCGATAGCGCAGAGGGTGCCAAAGACTTCTCCATTCGGCAAAATGATCGGCACTGAGATATAGCTCTGAAAGCCGTATTTGGCCGGTGTAGGGTGGCTGCAAAACTGCGGGTCCTCGGCAACGTGATCGATGATGACTTCGCGGCGGAGCGCACGAATCTCTGAGCAAATCGTGGTGGAGGCCGGCAGTTCGCTGCCTGGCAGCAAGCCAAAGTGGATGTTGTCCAGCACCGCGCATGCCACCCACCGGCTTTCAGTAACCCTGGCGACCGCGGCGAAGCCCATTCCGGTGCTCTGAGCGACAACTTCAAGGATGGTCGGAATCGCTTCAATCCGCCCGATGGCGGCGATGTCGTTCTGAATGTCGTCCATGATTATCCGTGATCGACGCCCCGATGCGGCCCCTCACGCAAGCAGATCTCACAAAACATAGCACGAGGTCGGATTTCGGTGAACCATTCTTGGTTCCGGGGGTTCCACTCCTTGTTCGAGGCGGCAATTATTATTCCACATCGGCCGGTTCCCCGCGAGAGTTGCCCCAGTGAAAATGCTATGATTGTCCCTCACCGTGCTCGTCGTCGAAGACGAGCCCCCGGTTCTGATGGACATAGCCGAACAATTGACCGACCGCGGTTTTACTGTGCTCGAGGCAAGCAATTCCGATGGGGCCATCCGCTTGCTGAAGGTGCACCCCCGAGATTGAGTTTCTGTTCACCGATGTCGACCAGCCCGGCGGAACAGACGGCCTGAGGTTGGCCGCCGCCGTGCGCGAACGATGGCCGCCGGTGAAAATCATCGTTACTTCGCCCCATCGGGCAGTGCAGATTGCCGATATGCCTCAAGGCAGCAAGTTCTTTGAGAAGCCGTATAGCGCCAATGCGATGGCGACTGCCATGCGTGAAATGAAGGGGTGAGCTCAGCCAGGAATTCAGAGTGTGAGTTCCTACGCTGCCCTGCTAACGGCTCCGACTGGCTTTGACACTTGCCTAGATTCTCGATTTCCCATTGGGGCGAACCGCCCAGCGGCGGCCCAGGCGCGGATCGCGTTCGAGGTGCTGACGATCATCCTCGGCCTGCCGCGTCCGGCGACGAGCCCGTCCAGTTCGCGGGAACCCGCGTGCCCGAGAGTGACGTATCGACCACCAGCGCCAAGCACTCATGTTCGCCTTGCGATGCCGCGAGCACGACATTGAGCAGCGTTTCACCAAGAGCAACCATCCTTGGACGAACAACCAGAGTCTGCTCTCGCCAAAGCTGGAGTCGAGCGCATGAACCGGAACTGCTTCCTCAAAAAGACGCGCGCCGCACGCCTTGCTTTAAGCTCAGCCAAAGCACATATGTAAGCTTCGTTGATTGGCCCATGTGGTTCGCGGTGTCAGCGACCGCCATCTTCTCCCGAATTTTCGTCAGCGAATGTACGCACCATTCGGTGCAGCATGTTGCTCCAGACAAAGCCTGGAACGAGCTCCCACGCTGACCACGAATATACGGGCGACTTGAGGTCATTTTCGGCTCGAATGGGACATACAGGCGGGGCATCCAACCTCGTGGAGGTCATAATCATGGCCAGCCGTAAGACACAGACTATCGTCCGCTTCTCGAACGCCTTTCTGCTGCATGACTTTGATAAGCCACAAGCGGCTGGGGACTACCGCGTCGACCATGACGAGGAGTCTATCGAGGGCGTTTCCTGGCTTGCGTGGCGCCGTGTCGGGTCATTCATTCATCTGCCTGGGATAGGCGTTCAAAGTCCGACGCATCAGATGGTGCCGATCAATCCCGCAGACCTCGGTGCCGCACTCGAAAAGAAAAACAAGACATCATGAGGGCCTCAAGTATTTCTCGGCAGCCTCCCGTCCGACCGACCATGACAGTTGCAATGCATCTCTACGCTGTGGGGCAGGCAGTCCAGCTGAAGGGCGGCTTGATGCAGCGGTTCCACACCGCGGGCTATGACATTCTAGGCACCCTGCTGCCGAGGGGAGAGTGTCGGCGGCGTCGTATACGCAACGACGGCAACGTTATGAACGGGCGGCGACGCAGGACAGCCTTGAGCAGGTGAACACTTCATCTGATAACGAAGGCAGCACTTTCATCGAAAGGACGTTCGATTATGGCTAAGGGACAGAAGCGCGGCAATCGCGAGATTAAAAAGCCGAAGCAAGACAAGCTCGCTCCCAGACCTGTGGACCCGCTTGCCAAGAAGACCCCGCTCGCAGCAAACACAAACACCAAGCGCGTCAAAGGCAACACTCGCTGATCATGACGTTCCGTGAACTCCGAGATCGGTAATGAAGATTGTGATCGAGTTCTACCGTATCCGCGAAGCGGACGATGTGCGTGCCGTCGTTGGTCAGGAGACTGCAAACGCTACTGATCTCGACGACGGGATCGAAATCGCGCGGCAGCTTTCACAGACGCTCGACATGCCGCAGCGGCCAGACGCCATGTCGATCAGCGATCGACGACCGAAACGAGCTCTATGTGCACAGGTTCGACCGCAACGAGAATTTTGATGAAAGGCCACCTGGCATGAAAGATCACAGCAACGATACCGACCTCGGACGATACGCGCGCGCGATTGGCGTCTGGGAGAATGAAGGCGGAGCACCGGCTCTCGATACGCTTCACCATCATCCGGCAAGACTGTCAGGAGCGATCGAACTTCGAACCACGCGATCATCGGCGTACCAGCCCGTGCCGATGAACTCACGATGAGGGCCGTCAATCGCTCGGAAACGACCGATAGCATGTTGTCCTTCAACCAACGAAACGCTTGGCGCGGAACGCACAACGGGTGGCCGTCATTCTTCTCGTCGCGTACCGGGTGGCAACCATGACACTGGCATTCGTTAATCCAAGCCGTAGTTTCGACGAGGCACGCAACGCGGTGCAATTTTTCGGCCACGACGGCATGTTCGAGATACGGTTCTTTGTAGAGGCCGCGGCACTTGCCGAGGGCCGACCGCAGGGGGCCAGGATGTCAGAAGTCGAGTGTCTTTCCGTTTTCGATGCGATGCGTGCATCCGTCCATGATGTGGCACGTAAGGTATACTCCAAGCACCGCTGCAATTCGAACACCTTGAAAGCTACCGATTTCATGTAGACGGTGACGATGCTGATTCGCTACGGGTACGAGATCATCCTGAACTGCACACAACCAACCGCGTTGGTGTGCCTGCTGTCGATCCATGACGAGCACGGGCCCGCCATCAAAGGTTCCGAGTCGACCTTCACGGCACCTGACGTGCCTATATCGATCTACCGGGACCTATTCGGCAACCGTTGCCGAAGGCTCGTCGCACCGGCGGGAGATCTCATGATCTGGAGCGACGCCACGATCGAAGATGACGGCAAGCCGGATTGTGCAACCCCTGAAGCCCGGGAAGCTCCAGTGCCGGATCTGCCGGATGAGTGTCTCGGCTACCTCATGGGTAGCCGCTATTGTGAGACGGATCGTCTCAGTCAGATCGCGTGGGACATGTTTGGAACGACCGCACCTGGATGGGGTCGAGTGCAAGCGATCTGCGATTTCGTGCATGCCCACATTCATTTCGACTATATGCAGGCTCGCGCAACGCGCACGGCATTCGAAGTCTTCCACGAGCGTGTGGGGGTCTGCCGCGACTTCGCTCATCTGGCGGTCACCTTCTGCCGCTGCCTCAATATTCCCGCACGCTATGTGAATGGGCATTTAGGTGACATTGGTGTGCCGGTCGTCGATCCAATGGATTTCAGCGCCTGGATCGAGGTTTTCCTCGACGGCGCGTGGCATACTTTCGATCCTCGTAACAACATCCGAGGATCGGCAGGATAGTGATTGCCCGAGGGCGCGACGCGGCCGACGTTCCGCTCATCAACTCATTCGGGCCTCATATCCTGAAATCTTTTCGGGTCTGGACTTATGAGGTGCAAGCACCGTTGTAGTTGCAGGATATGCGCCCCGCTTCCGAGACACGGGTGGTCGATTGAAATGCACGATAACCTCTCCCGTCTCCCAGCGGAGCCTGCGGATCGGCTAACGGGGCCCTTTCTCCGCTTCCTTCGCATCGAAGCTATGGCAGGCGTCGCCCTGTTGACTAGCGCCCTTCTGGCGCTAGCTTTTGCCAACAGTCCGTGGTCGCTGTCATTCCTTGCCCTCTGGGATATGCATGCCGGCATCACCGTCGGCGGTTTTGAGATATCCCGCTCTCTCAAGCACTGGGTCAACGATGCATTGATGACGCTCTTCTTCTTCGTCATCGCACTCGAGCTGAAACGCGAACTGGTGCTCGGCGAACTACGTCATCCCCGGGTGGCCGCCCTGCCCATCGCAGCAGCGATAGGCGGAATGGTAGCGCCTGTCGGAGTGTTCCTGGTAATTGTCGGCAATGGGACTGGTGCGAGCGGCTGGGGCACGGTGATGTCTACCGACACGGCGTTCGTCATCGGCTGTCTCGCTATTCTCGGATCGCGTATACCAACAAATTTGCGCCTCTTCCTGCTTTCTTTGGCGATCTTCGATGATGTTGGAGCCATCCTGGTTGTGGCAATTGCCTACGGTAAGCCGCTGAACTGGATGGTGCTTGGCATTGCCGGCCTGGGGTTGGTTCTGATAGCAATGATGGCCCGGCTCGGTATCCGCAGTATTCCAAGCTATTTCGCCGTGGGCGGCGCCATCTGGTTAGCGGTTGATGCGTCAGGCATCCACCCAACGTTGGTCGGTGTGCTCCTCGGATTGATGGCTCCGGCACGTAGCTGGGTGAGTGATAGCCGTTTGCATGCCATATTGGATCGGGTCGTAGCGTACCCGCCTGGCAACCACTGGAGCGGCGACACTGTCGCGCGTGGTGATCTCTACAGAGCTGGCGTCGCGACACGGGAGGCGCTGTCCCCGATCGAGCGTTTGGAGATGACTCTCCACCCATGGGTCGCGTTTGGAATCCTACCGCTATTTGCCATGGCCAATGCGGGTATTCCCCTCGGGAGCGCACATTTCGACCCTACGCTTACGACCGCTATTTTCGCCGCTTTCGTGGTAGGCAAGCCTCTTGGCGTGATCCTCTTCAGCTTCCTTGTCGTGAAAACCCGGCTCGGTCTTCGTCCGCGCGACCTGTCGTGGGCTCTGTTGACAGCAGGAGGACTACTGACTGGCATTGGCTTCACGATGGCACTGTTCATTGCTGATCTTGCGTTCGGCGCCGAGCTGCTAAATTCAGTCAAGCTTGGCATTCTCGGCGCTTCCGTCATCTCGGCCGCCCTGGGCCTCCTGGTGTTGACTTGGTTTACATGTGCTCGACCCACGCGCAGCCCGACTGCCGCGCGGATTTGAAATTGAAGTGCAGGGCGCCTGATCTCTCGCACGGCGGCCTCGAAGGCAACCTGTCGTAGTTCATCATGATGATGTTGCAGACGGCCCCCTCCATGATGATCAGGCCACGAGGCGACGGCCGCAGAAGCGACGACAGTACTTTCGAATGGCCGGATGGAGAAAGTCGAGATCCCGCCCGGGAACGCGACATTGTTACGCGTGCTCGAACTCTGTCCGGCGCCACTGTAGTTGCCGTCAATGAACACGGTGTTGGGACGAACAAACACGGAACCGTCAATCCTGCGAGCCCCAAATTCGTTCGGATTTTAAAACAGATTGGGGGCGACTGCGGCGCGGCCGCTGGGGATCCGGACCGAAGTCCTTGAATGCTGACCGCCCTTGAAATTGGGCGAAAGACATCCATATACCATCCATGCGGATGGCAAGGAGATGAAATGATCGGCGAGGTTCAAGAACTCAGACCCAAGGTCCCCGAGAGCGAGAAGATCACCATCAACCTCGGCTATGTCGATCTTGGCCACGTCGACCTCCTGGTGCAGGAGGCATTCTATTCCAACCGCTCCGACTTCATTCGGACCGCGATTCGCAACCAGCTCGATCGCCACAACGAGGCCGTCAGGCAATCAGTCGCTCGCCGTCAACTCGACCTCGGTCTGCGGCAATACAGCCGGCAAGATCTGGAGTCCGTCCAGGCGGCCGGTGAGTTGCTGCACATTCAGGTGCTGGGGTTGGCTGTCATTGCGCCCGATGTTTCGCCAGATCTCGCGCGCGCAACCATCGCTTCAATCCAGGTCCTCGGCGCTCTGCAAGCGAGCCCCGCGGTCAAGGCGGCGCTGAGCGACAGAATTCATTGAAAGCCAACTCCGGTCGACGGTTCGAACCCTTCCGCCAGGAGGGTGTCGGTCTCACTTTGTCGAATTTTTTCCGACAGGAGCTCCCGTCAATGACGATATCCAAGGCCAACATGTTCGAAGCCACCCGCCTCACGCGCGAGGGGAGGCTCGCAGAAGCGATGGCCATTCTGCGTGGTGCACTGTCCGCGGCTGCTGAATCGGCGAACCCATATGATAGTAATCTGCTGGAAGCAGATGCGCGCAGGTCGACCTTCGTCGACATGGAGTTTCCGTTCCAGCGCACGGGAGGCGCCAGGATTCCGCGGCCCGGCAACGACGCCTTCACGGCTTACGGCGACCTGAAGCGGCCATCGCTTAAAGGACTCGGAGTCGTCCTCGATCGCATGCCTGACCTCGGCGCGGCGATCGGAGTTGAAGGACTGCTCGGTCGCAGGATGCCGCCTGCGATCCGTCTCCCACCAGGGGCAACATTCGACAAATGTAGCTTTGCCAATCAAGCGGGAAGTCGGACGTACAAGCTTTACGTCCCGAGTAAGTACAGAGGCGAGCCGCTCCCGCTCCTGATTATGCTGCACGGCTGCACCCAGTCTCCGGATGATTTCGCTACCGGCACGCGGATGAACGAGGTGGCGGAGGAGCAGACGTTCCTTGTTGCTTACCCCGCGCAGAGCCAGTCAGCCAATCCATCAAAATGTTGGAACTGGTTCGACGCAGGCGAACAACGGCGCGACCACGGCGAGCCCTCGCTGATTGCTGGCATTACGCGCCAGATCATACGTGACTTTCCGATCGAGACCGGGCGCGTCTATGTCGCCGGTCTTTCCGCGGGCGGCGCTGCCGCGGCAATCATGGGAGCCACCTATCCGGACCTCTATGCGGCCATCGGTGTCCACTCCGGACTGCCATGTGGGGCCGCGCTCGACATGCCGTCCGCCTTCGCCGCGATGCGTCAGGGCGGCAAACCCCGTGCAGCGAAATCGCGTCGCTTGGACCAGGATATGGTGCCAATGATCGTATTTCATGGAGACAGCGATAAGACGGTCAATCCCATCAATGGCGAGCAGATCATAGCCCAGGCGCAGGCTGAAATGACTCTCAGCAAAGCGACTCGTCGCGGCAGGGTGCCGGGCGGCATAGCTTACACCTGTACGATCCAAACGGATGACACGGGACGCCCCCTGCTCGAACACTGGGTCCTTCACGGTGCAGGTCACGCTTGGTCAGGCGGCAGTGCTTCTGGATCATATACGGAGCCACGCGGCCCCGACGCGAGCCGTGAAATGGTGCGGTTCTTCCTGCAGCAGTCGGCGCATCGCGGTCTGGATCAATAGTTTCGTTCGGCACGACCCAATGAACTCGTCATCGTTCATCAGACGGACGATAGTGCCACCGGGATGCATCATGACACGAATGTCATGAAAATACCGCTGCCACTTTGATCTGCCCTTCGTTACGCATCACCTGCAATGACACATTGTTGCCCTGACGGCGCACCTTAAGGTCCACGGTTGATTGACCAAGGCGCAGGTTTCGTAAGGTCACCTCGTCGAGGAAGGGCGGCAATTGCGGTTTGCGCAGCAGGATTTCGTTGCGGTCCGGGTCAAATTCGAGACCGAGCGAACATTGTAAGAGCAGCAGAGGTGCGCCCGCGGCCCACGCCTGCGGGGAACAGGCGACGGGATAGAGCGTCGGCCCGCGCTGGCGTCCGCGCTGGAAGCCGCAATACAGCTCCGGCAAACGGCGCAACTCCATGTAGCTTGCAGCGTCGAACAGACCTTTGAACACACGGTCGACCGCGGCCTTATGTCCGTAGCGCGCGAAGCCCGCCGCGATCAACGCATTGTCGTGCGGCCACACCGATCCGTTGTGATATGACATCGGATTGTAACGACGCTCCTCGCGCGCCAACGTGCGGATGCCCCATCCGGAAAAGAACGATGGCCGCATAAGGTCGCGCATCACCGCCTCTGCGCGCAGTGGATGCGCGATCCCACTGAACAATACCTGCCCCGCGTTGGAGCTTCTCACTCGGCAGGGCCGCTTCTGTCCATCGAGCGCGAGGGCGTAGGTGCCGATGTCCTCGCACCAGAATGCGGCCTCAAAGCGCTCCGCAAGAATTGTAGCCTGCGCGTCCAACGCTTCGGCGAGCACGTTCTGGCCGATTCGGCGCGCACCGCGTGCGGCGAGACGCTTCGCCGCATAAACATAGCCCTGCACTTCGCAGAGCGCGACCGGTCCTTGCGCGAGGGAGCCGTCGGCATGGAAGATTGAGTCGTGGGAGTCCTTCCAGCCTTGATTGACCAGCCCGTTCTCGTTGGCGCGGTGGTATTCGACGAAGCCATCGCGGTCGGGATCGCCCGGCCCGTCGATCCAACGGAGCGCCGCCTCCACATGAGGCCACAGTTCGCGCAGCGTTTCGATGTCGCCGGTGTGCTCGGTATAGAGCCCTGCCAGCATCACGAACAGCGGCGTTACATCCACGCTACCGTAATAGAGACCAAACGGAACCTCCCCCAGCGTCGCCATCTCGCCGCTACGCATCTCGTGCAGGATTTTTCCGGGCTCGGCGTCGGCAAGCGCGTCAAAGCCCGTGGCCTGATGGGCGGCGAGCCGTCGAAGGACGCCTTTAGCGACACGAGAGTCGCACCAGAGCATCTGAAGGGCGGTGATGATCCCGTCGCGGCCAAACGTGGTCGAGTACCACGGTATGCCGGCGTAGGGGTAAGGCCCCTGCGGTGTACTGGTCGTGAGCATGGCGAGGTCGGCAGTTGATCGGCACATCACCTCGTTGAAGATGTCGTTGGAACTTTCAATGGTGGCCGTCCCACGGCTCTCGACTCTCCGTTCCTGAAACGCCGCACGCAGGCCCCTGCTAAACGGCAGGGGGCGATCAGTCTCGGTGCCACATTCGCATGTCACCGTCACATAGATGGAGCAGGTCTCGTGCGGCTGAAGCACGAACTCGTAGGCGGCCGTGCTGCTAGACAATCGCGCCGGAATCGGATCGAATTGCAGCGTCGTGCGCCACGATCGACCGTCGAGTCCCTCATAGTTTAGGGCAATCTCATCCCCGCCGCGGACTTGCGTGCGCGCCTTTCCACGACGTGCGCGGTGCACGCCTCGTACCTCGAAAACGTCGGCAAAGTCGCTGGCGAACGCGAGCGTCAGTCGAACGGCGAACGGCTGGTCGTCGTGATTCTGCATGCGCAGACGCTGATATGCGGTGCCGCGCCAGAGAAAGAGCGTGCGCACGACATGCAGCATGTCCTTGGCCAAGCCGAGATTTCCGTCACGATAGATATCGGGGTTGGTCAGATCCACGGTAAGGATGGAGTTATCGTCGCGAACGTTCGATCCCAGAAGCAGTAGATGCTGGCCGTCGAGCCGCATTTCAAGGTGCGAGAGATGGCGTGTGTCGTGAAAGAAAATGCCGTCGTGGCCCCCCGGCGTAGCGCCAATATCGGCATGGCTGTCGAGCACCACGAAGCAATCACCATACTTGAGCGTGCGACGCGGACGCGTGAACGAACTGGTGCCCGGAATGTAGAAGGGAGTCTCCGCGCTTTCCTCGCTTAGAGTTACGTTTGAATTCTTCCTAAGCAATGCGAGACCTCACGACATCTGGATACTTTCCCTCGGGCAAAGAAGGCTGAATATCGTCCAAGGCGAGTGGCGGCGCCATCAGCGATTGATAGACCTTGACATAGTCCTCCGCCATGCGCGTTGCAGAGAAACGTTGCTCAAACCTCTGGCGCACCTTTCCGCGATCGAGTGCGACGACGCGCGGCAGAGCCGCGATCGCCTCTTCCATGGTATCGACGATGATTCCGGTGACGCCATCATCGATAATCTCCGGAACTGAGCCGCAGCGAAATGCCAGAACCGGAGTACCGCAAGCCATGGCCTCGATCATCGAAAGGCCGAATGGCTCCGGCCAGTCGATAGGAAACAGCAGCGCCTGGGCTTCACCTAGAAAACGGGTTTTCTGATGTTCATTGATCTCACCGATAAACTCGACGTTCGAGCCGTCGAGCATCGGTTCAATCTGCGAGCGGAAATAGGCTTCGTCAGCCCGATCAACCTTCGCCGCGATCTTCAGCGGAATGCCCAGCGATCGCGCGATCGAGATCGCGCGATCGGGCCGCTTCTCCGGCGAGATGCGGCCGAGAAAGGCAACATACGCTTCGTGCCGGCCTCCGATGGGACGATGTAAGCTCGCTGGGATGCCGTGATACACGGTCGCCGCGAAGTTCGCATGCGGAATCGGGCGCCGCTGATCGTTCGAAATCGAGACCAACGGCATGTCGTCGAAGCCAACGTAGAGCGGAACAAGATCGGGTAAATCTTGGCGTCCGTGAAGCGTGGTGACCGTGCGGCCAGCGATCGCCCGAAAAAGCGGAAAATGGAACTGGTCTATATGAAAATGAAGGATATCAAAGTCGGCGGCGTGCCGATGCACGCGATCGAGCATCAACATGTAATAGGGAATCGGATCCCGGACGCCGGCGTTGAAGCGCAGCGCTTGCGGTACGCATGATATAAGATGACCTCCGGTAATCGAATCGCCACTCGCAAACAGTGTGACGTCGTGGCCGAGCGCCACCAGTTCCTCGGTCAGATAGGACACGATCCGCTCGGTACCCCCATACAGCCGAGGAGGTACGCTTTCGGTTAGCGGCGCGATTTGCGCGATTTTCATTACTGTGCCTTTGGCCGCCCGACCGAATGAACATTTCTAATAGCTTGACTCAGATGACGGAGGCGCACCGCCATCGTTTTTCTGAGAGAACTCTTTGTCGCACTATCTTGCATCGCTTTGAGTCGACAGCCTGCTTTGCGATCTGCCACCTACGCGCGTCCTAGAATGGGCTTACTTTTTTAAACCCGCTGGCTCTCGCGAACGCCATTTCGATAGGCGAGTTAGGTGAATATGGGGTTGCCAGGCTCAGTTAACCAGAGCATGGCGCCAAGAACTTGAATTGGTTGGCCGCAGGACCTTTTGGTGGCTTTCCTTGCAGTGACGCAACCGATGTCGGTTACGTGTTATGATGCGAAATCCGCGTTCGCTCGAGCCTTCACTCCGACCGTGTAACGCCGATAGCCAGCCCGACGCCGAAGTTGATCGGTCTGCTCATTGTGGTGATAGGGCCGATATCAACGCTTGCGACGGATCCTTGCGGCCCGGAACAAACGCCGCCACCAGCGATTGCGTCTACAGGGCCTTCTGAGTGAATGGCTTGCAAACTGCCGCCTCGATGACCAGCGGATGGGCGGGAGAGTAGCACGCAAGCCAGGGAGGCAGAAACATGTTCAGCAATGACGACGGCACGCTCAGAGCGGCGATCGAGGTCGCCGTTTTCTTAGGAGCGCCGTCCGCGCGTGAAGCAGCAAAGCTCACTCTGCACCGCCAGATCAGTGATCAAGAATGGACTGAAAATGGTGAGCGTTGGGAAAAGGCTTGGCTCGAAATTGATCAGCGTCTGATGTGAAGGCAACGCGCCCGAAAACGGCCGGCAAAATCCGGCGTTAGTCTGATCGGCGATCGATTGGCCGCCCTGGATGCTTGGATTACCTTACAACTAGAGCCGCGCCCATCTAGACCCGAAGCCATCGGTCGCTTAGTTGAACAGGCTCTTGGCATGACATCGAATGCATCGGTTCACACGAGCGCCGAACGGGGGCGGAAATCCGTAGCGTGACGTGTGTGCACTTGCATCGAGGCGTGCGGAAGATACTCGACTGGAAGGCACTTGTGAAAGTCGCTCAGTTTGATCCTGGTTATTTGCATATGCGAAAATCGCCGCGCATTTAAACAACACTCAGATTGCATAGCTTGACGCATCCCACGGACGCAATAGGCGATTAGCGTCGCTGACTGACGGCGTGTCAGGCGTTTCTCACGCGCGCACCATTGAGGACGCTCGCCGACGCAACTTATTGCGCCGAGGGTCACGCTCGGGAAAACGGCCATATACGATACTTTTGCGCGTCCTCTGGGCGTGCCCTTGCTTTCTCGAGTTAAGCAAAGCACTAGGGCTCCTTTCGAAAGTCGTCGAGCACACTGCTATCCATGTCGTCTCGGCCACACAAGCTCCCTGTCGCACCACTGAGGCCTTTCCGCTACGCGCAGCCATCAGTCACGATGAGCAGGCTCAAGCGCGCGATGGACGTCTCAAGTGCATGCAACCTTTCACCTCGTTGATCGTTAGGTCCTGCACTTAACGGACTGGGAGACTTCAAGTGCACAAGCATCTTGCCATCTTAGCTGCTGCATCGTTGCTCGCGACAGGCGCCATCGCTCAACAGGCGCCTGCCAATCCCGATGCGAAGACGCCAGCGGTCAGCAGTCCGAACAGCGCTCCGAATCCTGGTGCTCCGGCGGCAGGCGCGAACAGCTTCACCGAAGGACAAGCCAAATCTCGGATTGAGGACAAGGGGTTCACGAACGTGAGCGCCTTGAGGAAGGACGACGCCGGCGTTTGGCGCGGCACGGCCATGCAAGGCGGCAAGACCGTCAACGTCAGTGTCGACTTCCAAGGCAATGTGGTCGCCAACTGACGAATTCGGAATTGACCCTTTCACGGAAGGACATGACATGACTGTTACGATTTCTCGGCTGTTCAACAGCTACGCGGATGCCGAAATTGCCGTGAAAAACCTCGAGGCCGCCGGAGTGAGGCACGGAGATATCAGCATTCTCGCGAGCAATGCGGACGAGTGGTATCGGGAAGACGGAACTCGCGCTAAGCCGAGCACCTTTCCGGACCGGGACTTGGACAGGAAAGATGATCGAGCCGAGGCTGCGGGCGCAGGTGCGGGCATGGGCGCAATCGCGGGTGGCACTGTAGGCGCGCTGACCGGCCTCGGTATTATGGCTATCCCCGGCGTCGGGCCCATCGTCGCTGCCGGTTGGCTTACGGCGACCTTGGCCGGTGCCGCCGCAGGCGGAGCAACGGGCGGCATCCTCGGCGCCCTTTCCCAGGCCGGTGTGAGCAAGGAAGAAGCCGACGTGTATGCCGAAAGTCTCCGCCGCGGTGGTGCGGTCGTGAGTGCGAGAGTGAAGGACGCTGATGCGGCGCGGCTGCAGGCGTTGATGGATAGCTCGGCGATCCGGGTGTCTGACCGCGCGGCGAAGTATCGCGAAGGTGGATGGCAGAATTTCGATCCAGGTGCTGCCCCTTACACCGCCGATCAGGTGCGTAAAGAACGTTCACTATATCGGTGAACCGGTCAATTGAGAACGAAAAGCGGGGCGGTCCAGGCTGCCCCGCTTTTGCTGTTGCGGCACTTCAAGGAGATGCGTCAGCCTAAATATGCCTTCAAGGGCCGCGCGAGATTGTCCCGATTCGCCTCGGGGCATCGGCTAACAGCAGGTATGCTGCGCAGTCGCCAATAAATAGCCAGCCTCAATGCGCCGATGATGCGAAATTACAAAAGTCTGAGCCGGTTGTAGAATTCCTTTACGAATGCGCTTTTCAGTCTAGATGGCGTTGTTCAATCTAGATGGCATTGAATGAAATGACAAATGGCCGGATGCGACCCAGGAGCGGTCGCCACCCGCTGCAGTGATCGACAAGACGCGACATCTCCCGCGTTCGCGCACTCGCAAGGAGATTGAACCGAGTGAGAGTGTAGTGACCCTCCGTCCGGGGGGCCGTGTCGCCCCCGCATTCTTTATGCCAGTGGGGATCAGCGCGACTTCTTATAGAGCTTCGTCGCGATTTCGAACATTTCTTCTGGCGCGTAGTCGGGCGTGAAAGCAGAAGGCATTCCCGTCAAGTCGTGAACCTTACCTCCCTCCGGCATGCCATCGATGACCTCGAGCTCGCCGGGAGGGTCGTTCGGTAGCGCCTTCTCGCCGTTGCCCCAAATTCCCGCCATCTCCATGTAGCTGTCGGGGCTGAAGGTATAGAGGCGCCTGTGCGAACCTTCCTCCAGATACTTCTGGCATTCGGGAATTTTGTCGAGGGGAATATTCGGTGTCGGCAAGAATTTCTCAAGTTCCACGCCAGTGATCTTCTTGAGCGCCAGAGCGTAGGCATGCGCGTGAACTGAGCCGCGCACCAACAGATACCCACAGACCTCGCGGCCGGTCGGATCAGAGAGGGTTTCATAGACGCGCAACTTGTGAAGTCTGGCGCCGCATTCCAGATGGAAATTGTGGAGCAGGTCAACGACAACGTTGCCGGTCGTCGTGACCATGTCGGCATTCCAACTCATTGCATTGCTGTTGACCGGAGTTGCCCCGCCCGCGTTTGAGAAAAAGGCACCTGCTAGCCGCGCATCCCTCATCGCTTCGAAAGGCGCGTTCGAGATGTCACCTCCGTCACCCTCATCTGCCCCTTTCTTATCCGGACCATTCGCGAGCATGGCGACGCCGTTGCTGACGAGTTCGACATGCCCTAGCTCTTCTGCCGTAATCGCCGCGACCAAGCTGTAGAAGGGCCGCAGCTTACTCTTGCTGCGGAAATTGAAGCTCTGAAACAGATAGTTCCCGAGCGTCGACATCTCCCCGTACTTGCCGCCAAGTAGTTCCTGGAGTGCTGCGGCAGCATTGGCGTCTGGCTTCTGCGGCGCAGGCAATTCAACCTGCAACCTGTCCACGCGTATGAACATTTCCGGCCTCGTTTCGGTGATAAGTTAGATCGGGGAGAACAGTGCCGCAGCGCTTTTGTTCCGCCACGTTAGGCCCACGCGTCGACGCCGACGTTCCAGCGGACCTCTTTGATCAACGCGGGGACGGTCGGCGAGATCAGAAAGTGATCAATGCGCAGCCCAGCATTCCTTTCCCAGGCGTTTCGGAAATAGTCCCAGACGTTATAAACGCGCTTATCCGGGTACAGCTTTCGAAGCACGTCCGTCCGCACCCGCCCCGCCAGTAGGTGAAACGCCTCCTTCGGCGCCATTGAAAGTGGAAGATGCTCGCGAGCCCACCCACTTTTGCGGTGCGTGTCCGATAGACTCCGCCGGAACGGATGGGCTTATAATGCAGCGAAAAGCGGACGTCTGGCGCGCAACGCCGCACTCGGCGACAATGCAACTTTCTGAGATTTGCGTGTTGGGCTCGCGCCGTCACGGAGAGCGCCCATGCATCAGATCATCTACCTCGTCGGGCTCATCGTCGTGGTTCTATTTCTGCTCAGTCTTCTCGGTCTCCGATAAAAGAGGAACAAACGCATGGATTGAGAACACCACGATCGTCCCCCTTCCAGCTGAGCGAACCTCCGCAATGGATTGGGGTACGGTGCTCGCTGGAGCGCTCATCACATCCGCCCTTTGGCTCATTCTTTTTGCGTTGGGAGCCGGCGCAGGCGTAGCATCCGTCTCACCATACGGCTCGAATAACCCCTTGGGAACTACGCTCACGATGATCGGTGTCGCCTGGTTCTGTATTATCACTATCGGCTCATATAATGGCCGGAGCTTTTTTCGTAGAGCGCTTTCGTCGGGCTGCTGAATACAGGACTGTGGCAAAGCGGGAGCTGCGGGACGGTGCCCATGGCCTGGCGGTTTGGGCCACGGCGCTAGCAGATGCTTCAATCAATCAGAGGGCTCTGGAAAAAGCAGAATAGTTGCCGCGCGGCGATTTGCGCCGGCCGCTGGCGGCTCGAGTGACGCGAACGCTTCCTCGGCCAGATGCCACGGTTCCCGCGCATGGATCCCCATGCGGCCGGCTGGAGAGCTTCAAGATGTCAAACCGGCGTCTCAGGCCGGCGTGGTGGTACCGGCTGTATTTTTGTTGCGTTATGGGAGTCGGCCACCGCATTACTCGAGCCGATAGTTGGTCCATAGCAACGAGCGGGCGAAGCGGGAGGCCGGCTGAGGCGAAGTCGCAGGACGCGGCACTGAGTGCTCTACCCGGCCCGGCCGCCTGCTAATGCATACATCGCAGAGCTATGCGCGAGATCAATATGCCCTGTATTCGGTGAGCTAACCCCCACAGCGTTTATCAGGTCATGCCCTCGCTGCGGCGTGAACGAATCCTTCTCCCCTACCCCGACACTAGCGGTCCGGCCACTTCCCCATGGCGCGCGTGCCTCATGTTACGCGATCCGTTTATATCGAAGTTCGGAAAACTCCGATACTACTGCGGTAGCGTTATTCTAAGCTTTTTCTCAGCCGCAGCAAAAAGCTTTAGCTTCTGCTCATAGGGCAGATGCACTGGCTCATTACATCCTTTGCACCGATAATGCCGTATGACTCTAAACCATCGCCCAGGCCGCGTTGTGACTACCCCGCAGTAAGGGCAAGGATGAGTCATTAGGACGCCGTCTAAGGCTATGTTCAAGGGCATGTCGATCCTCCAAGCAACAAGTTATTGCAGGTTGTAGTGCGCCGGATCGAGAGAGGCGTCTCATCGCTTGAGCGATCATCGGATCTAACGAAGACGATTGAAGCTCAGTTCCTTCATCCCTTTTGAAACCATCCGTCTGACTCCGAATGACGGGGTCTCTCGAGGTTCTGTCCGAACGACTCGTCATTTTTCCTGTCGTCAGAAGTAAAGGCCGGCCGGATATATCAGCGCAACGGCCATGCACAGCCCGCTCCTGGATGAGCGATCCAAGAGGTTGTCTGACGGTTCGACGAGTTCATTGCGCCGTGAACTCGATTTGAAATCTTCGACACCCGCGCTCTCTATATGCGTCGCTGGCGGAACCATCGACGAAGCTTGAAGTTGCTTCGTCATCGACTGTTGGAGGAAGATGATGAAAAAGGCTGTGATTGTATCTGCAGCATTCGCGGTGCTAGCCGGCCCGGCGCTCGCACAAGAGTTCTACATTGTGTGTCCGTGATACGTCCAGCAAAGAATGCCGGATCGTGGAGCAGAGGCCGGCAGACAGGACGACCGTGACTATCCTTGGTGACGGTGCCGTGTTCAAGACTCGCACTGAAGCACAAGCCCGACTCAAGGAAGTCTGCACTGACACTTCCACCGGCACCACGACAATCAAGGAGCGATGATCAGGGGGCTGCATTAGTTGCATGCTTAAGGGGCGGAAACGCGAACGCGAATCCGCCCTTTTCCATTGAGTTATCCGTCTGGGCACAGAGGTGGCAAACCGAAGCCGCCTTAGCGCCGTCGGCTTGTGGCGGACCCCCATTCTTGATCATCTATCAGATCTGCAATGCGGCAATCGCCCGCTCAAGATCTGCTTGGGTAAATGGCTTAGCCAGCCGGGGCTTAGCTACACCGGGCTCAGCAATTTCAGCATAGCCGGAAGCCAGGATTATTGGCAGGCCCGGCCATTCGGCTTCAATGGCACTGGCAAGCACTGTTCCGGTCATAAACGGCATTGCGACGTCAGAAATCACCAGATCGACTTTTTCCTCGCGCAGTTTCGCGAGGGCTTCGTCTCCTGACGTGGCCTCCAGGACTGTATGTCCAAGATCCTCCAATAGGTCGGCAGTGTTCGTCAGAACCAAACTATCATCGTCAACGGCGAGAATGACGAGAGAGCGCCTGCTCGCTTCACTGGCAGCCTGAAGCCGCGGAGCAGCAGATTGTCGCCTTGCCTTCGAAACAGGAAGCCACAGTTCGACTGTCGTGCCTTCTCCTTTGCAACTCTTTAGGACCAAACACCCGCCTGACTGCTCGGCTAGCCCCTTGACCATCGATAGCCCCAGCCCAGTGCCTTTACCTACTCCCTTCGTCGTAAAGAATGGATCCATTGCACGCTGCAATGTGCGTTCATCCATGCCCTCGCCGTCATCTGTGACAGAGAGGCGGACATACTCTCCTGGCTTGAGATAACGATGTTGATTACCCGTCACCCACTCCTGGTGGGCCTCGATGACAATCTGGCCGCCATCGGGCATGGCGTCGCGTGCATTAACCGCAAGATTAAGAAGCGCCATTTCTAGTTGGTTGGCGTCGGTGTGCACAGGAGGCACGCTAGTTGGAAGGCGTGTCTCGATAAGGATTGCAGGTCCTAACGAGCTCCGCAAAAGGTCCGCCATCCCACCGAGGAGAACTGGCACATCGACTGGCTCTTGCCGTAGCTTTTGTTGCCGGGCAAAAGCGAGCATGCGCTGCGTTAGCGCAGCGCCTCGCTGAGCCCCCGCCAGAGCGTTGTCAATGAGGCGTAGCATTCTGCGATCATCAGGCAATCGCTTGCGCAATAGCTCAAGGCTCCCTAGCACAGCCGTCAGAAGGTTGTTGAAGTCGTGGGCGATTCCACCTGTCAGCTGTCCTATGGCTTCGGATTTCTGAGACTGGAATAGCGCTTCTCGCGCTTCCTCGAGTGCTCGCTGAGTTTCCTTTCGATCGGTAACGTCGCGCGTTATTTTCGCAAAACCGACAAGTACGCCCGCGTTCCAGAGGGGATGAACGAGGGCATTAGCCCAGAAGCGGGTTCCATCCTTGCGCACACGCATCGCTTCGCTCTCGAAGCGACCCGATCGTGCGGCGGAATCTAAGGCCCGTTGAGGTTCGCCACTCTCCCGGTCTTCGAGCGTATAGAACTTCGAAAAGTGCTGCCCCACGATCTCGTCCGCCGTGTAGCCCTTGATCCGCTCCGCGCCCGAATTCCAACTCGTGATGCGCCCTTCCAGATCCAGTGTATAGATCGCGTAATCGGTGACGCTTTGGACCAACAAGCGGAACTGCTCCTCCCGCTGCCAAAGCGCCGCCTCGGTCGCTTCGTGAGCCGATTTCATCTGATCAGATTTTTGGCTGTCGTCACGCAAAACCATGTGCCCCGTCCGCGCTCACGATCGCGAAGAACAACTCCTCGATTGCGGCTTGCAAATTTGAAACCGAAGCCATCGATCGCCGCGCTGACTCTGGCGGCCGAAAGTTCATACTGTCCAGTTCGTCTCGATGACGACCATTTGCAATAAGAACTGATCTCAGGAATTGTTCCGGTGAAGGAAGCCTTTGAGCAACTCGCACGGGCAGCACCGCAGGAGGGGCTAGTTGCCGGAACTATACCCATCTGAGCGCCCCGCAGGTCCTGTCGCTCGTCTAGACTGTTTTCTAGATCCCGCGGCAATTTGCTCCAGGCGCTCGCGGGTGCGCCTTGGGGGCTCGATGAGCTATGGATGTAGCTTGTTTCCGAAACCAGCAACCACGAAGCATTCTCGAGCTCACGGTGGAGGCCCACATAGCGGACGAAGTAGGCTTCGTCCGGCCCGAGGCCCTAAGCGGAATTGATCGGTGCGACGTGGATCGCTTCTGGCGCCGGCAGGATCTGTGAGTTGCCCTGTCCATCTTGGGGCTCAGACAGCGTCCGCAAGCCCGACCAGGCGGCGGGTCTAGAACCCTCTGCCTTTCTACGCTTGCCCGATCCTGTGCTGGCGCAGCACCGGCGGACTCTCGTGCTGAGCGCTTGGTTGCTTGCGCCTTGGCCTTGGCTGCTTTTGACTTTGCGCGGATGGTCTTGGCGTTGGGTAGCTTCTAGCCTGCTTCAAGCTCAGCGACCACCTGGCTGCGCACCTCTTCGGGTGCCGCAGCAAGCTCGTGAACACTCGAATGCGACATACCATTCACGGGGCGGGCCCGCACGTTGCAGGGCAAGAAGCGTTGCGACGGGACAGATTGATCGCCCCCTTAGCCCGCCCACCCGGCGGGCTCCTTTTTGCGGTTGAGTACGGATGTCACCGCCTGTGCAGGCGGAGCACTGCGCGCTCCTCCCCCCACAGTAGTTTTGATTGCCGGACCCATCCTAACGATTTGTGCCGCCTTGGTAGCGGACACGCCGAGCATGAGAACGGAGAGCCTATTGAAAAAAATAATTCCGGAATTTCGCGGCGTCGTGCGTTTTCCTAGCCCCCCGGTCCCGGGGCGAGGTGCGTGGACTTTTGACCCGCCCCCCTCCCCCGGGCCTCGAACGAGCGAACGGGGGTGAACCTTGAAGGCGCGTTCGCAAGCGTGGACCGAAGGGACCAATTTCGGAGCACGGTACTGGCCTCTTAAGAGACCCCTCTATCTATCCTCTCACTAAGAAAATTGGTCCCAATGGTCCGCCCAAGCGATCGCATCACCCGCCTTGGCTGGAGCATAAAAAAGGACGCCCCCTAAGCGGGGGCGCCCCAGCACCATCAGTCCTTCAACGGCCTTAGATTGGCACGGCGTCTTCCTCGACCTCGGATGCGTCCGGTGAGTGTGGGCCGCGTCCGTCGTCGCCGAAGTCGCTCTCGAACTTCAATAGTTCGATGTCCTGCCAGAAGTAGCTACCTGACTTGATATTGTCGTAGCCCCGTTCGCGCATGGCCCGGCCGAGGCCGTTCTGGGTCCAGATCTTGTTTCCCGTAGCCCTGGCCCAAGCCACGTAGAGATCATAGAGCGCACCGGATGGCACGCGTCCGCCCGGCTTGCGGCCGACGCACTCCAGCAAGAACTGGGCGAACGGATCGGACGAGGAGCGGTATTCGGCCGTCGCTTCGCGAATGCTTTGCGGGATCATGAGGCCGTGGTCGAGCCACTCCCGGGCGCCATCCAACAGCCGGTTGAGGATGCCTGGCGCCTCCGCCCGCAGCTTCTCGGCGATACGCGGATCGCATTCCACGTCCGTGAGCTTGACCGGCCAGGGCACGAGAATGATCCGCCGCCAGATGCCATCATCGATGCCACGGATCTCCAGCTTGTAGTTGCCCGATATGATCAACAGGCATTGCGGCCTGAACTCGAAGAACGGCCGGTTGAGCTCCCGTGCAATCATCAGTTCGTTGGAGGTGATCTGCTTGATCACGGTCTCGGCCAGCGTAGCGCCCTTCTCGGGTTCTGATGTCCGCAACAGCCGGATGCCGGGGAGCCGTGCGATGTGCGGCGTCGCCTGCCCGCCACTCTGGCCGTATTTTGCATCCACGAACGTCTCGATCGGGATCGAGGCGGCATAGTTGCCGAGAAGCCAACACCACAGGTCGACCATGGTCGACTTCCCGTTCCGACCGTCGCCATGGAAGAACAGAAACTTCTGCTCGATGCCGCCGCCGCACAGGGCATAGCCGAGCGCCCGGTGAATAAAGGCCCGGATCTCGGGGTCGGGCTGCACACGGGCAAATGAGGCGTCGTAGATCGGACAGGTAGCGTTCGGATCGTACCCGACGGCACAGATCTTGGTGATC
>Ga0182739_1001083_pt1 | contig 30051 bp, 25 predicted proteins | sample eDN5th30CBELigBY_FD_128873 | JGI IMG/M metagenome (GOLD analysis project Ga0182739, IMG submission 128873) | Enriched backyard soil microbial communities from Emeryville, California, USA - eDNA 5th pass 30_C BE-Lig BY (version 2) (version 2) | ecosystem: Environmental > Terrestrial > Soil >... | reverse complement strand
CGTGTCGTGGATGTTCCTTGCCGGCGGCGCTGCAGGCGCCACGCCGTGACCGCGGCGGCGAACCCGCCGGCCAGCAGCACGAGGTCCATGCCGGCGACGGCGAGCTTCCCGTCGCCCCAAGCCCGCACGACGTGGTCGCCGGTCGTCGCTCCGTTGAGTATCACGGCAAGGATGCACAACCCGGCCGCCAGCCAGCATTGGTCGATCCAGGCGGCACCCCGCCTCGCCCAGCCATGAGCGAAGCTCAGCACCCAGACGGCGAAGAAGACCCAGATCTCGAGTTCGTAGCGGGCGCCGCCCATGAAGGTCGCGCCCGAGGGCAGCAGCCGATTCGCGACGAAGAAGGCCAGGGTCGCCAGGACCATGCCGCCGGTGCCGCCCACCGTCAGGCCCTCGACGAAGCCGACGCCCTTCCAGCCGGCCGCCGCATGCGCCTTGCGACGGGACTCGATCCAGAACAGGAAGCCGGTGACGATGAGGACGCAGCCCAGCAGGCCCAGCGCGAAATAGAGCCAGCGCAAGGTCCAGTGGCGAAACTGCGCGAAGTGCAAGCCGGTCAGGAACTGCTGCACCTGCGACGTCTCGCGGATGTAGGTGCGGTACAGCACGGCCCCGGTCGCGGCATCGAAGAAGAAAGGGTCGGTGCGCATCGCCACCTCGGCCTCGATTGACGGTCGCACTTCGACGTAGGAATTCCGGTCGCCGTAGTGGAAGACCCGCACCAGGCCGGGATCGAGACCTCCCCAGGCCTCGCGCGCCGTCGCGACCATCGCATCGAGCGAGCCGAGCGGCGGGCCCGGCTGATTGAGGCGGGGGCGGCTGAACACGTCGTATGTGTCGCGCACATAGCCCGAGCGGCCGCCTTCGAACGCCACCCACACGCCCGACGGATAATAGACCGATGCCAGGATGGTCACGCCCGAGAACGACATGACGAAATAGAAGACGAAGCCCAGCGTTCCCGAGGTGTTGTGCAGATCGAGCAAGAGGCGCTGCGGCTGGCGTGAACGGCGCAAGGTGAAGAAATCGACGATGATCTTGCGATGGATAATCACGCCCGACATACAGAGGGCCATCATTGCGATCCCGGCGAGGCCGGTGAGCCAGGTGCCGAGATTCCACATCCTGAGATGCAGCGTGTGATGGAACGGAAAGACGAACCGGGTGCCCGCCCAGCTCTCGGCCGGCGCGACCGGCTTCAGGGTGAGCGGATCGAACAGCGTGCGTTCGAAGCCCCCTCGTCCGCGATAGCCGATCCAGAGTGCGGGATCGCGCGGCGTCGGCAGGACGATCGCCCAGGGCGCCGCGCGCGGCGAGAGCCGGCTTGCCTCTTCCCGCAGGCCGTCGATTGCGATCGGCTCGCCGGAATAGACGAGCCGGGTCGAGGGATTCATCCAGCGGTCGATCTCGCGATCGAAGACGCAGAGCGTGCCGGTCCAGAAGACCGCGAACAGCAGCAGGCCGATCACCAGACCGGACCAGGTGTGCAGCCACCCCATGGATTCGCGGAAGCTCGCCCCCATCTCAGGCGCCGCCGATGAGCGCGGGAAGAAAGCCGATCCCGGTGCCCACTGCGGTGACCAGCACGAGGGTAGCAACCATCGGCACCAGCCGGGGCGCAGCGGCCGCCCAAAGCGCGAGCCCCGTATAGAGCAGGAAGCCAAGGATGCTGCAGACAGTGAAGGCGTCGCTCTTGTTGACACCCGCAAGGATCAGTCCGGCGACGCCTGCCGCCACCACCGCGGCACTGGCGGCGTAGGCGCCGAACACCATGGCGAGGACGCGCACGACCACCTTGCCGGCGCCGACGGGTGCGGGAGAGGAAGCAGCCCTTGCCATGGGACGCTAGAAGTCGGCGGTCAGCGACAACAAGAAGGTCCGCGGCGGGTTCTGGAAGAAGAACGAGGTCGTCGCGATCCAGTAGTTGGCATCGAACAGGTTGATGACGTTCGCCCGCAGCGTTACGGGCTTGCCGTCGGTCCGATCGAACGTGTAGCGCAGCCCGGCATCGAATCGGGTCCAGGGCGGCGCCGCCTGGGTATTGGCGGCATTGAGATAGACCTGGCCGTTGTAGACGGCGCGACCCATCACCCCCAGCCCCTTTACGTAGGGCGTATCCCAGTCGAGACCGAGCGAGGCTTGGAACGGTGTCGTGCCCACGACCTGTTTGCCGTTGGTCAAACCACCCTGCGTATTCACCTGGATCGCATTGAGCGCGGTGAATCCGCCCAAGAGCTTGAGACCTGGAGCTGGCTCGCCGAAAGCCATGAACTCGATCCCCTGGTTACGCTGCTGCCCGTTGGTCACGAACGTGTTCGTCGCGACATCCGTGTAGCTGGTCGGAAGCGTGATCTGGAAGGCGCTGAGCGTGGCGCCGATGAACCCGAAATCGGCTTTCACGCCGACCTCGAACTGGTTGGTGACGAAGGGCGAGAACTGGAGTCCGGCGTTGAGCGTACCCGCTGGGGCGATCGGCCCTTGTTGCAGCGCCTGAATGTAGTTTCCGTAGAGCATCACTTCCTTCACCGGCCGGAAGACGAAGGACGCGGACGGCGACACCACGGTCTGGTCGTTGCCATTGGTCGGCAGGCCGGTCGCGGTGCTGTAGTTCGCGGTCTGCAGCCGCTGCAGGCGTGCTCCGCCGATGATCTGGAACATGTCCCCATTGAACGACAACGCATCGACGATGCCGATGCTTCCGTAAACGGAGTCCGAGGTGAGCGGCGGCTGCGTGCGGAAGCCGAAGAAACTCGGCTGCGATATGAAGGTCGGGTTGTAGATGTTCGAGTTCAGCGCAGCGACGATCGGATTGTTGAAGGTGAAGTTCTGGGTCTTGAGGTAATCACCGATCAGTGCCGCCTCGTGCTTGACAGGACCGGTGTGGAAGTTGGCGCGCAGGCCGGCTTCGAGCGAGAGCGACTCGACCGTGGACGCATACTGCCCGGCTGACAGGACGGTCGTGTTGCCGTCGTAGTTCACGATGTTCTGGTTGAAGAATACGGACGTGTAGTTGCTGCGGCGCGCACCGGCCTTGATAAAGCCGGTGAGCCCCTCGACGATGTCGTGCTCGAACTTCAGGGATCCGTAGACGTCATTGCCCTGAAGGCGTTCCCAAGGCTGATAGGAGCTCTGGCGCGCATAGGGGGCCGGCGGCAGCTGGACGCCCGCCGCAAGGAAGATGCCGCCCTGGAATGCGCCGACATCGCGGCGCAGGTAGCCGATATCGGCTTCGAGACGCGTGCGATCGCTGCGGTAGTCGAAGCCGAGGGTGAGCGCCAGGCGTTCGGCGGTCTGGTTGTTGACGGCCGTGTCGCCCGAGTAATAGGTCGCGCCGGCTCGCAGGCCGAGTTCGTTGTCGGGTCCGAACCGGCGACCGACATCCAGCGAGCCGCCGAGCTGGGAATCGGAGTTGAAAAGCAGCGTGCCCTGGGTGATCGGCGCATCGGTCGCGCGCTTCGGCACGAGGTTGATGGTGCCGCCAACGGCGTTAGGCAGCGCCCCGTTCAGGAAGGCCGTCGGCCCCCGGAAGACCTCGACCCTCTCGATACCCGTCGTATCCACCTGGTTCGGAACGATGCCGAAGAGGCCGCCGAATCCGAAATTCGGATTGGTCACGGTGACGCCGCGGATCATGACGCGGTCATCGAAGACGTTGCCGTTGGGAACGCCGGAGCGCAGCGTCGGATCGCCCGCGAGGACGTCGGTCAACGTCCGCGCCTGCTGGTTCTGGATGTACTGATTGGTGTAGGTCGTCTCGCTGAACGGCGTGTCCATGTAGTCTCGGTTGCCGAGCAGGCCGACCTTGCCGCCGCGGGCCACCTGCCCACCGGCATAGGCCGGAGACTGATTGCCGATCTCACCCTGCGCCGGAGTCGTCGGGACGGCCTGCACGCGGACCGGATCAAGCACCAGCGTATTGGAGCCCGGCACGCCGGCCGCCCCCGGCGCGGGGGCGCCGGCAACGGTCACCGCATTGGCCGACGTGAACTGATAGGAGAGGCCAGACCCCGAGAGGAGCTGGCGCAGGGCCTGATCCGCCGTCATCGAGCCCGCGACCGGGGCGCTGGTCTTGCCCGCCACAGCCGCGGAATCGACGGCGATCTGCATGCCCGACTGGCGACCGAAGGCCATCAGGGCCTGGGAGAGCGGTTGCGCCGGAATGTCGAAGGTCGCCGACCTGCTGGCCTGGGCCTCGAGCGGGGCCTGGGCTTCAGCCGCCCCTGTCTGCGCGGATGCGATGGAAGCCCCCATCGTCAGAGCGACTGTGGCGATGGCAACTACCTGCGCGACGCTACCGGACCGGTCCTGCAACACGACGAACTCCCCCGCTGCTCCAGACCGGCGGGCCATGGAGACGCTGAAATGACGCGAACGATTCGCGTTCGCGACCAGAGGACGGGCGGCGGGGTGCCGATTTAAGGGGCGCCGGAAGAAATATTCAGGGCTTCGACGAGGAGACGATCGTGAGATACGGCGAAAGCTCGATCACCGAGCCGTGCTGGGTCCGGGCCACCGTGTGCAGCGCTTCGAGCGGACGGCGGAGATCGAAGACGCCCGTGATCCGACGCTCCGCCAGGCGGCGATCGCTCATCACGATGACACCTCGATGGTGGCGCCCCAGCTCGTCCACGACCTCCCCCAAGGTGGCGCCATCCACGACGAGCCGATGCTCACGCCATGAGGCGACGTCCTCGGGAGAAACCTGCGACCGCGCAAACGCCCCCTGTGTGTCCACCACCATGCGCTCGCCTCGCGTCAGGGTGGACAGCACGTTACGCTCGCCCCCCGAAATCAAAACCTCGACGATCCCCGACTGGACGGCGACGGACACTCCGTCCCGGGACGAGCCGACATCGAAGGCGGTACCCTTGACGGTGACCGCCACGTTGCCGGCCGTCACGACGAAGGGGCGATCGCGGGCGGATACGACCTTGAAGAACGCCTGCCCGGCCAACAGCTCGACCTCGCGACGTCCCTTGTCGTAGCGCACCGCAATTGCACTGGCGGCATCGAGATGAACGATGCTGCCGTCCTCAAGCGTCAGTTCGCGCAACTCGGCAACGCCGGTCAGGTGATCGGCCTGAAACTGCAGCTTCAGGCTCGGGAAGAACCAGAGTGCGATACAGGCCGCGAGAGCAGCTGCCGCGAGCCCCCAGGCGCGTCGCGTCCGCCGAACGCGCGACAGCTCAACGACCTTGCCCGGAGGGGATGGTAACGCACCCGAAAGCTTCCACACCCGCTCGACGCTGCGATACGCGCGACGATGCGCCTCGCTGGACGCCAGCCAGGTCTCCAGGCCCGCGCGGACGGCGGCGTCTTGCGGGGCGCCATTGATGCGCACCAGCCAGTCCACCGCCTCGCTGCGCAGGAGATCTCTATCGTCCACGTCGGAAGTCACCCGTCTCCAAATCCGCTCGCCCACTCCGGACGATCACAACGGACAGACGGCGGGCGATGTCGACTTTTAAGGGGGCCACCGGGAAACTTCCACGGGATCAGCCATCCATGCCATCCAAACGGCGGGCGGCATGGAGGATCGCGTCTTTCACGAGCTGGTGCGCTCGCACGACGGAGACCCCCAGCCGCTCCCCCACCTGCTGGAGCGTGCAGCCCTCCAGGCGATACATGGTGAAGGCGATGCGCGTCCGCTCCGGCAGCTCGGCGAGCGCGTCGGTCAGGATCCGCAGCTCGTCGCGATAGTGAAGGACATCCTCGGCCGTGGGCCCGTCCTGGGCGACCTGCTCGAGCGCCGCCGCCGGTCCCGTCGAAGCGCTGTCCGAGGTCCGGTGAACCCAGTCGAGCGCGAGATTGCGGACGATGCGGTAAAGGTAGCTGACGGGACTGGTGATAGGCCGCTCATCGCTGCTGGCGGAGCTGAACCGGAGATAGGCCTCCTGCACGACGTCTTCTGCGCCCGCCCGGTCCCTGACGATGCCGTTGGCGTAATTCACCAGCGAGCCACGATGCTTCAGATACAGAGCCAGGGTCGGATCCGCCGAACTCACGCCTACCATTACCCCTACATGCGAATAATTCTCACTTCACTTATAGGGAAGGCATGGGGTGGCGGCAAGCATCGCGAGCCGCGATGCCCAAGAGCATGCAATGGAGCTTTCGTCAGGCAGCGAGCAGAACGCTTTGCTCCCGTTCGAGGACACGCATCACGGCCGGCCGCGCCAGCATGCGCTCCTTCCAGGCCGTGTAGTTCACGAGGTCCTGGACCGGCAGACCGATACGCTTGCCCCAGCCGTAGAACACCAGCGCATAGCCATCGACCACCGAGAACTCGTCACCCAGAATCCACGTCTTACCTGCCAGGAGACCGTCGATCTCCTTGAGGTTGGCAAAGAAGTTCTCTCGTCCCACCGCCTTGAGATGGTCGAACACCCCCGTGTCCGTCGCGAAGCGCTCGGGACGGCCGATGTGGGTGAAGTTCGGATGCACGGTATTGGAGAACCACGCCATCAGCGAGAGCGCCCGGGCGCGCTGGACCGGATCCTTGGGCATCAGATGCGGCGCGTAGGTCGTGGCGACATAGTCCAGGATCGCCGTATTCTCGACGATCGTGCCCTCGTCGACCACCAGCGCCGGCACGCGGCCACGCGGGTTGACCTTGAGATACTCCGGCGTCCGCTGCTCGCTCTTGGCGAAGGACAAAGCCTGCGAATCGTACTTCGTGCCGCTCTCCTCGAGTCCGATATGCGATGCGGTCGAACACGCGCCGGGGGCGAAATAGAGTTTGAGCATCTTGATCCTCGGATTGCCGGAACAGGAAAACTAGAGGGGCTGGGTCGCGTCGGCCGGGCGGTTCCGATGCAGGAACTCGCGGCCGATCTTCACGCGCTTCTCGCCGTCATATTCGACAATGTCGGCGGTGGCGTAGGTTTCCGACCAGTTGGACGGCAGGAACGAGCCGGAGCCCACGACGTCGATCGGGGCCTTGGCCTCGGCCATGATGCGGCACTTGGCCGGGCCAAAGCCGGAAGACGCCACGATCTTGACCTTGTCGAAACCGTTGCGGTCGAGCTCTGCCCGCAGATGGAAGATCGCCGCCGCCGACACGCCGGTACCGACGAGGTAGCGCAACTCCTCCTCGCTCCGGTAGCCGCGGATCGATTCCGGGGAGAAGCGCTCCAGCACCGCATAGGACGAGGCGGGATCCAGCCCTTCGATGTAGCGACCGCCCGTCGTGTCCAGGCGGAGCGACAGCTTCCCCTGGGCCGCGAGTTCAGGAAAGCGCCGGCAGACGTCGAGCGAGTCGGAAATCTCGCGCGCGAAATAGTCGACCAGGACCGTCATCCCCTCGTCCGGGAAGGTCTCGTGGAACATCTCGGCGGCGCGCAGCGTCGAGCCGGCATAGCCGATCAGGGCGTGCGGCATGGTCCCCAGCCCGTACTCGCGGCCGAAGTAATGGGCGGTGGCGTGCGTGGCATTGCCGATGAAACCGACCGCGCCGACCTTGCGCTTGGCCCGCGCCGAGCCGACCGAGGCGGCATAGGCCATCATCTCGGCCATTTCCTGGCCGGCACAATGACGCGCATCCATGGCGAGGAAGGCCGACTTCGGCATGTCCGCGCACATCGTCCAGGCATTGTAGGCGGCGACGCAGGCAGGGCCCAGTTTCTGCAGGAAGATCGTCTCGAGATCGACGAGATGGAAGAACGAGCCGGTGATGTACATCATCGGCTCACCGGCGCCGACCCACTTCCCCTCGCGGTAGCGCAGATCGAGTTCCACCGTCGCATTGCGTGCGCGGCAGGTTTCTTCCAGCCATTCCAGCGCGAGTCGTGGCGCAAACACCACTGGCCGACGCATGAAGATGGCATAGGTCACCTGGCAGTCGCCGAACTTGCCAACCACCTGCTTCGAACGATTGAAGTAGTGATCGGTATAGCGCGCGATCTCGCCATTCTCAGGATGCGTCATGGCCCTCCCCCGGCCTCTCGCGCCAAGCCCGGACGTCGCTAGACGGCCGGGCGCGCCCTTGCGACGGACAAGCGCTCCGCCTTGAGCTGCTCGGCGAGCAGGAACGCGAGTTCGAGCGCCTGGCTGGCATTGAGCCTTGGATCGACCAGCGTCTCGTAGCGCTCGTTCAGGTTGTCGACCGTGATCTCGGTCGAGCCGCCGATGCATTCCGTGACTTCCTGGCCGGTCATCTCGAAATGCACGCCGCCCGGATGCGTCCCCTCGGCGCGGTGCACGGCGAAGAACTCCTTCACCTCTCGCAGGATCGCGTCGAAGGGTCGGGTCTTGCGGCCGTTCGAGGCGGTGACCGTGTTGCCGTGCATGGGATCGCACGACCACACCACCGTGCGGCCCTCGCGCTTCAGCGCACGGACCAGCGCCGGCAGCTTGTCGCCCACCTTGTCGGCGCCCATACGCGCGATGATCACGATGCGTCCCGCCTCGTTCGACGGATTCAGCATGTCGATCAGGCGCAGCAGATCGTCGGTCGGAAGCGTCGGCCCGGCCTTGAAGCCGATCGGATTGCGAACTCCGCGCAGGAACTCGACATGGGCGCCGTCGGGCTGACGCGTGCGGTCGCCGATCCACAGCATGTGCGCCGAGCAGTCGTACCAGTCGCCGGAGGTCGAATCGACGCGGGTCAGCGCCTCCTCGTAAGGCAGCAGCAACGCCTCGTGGCTGGTAAAGAAGTCGGTTTCGGCGATCTGCGGCGTCGTCGCAGAATTGAGGCCGCAGGCAGCCATGAAGTTCAGAGTCTCGTCGAGCCGGGCCGCGAGGTCTTCGTAGCGCGCCGAGGCGGGCGAGCTGCGCACGAAGTCGAGGTTCCAGCGGTTGACCTCGTGCAGGTCGGCATAGCCGCCTTGGGCAAAGGCGCGCAGCAGATTCAGCGTCGCCGCCGACTGGTTGTAGGCCTGGACCATGCGCTCGGGGTCGGGTAGGCGCGCAGCGGCCGTGAACTCGATGCCGTTGACGTTGTCGCCGCGATAGGACGGCAGCTCGACTTCGCCGATCTTCTCGACGTTGGAGGAGCGCGGCTTGGCGAACTGGCCGGCGATGCGGCCGAGCTTCACCACCGGCATGCCCGCGCCGTAGGTCAGCACGACGGCCATCTGGAGCAGCACCCGGAACGTGTCGCGGATGTTGTTGGCGGTGAAGTCGACGAAGCTCTCGGCGCAGTCGCCGCCCTGCAGCAGGAAGGCCTCGCCATTGGCGATCTTGGCCAGAGATGTCTTGAGCTTGCGCGCCTCACCGGCAAAGACCAGTGGCGGATAGCGGCGCAAGCGCGCCTCGGCATTGGCCAGAACGGCTGCATCCGGATAGACCGGCATCTGCAGCGCCGGCCGGCTGCGCCAGCTGGTCGGCGACCAGTCGGCGGCGCTCGACGTGCGGGACTGGCCCTTCGCGGTACGCGAATCGGCCCTGGAATGGCCCTGGATCGCGGTCATCGACTCCTCCTCGACCCGCGGGCCGAAGGGGCCGGCGGGGTGGGTGAACCTATACGTGCTGTGGATAAAAGACCAGCCGGCAGACCGGTCCCGTTCTACTCCGCGGCTGCCCGGGCCGGCGTCGAATCCGGCCGTGCGGTTCGCATCGTCACGAACTCCTCGCCGGCGGTCGGATGAATGCCCACGGTGGCGTCGAAATGGGCCTTGGTGGCCCCCGCTTTCATGGCCACCGCCAGCCCTTGGATGAGCTCGGCGGCATCGTCGCCCACCATGTGGATGCCGACCACCCGGTCGGTCGAGGCCTCGACGATCATCTTCATGAAGGTGCGCTGGTGGCGGCCGGAGACAGTGTACTTCATCGGTCGGAAAGCCGCCGTGTAGATACGCAGTTCGCCCAGCTGCAGCTTCGCCTGTTCCTCGCTCAGGCCGACATTCGCCATTTCAGGCTGGCAGAAGACCGCCGACGGCACGTCGTGGTGGTTGGCCTTGCGCGGCTTCTTGCCGAACTCGGTGTCGGCGAAACAGTGGCCTTCCATGAGGGCCACCGGCGTGAGGTTGATGCGGTCGGTGACGTCGCCCACCGCCCAGATGTTGTCGGCGGTGGTCTTCGACCACTCGTCGACCGCGATGGCGCCCACCTTGTTGAGCTGGACGCCGGCCTTCTCCAGTCCGATGCCGGACGTGTTGGGCGCGCGGCCGGTTGCATACATCACGCAGTCGGTCTCGAACATGCCGCCCATCGGCGTGTGGACCTCGAACGGGCCGCTCTTGCCATCCTCGCCCTTTGCGACGATGCGGCCGACTTCCATTTCGGTGCGCATGCGGATGCCGCTGTCCTTCAGGGCCTCGTGCACGAAGGTGCGGCATTCCTCGTCGAAGCCGCGCAGGACGCGGTCGCGTCGCAACACGATGTCGACCTTGGCGCCCAGCCCGCGGAAGATGCCGGCGAACTCGACGGCGATGTAGCCCGCCCCGACGATGGTGATGTGCTTGGGCAGTTCAGCGAGATGGAAGGCATCGCTGGACGTGATCGCCAATTCGGCACCCGGGATCGATGGGATGACGGGATGACCGCCGGTGGCGATCAGGATCTTCTCCGCCGTGATCGTCTCATCGCCGACCTGGATCGTGTGGCGGTCCATCAGGCGGCCGCGGCCCATGTGCAGCTTCACGCCCGCTCCCTCGAGCAGGCGCAGGTAGAGCGCGTTCAACCGGTCCACTTCTTTGTTCACGTTGTCGCGCAGGGTCGCCCACGAATGGGTCAGCTCCGGAACCGTCCAGCCGTAAGCCGCCGCGTCCTCGAACTCGTGCGCGAACTTCGAGCCGTACATCAGGAGCTTCTTCGGCACGCAGCCGCGGATCACACAGGTGCCGCCGACGCGGTAATCCTCGCAGATGCCCACGCGGGCGCCGTGGGTCGCCGCGATGCGCGAGGCGCGCACGCCGCCCGAACCGGCGCCGATGACAAACAGATCGTAATCATAGGCCATGGGTTATCCGGCGACGTTACAGTTGACAAACCCTATACATTCTCTAGATTATACTCATGGCAAACGCAGTCCTGACAGCCCCTCATTTTCATAACGAAGCCGCCGCTTTTGAGTACGTCGAGGCGCTGCTGTGGCCTAAGGGCCCGACCTGCCCGCTGTGCGGAAACGCCGATGCGTCCCGGATCGGCAAGCTGACAGGCGTCCGCACGAAGCCCAGCAAGAAGAACCCCCAGGGCGTCGAGCGTCACGGCCTCCGCAAGTGCTACGCCTGCCGTGGTCAGTTTACCGTGCGCAAGGGCACGATCTTCGAGGAGACGCACCTCGCCCTACACTTGTGGCTGCAGGTCATTCATTTGATGGCGTCCAGCAAGAAGGGCATTGCGACCCGGCAGGTCCAGCGCCTCCTCAACTGCTCGATGCAGACGGCTTGGCACCTGACCCATCGCATTCGCGAGATCATGCAGCCGGGCACCGCCGGAAACGTCCCGCCGCTGGGCGGTCAGGGTGTCACCGTTGAGGCCGATGAGGTCTATCTGGGCGCCCGCGCCGGCAAGAAGAAGAACCGCCGTCCGGTAGAAAAGATGGCCGTCATGACGCTTGTCGAGCGCGACGGCGCGGCCCGCTCCTTCCATATCCCGACCGTGCGCGCTGAGAACGTCCGAGAGGTCCTGTCCAACACGAAGCGCGGCACAAAGCTCATGACCGACGATGCCCGCGTCTATCAGGACACCCCGGAACACTTCGTCAGCCACCACCGCATCGGCCACAGCTACGGCGAGTACGTGAAGGGCGAGACGCACACGAACAGCGTTGAGGGCTATTTCTCGACGCTTCGCCGCGGCCTTGAGGGCACCTACCAGAGCGTGAGCGAGGCCCATCTGGCCCGCTACTTGGTCGAATTCGACTACCGTTACAGCCAGCGCCAGAAGCTCGGAATTGACGACAAGACCCGCGCTAACTCGATGGTCCGGAACGCCAAGGGCCGCCGCCTGACCTACGAAAGGCTTGGTTAAGCGAAGCCGGGCGCGGCCGAAGCTGAAACGGCTGTTTCGGCTTCTCTTGGGAGATTGGTGACATGGGCGTATGATGACGACCATGTCTAAGATCAAGCAGGACGACCCGGAACAGTCGCGCCGATTCTTGGAGATCGCCGAGGCAGAGCGGGCTGACAAAGATGTGCTGGCGGCGGCGGTAAAGAGACTCGCCCCGCATCGGCGAATCGATCAAAAGAAAAAATGTTCAAAGGAAAGTTAGACCGATGGACCGCCCGCGCCTAAATTTGAATGATCTCGTTCCCCCGTGGGAGCGTAAATTCAGCGATGCTGTGCACGATACCGAATTTGAGCGCATCCTGCGGGGTGATGTAAACATCGCGCACACGCCTAGCGCTCAGCATCTCATCCGGCAGGGAAGTCCGTTCGCGCAAGATATTCTCAGTGCGCTGATCGTCCGCCAACGCCGCGTTAAGTGAAGATTGTAGTCTTTCCCAACTCATCCCTTCGTTCTGCCCAACCATTGAGGTTGGGTGAATCATGAAGGTTGAGTGATCTGAGCATCGCCGCTCTGTGGCTGCCACGAACGCCGCCACAGCGATCGAGCAAATGCTTCCCGTGTTGTGAGCGATAACTTTGAGCGGCATCGCGCGGATGACCACCTTGTTGACGTCCTTGCCCAGCCCCTCCTTGAAGCCTTCCCAGTAGTCCTTCCCGTAGTCGTCGTTCTGCATCAGCACGCCGATCTTCGGGTCTTTCACAGTTGCCAGGATGTGCTTGGCGTAGATGACGGCTTCAGTGTGGTAGTCGGGCTGGAAGCCCATCGTCCACGGGAATTCCTTGTAGTTTCCCCACTTGGAGGCGCCGGTCGAAACATAGAGTTGCGGCACCTTCTTCTGATTCATGTAGCGATGGATCGCCGAATTGGTCGGCGTGCCCAGCGTATTGAACAGGCACAGCACCCTGTCCTGTTCCACCATCTGGCGGACGACCTCAACGGTCTTGGCCGGATTGTAGCCATCGTCCATGGTAACGAACTTGACCATGCGTCCGTTGATGCCGCCGCGCTCGTTGACGCTCTTCCAATAGGCGTCTTCGCACTTGCCGATCACGCCGTAGGAGGATGCCGGCCCGCTGTAGGGGTTGGTATGGCCGATCTTGATTTCCTTGTCGGTCACACCGTCGTCGTACTTCTTCTTCTGCGCGTAGGCCGCGCCCGAGGCCGACAAAGCAGCGGCCGCCGAAACGCCGCCCAAAAAGGTACGCCTGTTGGTTTTCAATTCTGCCTCCCTTGGTTGAACGTTACGTCCCTGCCCTTCATTCGTTATGCGGAATATGGTTGCGCAGATCGAACTTCTTGGAAAGCAAAAACCACAAAGAGTTCACGGATTTCGATGCTGCAGTGCGAGCAACAAAAAGGCCGCCGGGGTCACCGGCGGCCTTTCGTGACGTCGAGAAACTTAGAGTTTCAGGACCCTTCGGCCGACATGACGTCGCCGAACAGATCCCAGGTCTCGCCCTTGAAGCGCGCGAGCTGCACCGACTGGATCGGATAGTAGTCTGTCGGGCTGGTGTTGATCGTGATGCCCGGCAGCAGCATCGGCAGCTTGTACTTCTGGTAGTTGGCGGCCTGCTTCATGACGTTCTCGCGCGTGAGCGTGTCGCCGCACTTCTTGAGCGTCTCGAGCATCAGGTTGGAGACGGCATAACCGAACACGTGGTTGGCGTCGGCCTTGTTGGCGCCGGGCATCCACTTGTCCATCCAGGCGCTCCAGGCCTTGAAAGCGTCGTTGCTTTCCCACTGCTTGTCCGTGGGGTCCATCAGGTACTGCGCCGTGATGATGCCCTGGCTGTTCTCGAGGCCGGCCGGCTTCATGACCGAGCCCACCGAGGCGGACACGTTGTTGAGGTACTGCGCCGGCTTCCAGCCGATGTCTGCCGCCTTGCGGATCGCCTGGGCGGCCGCCTTGGGGGTGGCGATGTTGAAGAAGACGTTGGCGCCGGAATCCTTCAGCTGGATGATCTGGCTGTCGACCGTCGGATCCGTGACCTCGAAGGTCACGTGCTTGACGATCTTGCTCGTCTCCTTGCCCAACCCCTCGCGGAAGCCCTCGTAGTAGTCCTTGCCGTAGTCGTCGTTCTGCATCAGCACGCCGATCTTGGCGTCCTTGACGTTGGCCAGGATGTGCTTGGCGTAGACCATGCCCTCGGTGTGGTAGTCGGGCTGGAAGCCCATCGTCCACGGGAACTCCTTGGGCTTGCCCCACTTCGACGCGCCGGTGGCGACGTAGAGCTGCGGCACCTTCTTCTGGTTCATGTAGCGATGGATCGCGGTGTTGGTGGGCGTGCCCAGCGTATTGAACAGGCAGAGCACCTTCTCCTGCTCCACCAGCTGGCGCACCAGCTCGACCATCTTCGGCGGCGAGTAGCCGTCGTCGCGCGTGATGAAGTTGATCTTGCGGCCGTTGACGCCGCCCGCGTCGTTCACAGACTTGAAGAAGGCTTCGATCGTCTTGCCGATCTGGCCGTAGGACGATGCCGGGCCGCTGTAGGGGCCGGTGTGGCCGATCTTGATCTCGGAGTCGGTGGCTCCATCGTCGTACTTCTTCTGGGCGAACGCCGAGTTCGCACCTAACACTGCGAACGCCGAAGCGCCCGCCACGAAACCGCGCCTGCTGGTAGCCATTTTTATCCTCCCTTGGTGACAATGCCAGCCGGAGCTTCCTCTGCATTCCGGCCGGAAAGAAGGCCGCCTTCTGGCGACTTTCCGACGAAAAGGGTCCCGGTTACGCCCGCGCCCCCCTGAGCTTCCGATAGGCCATGAACAGGCCGCCCGCGATGCCCATCGGCATCAGGTAGATGATGGCGATCAGGAGGACGCCGAAGACGGTGTAGGCTGACAGGTCGAACGGCAGGCCGAGGTCGTTACGGATGAACTGCGTCAGCGACTGGGCGGAATTGTCGACCAGCACGTAGAAGATGCCGCCGAGGACCGACCCGAGCAGCGAGCCCATGCCGCCCACCACCAGACCGATCAGGAACTTGATCGACAGGAAGATGCCAAAACTGTCGGGAGCCACGAAGGCGATGGCCGAGGCCGAAAGCGCGCCGGCGATGCCCGTATAGGCCGCACTGATACCGAACGTGACCGTCTTGTAGAGAGCCGTGTCGATACCCATCGTGTCCGCCGCCATGTACTGGTCGCGGATCGCCATCATGGCGCGCCCGCTGCGGCTGTTCAGCATGTTCGCCGCGCCCCAGAACAGCACGATCATCACGACCAGGCAGAAATAGTAGAGCCACTGGTCTTCGCTGAGTGGCAGGCCGAAGGGCACCTCCGGCTTCATCAGCACGATGCCCTGCACGCCGCCCGTCAGCCCCTCGAGCCATTTGTATTTCAGGATCTGCGGGACCGCGAGCGCCAGCGCGAAGGTCGCAAGCGCGAGGTAGTGCCCTTCGAGCTTGAGCGCCGGAAGGCCGAACAGATAGCCGACGATGAAGCAGACGATGGCGGCCGCCGGGATCGTGGCCCAATAGGGCACGTTCAGCTTGTCCATCAGGATGGCGGCGGTGTAGGCGCCGACAGCATAGAAGGCGCCGTGACCCAGCGAGAACTGGCCGTTGAACCCGGTCAGCAGGTTGAGGCCCAGCACCGCGATCGAGGCGATGATCATGGTGCTGATCAGGAACAGCCGGTAGTTGGAAACCACGTCCGGAAAGACCGGCTGCAGCAGCGGCACCAGCACCGCGAGGACGATGGCGCCCAGCACCCACTTTTTCGACGAGGCGGCCATGCTCAGACCCTCTTCACGACGACGCGGCCGAACAGGCCCGCGGGCTTAACCGTCAGCACGAAGATCACGATGATCAGCGCCACCGTGAGCTTCTCGCCGTTGCCGATGATGTAGATCCCGGTCGCTTTCTCGAGCTGGTTGCCGCCATAGGCCACCATGTTCTCGAGGATGCCGACGATGAAGCCGCCGGCCACGGCGCCCGCCGGATTGGAGATGCCGCCGACCAGGGCGCTGGCGAAGGCATAGAGCAGGATGCCGCCCATCATGTTGGGTTCGAGATAGACGATGTGGGCGACCATGATGCCGGCCACCGCGCCCACCGAAGCCGCCAGGCCCCATCCGAGCGCCAGCATCCAGTCGACGCGAACGCCGACCAGCCGCGCCGACTGCGGGTTCTGCGCCGCCGCGCGCATGGCGAGGCCGAGAGGCGTGTAGCGGAAGAACACGAAGAGCAGGCCCAGCACGATCAGCGTGATCAGGACCACGCCCAGCTGGTGGGGGCCGATCACGCCGGCGATGCCGAATTCGGCCTTGGGGAAGGGCGACGGGAACTCCTTGATCAGGTAGCTCCAGAAGGCGCCGGCCATCGAGTTGAAGATCGCCAGCAGGCCGATGAACACCACGATGATCGACAGGACCGGAGCGTTGTGCAGCGGTCTCAGGATCAGCCGCTCGATCAGCACGCCCATGGCGAAGGAGATCAGCACGGTGAGGACGAAGGCGACCCAGAAGCTCATCCCCCAGCTCATGAGCTGCCAGGAGATGTAGGTACTGAACATCGCCATCTCGCCCTGGGCGAAATTGATGTGGTCGGTGGACACGTAGATCATGACCAGGGCGAGCGCCACGCAGGCATAGATGGCGCCGTTGGCAAGGCCCGAGGCGATCTGCTGAAGAAACTGTTCCATGGGGCTGCCTCAGTAGCCGAGGTAGGATTTGCGGACGTTCTCGTCGTTCTTCACGACGTCCGAGGGGCCCGACATCACGACCTTGCCGGTTTCCAGCACATAGGCGTGCGTGGCGAGATCGAGCGCCAGGGCGGCGTTCTGCTCGACCAGCAGGATGCTCACCTTCTCCTCCTCGTTGATCCGGCGCAGGATGCGGAAGATTTCCAGCACGATCAGCGGCGCCAGGCCGAACGAGGGTTCGTCGAGCAGCATCAGACGCGGCTTGAGCATTAGCGCCCTGGCGATCGCCAGCATCTGCTGCTCGCCGCCCGACAGCGTGCCGGCCTGCTGCTGGATGCGCTCCTTGAGACGCGGGAAGTAGACGAACACGCGTTCCAGCTCGTCCTTGACTGCCTGCTTGTCCTTGCGGGTATAGGCGGCGATACGGAGATTCTCGTCGACCGTGAGCGTGGTGAAAGTACCGCGTCCTTCCGGAACGTGAGCGATGCGTTGGCGCACGATCTCTTCCGTGGCCATGCCGCGGATGTTCTTGCCGTCGAAGCGGATCGTCCCGTCGGTGCGGACCATGTTGCAGATCGCCCGAAGCGTCGTCGTCTTGCCGGCCCCGTTGGCGCCCAGCAGCGTCGTGATGCCGCCCATCGGGATATCGAAAGCCACGTCGTAGAGCGACTGGGTCTGTCCGTAGAAGGCCTTCAGGCCGCTGACCTCGAGTAGCGCAGCCATCACGCGGTCCCCAGATAGGCGCGGATCACTTCCGGATCGCGCTGAACTTCAGCCGGCGTGCCATCGGCGATCTTCCGGCCGAAGTCGATCGCCACCACCTTGTCCGACACCGACATGACGAGACTCATGTGATGCTCGACCAGCAGCACCGTGACGTTCTGAAGGTCCCGGACCCGCTTGATCTGCTCCTTCAGCACCTCGATCTCATCATGGTTCAGCCCCGCCGCCGGCTCGTCGAGCAGCAAGAGCTTGGGGCTCGAGGCGAGCGCACGCGCCAGCTCGACCCTCTTGCGGATCGGGAACGGCAGGGGCCCGGCCAATGCGTTGGCGAAGGGCACGAGATCCATGAAGGCGACGAGCTCCTCGGCACGTCGCGTGATCGCCTCTTCCTCGACCTTGACCTTCGGCACCCGCAGCGCGTTCTCGAAGAAGCTGGTCGAGCTCACGCTGTGGCAACCGACCTTCACGTTGTCGAGGACCGACATTTTGTCGAACAGGGCCACGTTCTGGAACGTCCGCCCGATGCCGATCTTGGGAATGGCATGCCGCGGCCGGTCGAGGATGGTCCTCCCCTCGAACTGCACGTCGCCGGAATTCGGCGTGTAGAGCCGGCTCAGGCAATTGAAGAGCGTGGTCTTGCCGGCGCCGTTCGGGCCGATCAGACCGGCGATCTGTCCGGCGAAGACGTCAAAGGTTACGCCATCGAGGGCGACGATTCCGCCGAACCGGACGGACACGTCCCGCACGCTCAAAAGCGGCGATCCGCGAGTTGAAGATGGTCCTGTCATGTCAATGCTGGTTTCGCCGGCCGGCGCATTACACGCGCCAACGTGGCGAAATTACCCTTGCCTCCCAAGTACTTGCGACCCTTCTACGGAGTCTGCATCGATGGAACGATGACGTATCCGGCGGTGGGACGCAACTCAAATGGCGACGCGCCATGCTTTCGGCGCGATTGCGCCGCACGTTCGCGCGGCTTTGCAGACATTGACACGCCGTCCATTGCAACCGATACGAAAACTCCCCCTCCAAAAGCGGGCTCACCGCCGATGAATCGCATGTTTCGCCCGACCCTATTTTTGACCGTCGCCTGCATCGCCCTTCCGGCGATGGCCCAGACTCCGCCCACGCAGGCCTGGCCACAGAACAAGCCACCGGCCCAGGCTGCGCCGCCGGCAGCGGCTCCTGCCACGCCCGGCACCCCGCCGGCCGCCGGGGCCCCCGCGGTCTCGACCGCGCCCGTCCCGCTGCCACAGTGGTTTGTCGAGATCGACGTCGACAAGAAGGGCGAGGTCACCCGCGCCGAGTTCCTGAAGTACCGCATGAAGTCCTTCGAGTCGCTCGACCTCAACAAGGACAACAAGCTGTCGCTCGAGGAGTTCACGAAGGTCGTCGAGCCGCCGTCGACGCCGGCCGACGCGCCCGGCCTGCCCTCGCTGGAAGAGCGCCGCAACCGCGCCAAGGCCGAGTTCCAGAACCTCGACACCAACCGCGACGGCTTCCTGGAGCGCGGCGAGGCCGAGGCGGTGGTCCATTCGGAGTTCAACAACTACGACACCGACCGCGACAACAAGATCACCGAGCCCGAGGTTCGCCTGATCATCCAGCGCTCGATGCAGCGCGAGGCAGCCGAACGCCAGCAGGCGGACGCGCGCCGTCGTCAGGGCATGATGACCCTGAACGAGTTCATGGACATGCAGCTGCGGCAGGCCGACGAACTCGACAAGAACAAGGACGGCAAGATCAGCGGACCGGAATACACGGTCCTCGCCGGCCCGGCGGACGGGCCGCAGGCCAAGAACCTGCTGCCCTTCGACATGCGCAAGCAGATTGCGATGCGCAAGTTCGCCGAGATCGACACCAACAAGGACGGCCAGATCGACCGCGTCGAGCTGTCGGCCTATGCGCTGAAACAGTTCGGCGAGATGGACCTGAACAAGGACCGCTTCATCAGCGAGGACGAGTTCAAGAAAGCCCAGGAAGCCGAGGCCGCGAAGGTCCGCGCCATCGTCCAGACGATGATGCCGGCCCAGCCCGCACAGCCCCGCCCCGCCCAGCCCCAGCCGCGCGGTGGCCAGCCGGCCCCGGCGCCGGTCCCCTCGGGCCCGCCCCCGGGCCTCCCTCAGGGCACGCGCTGAGCGTTCTCGAAGTCGAAAGCCGCGGGACCGCAAGGCCCGCGGCTTTTTCGTGCCTGCTCGTCAGCACTATTCGACGGTGACGCTCTTGGCCAGATTGCGCGGCTGGTCGACGTCGGTGCCCTTGGCGACAGCCGTGTAATAGGCCAGCAGCTGCACCGGGATCGTGTAGAGGATCGGCGCCACGACGGGATCGACCGCCGGCAGGGTGAGCGTCGCTACCGCATGCGGCCCCAGGCGCGCGACGCCGACGGCGTCGCTCAGCAGCACCAGCTTGCCGCCGCGCGCCTTGACCTGCTCGAAGTTCGACGCCGTTTTGTCGAAGATCGAATCGGAGGGCGCCACCACCACGACCGGCACCAGCTCGTCGATCAGCGCGATCGGGCCGTGCTTCATCTCGCCGGCGGCATAGCCCTCGGCGTGGATGTAAGAAATCTCCTTGAGCTTCAGGGCGCCTTCGAGGGCGATCGGGAACGAGGTGCCTCGGCCGAGATAGAGAACGTCGCGCGCCTCGGCGAGAATGTCCTCGGAGATCCGCCGGTACTGTTCCTCCAGATTTAGCGCCTCGTTGACCAGCGCTGGCAGCTCGATGAGCGCAAGTCCGATCTTCGCCTCGTCGGCCTCGCTCAGCGTGCCGCGCGCCCGGCCGGCGGCGATCGCGGCACAGAGCAGGACGGTGAGCTGGGTGGTGAAAGCCTTGGTCGAGGCGACACCGATTTCAGGCCCGGCGAGGGTCGGCAATACGCCATGCGAATCGCGGGCGATGGCGCTCTCCGGCACGTTGACCACCGCGAGGATGGTCTGCCCGTGGGCCTTGGCGTAGCGGATCGCCGCCAGCGTATCGACCGTCTCTCCGGACTGGGAGACTGCGATACAGACGCCGTCCTTCGGCATCGGCGGTTCGCGATAGCGCAGCTCGGAGGCGACCTCGACTTCCACCGGCAAGCGTGCCAACTGCTCGAACCAGTACTTGGCGACCATGCAGGCATAGAAAGCCGTACCGCAGGCCGTCATGGTGAGCCGGCTCACCGTGGACCAGTCGACCGGCAACGCCGGCAGGGTCACCGTGCGGGTCGCCGGGTTCAGATAGCTGTGCAGCGTGTCGCCGATCACCGCCGGCTGCTCGTGGATTTCCTTCAACATGAAGTGGCGGTGATTGCCCTTGCCTATCATCGCCCCGGAGATGCCGCTCTGGCGGACCTCGCGAACGACTTCCTGGGTGCCTTGGTAGACCTTCGCGCCGTCCTGGGTGAGCACCACCCAGTCCTCGTCCTCGAGATAGCTCACCCGCTTGGTGAAGGGCGCCAGCGCCAGTGCATCGGTGCCGATGTACATCTCGCCATCGCCGTAACCGACGGCCAGCGAGCTGCCGCGTCGCGCGCCCATCAGCAGATCGTGACGGCCGCTGAACAGCACGGCGAGCGCAAAGGCGCCGCGCAGGCGTGCCATCGCCGTGCCCATCGCCTGCTCGGGCGACATCTGCCGCTTGAGATACGAGGTGATGAGCTGCGCCACGACCTCGGTGTCGGTGTCGCTGTCGAAGCGGCGGCCCTCGGCCTCCATCTCCACCTTCAACTCCTGGAAGTTCTCGATGATGCCGTTGTGCACGACCGCGACCCGGTCCGTCGCGATCGGATGGGCATTGCGTTCCGAGGGCTTGCCGTGCGTCGCCCAGCGCGTGTGGCCGATGCCGATCGTGCCCGTCAGTGGCTCGGCGGCCAACCTGGCCTCGAGATTCACCAGCTTGCCCTCGGCCCGGCGGCGGTCGATGTGGCCGTTCACCAGAGTGGCGATGCCCGCCGAATCGTAGCCGCGATATTCCAGCCGCTTCAGCGCGTCGACGAGGAGAGGCGTGACGGGCGCTTTGCCGATGATACCGATGATGCCGCACATGGGATCTGTCTCGACCGAGGGAGGGGGTTATTTCTTGCCGGACCGCTCTGACGCCGCCTTCTTGAGGGCCGCTGCCCGGTCTTTCAGTTTCGCACGAAGCGCAGCCGCGCGCCCCTTCTTCGTGACCTGGCGGGCGCGGCCGAAGGCCAGCGCGTTGGCGGGCACGTCCTCCGTCACCACGCTGCCGGCGGTGACGTTGGCGCCCCTGCCGACCGTGAGTGGCGCCACGAGGGAGCTGTTGGAGCCGATGAACACGTCGGCGCCGATGACCGTGCGGTGCTTGCCGTAGCCGTCGTAGTTCACAGCGATCGTGCCGGCGCCGATGTTGCTGCCCGCCCCGATATCGGAATCGCCCAGATAGGCCAGGTGATTGGCCTTGGCGCCCTTGCCCATGCGCGTGGCTTTGAGTTCGACGAAGTTGCCGATATGGACGCCGTCGGCGACCTCCGAGCCCGGGCGGATGCGCGCGAACGGCCCCACCAGAACGCCCCGGCCGATGCGTACACCCTCGATGTCGCAGAAGGCGTTGATGACGGTATCGGCCCCGACGATCACCCCCGGACCGAACCGCACGTTGGGCCCGATCGTCACGTCGGTGCCGAACTTCGTGTCCGCCGACAGCCAGACCGTGCCGGGGTCCGTCATGGTCACGCCGCCCGCCATCGCGGCGGCGCGCAGCCGCTGCTGCAGCGCCTGCTCGGCCACGGCCAGTTCGGCGCGTGAATTGACGCCCTGGAATTCCGCCTCCTCGCCCGCCACGGCAATCGCCTTGTGGCCGGCTTCGCACGCCAGCCGCACCGCGTCGGTCAGGTAGAATTCGCCCTTGGCATTGTCGTTGCGGATCGCGCCCAGCAGCGAGGCGATCAGCCGGCCGTCGATGCACATGACACCCGAGTTGGAGAAGGCCACCGCTCGCTCGGCCGCGTCGGCGTCCTTGCTCTCGACGATCTTCACCAGTTCGCCGTCCTGCACGATGAGCCGGCCATAGGGCGTCGGGTCGCGGGCAACGAAACCCAGCACGCCGACCGCCGCGCCGGCCCTGGCGCAGGCCGCAACCAGCTTGCGAAGGCTGGCTGTCGTGACGAGCGGTGCATCGCCGAACACGATCAGCACCGGCCCCTTGTGCCCGCCGAGAGCGTCAAGGGCCGCCTTTGCCGCGTGTCCCGTTCCGAGGGGTTTGCCCTGAACCACCGTCGGATGGGGCTCGAAGGCCTTGGCCACCTCGGCGGCGCCCGGCGCGATCACGCCCACGATGCGGCTGGGCTTCAGCGCCTCTGCATTGGCGAGCACATGGACCAGCATGGGGCGGTTGGCCAGGGGATGCAGGACCTTCGGCAGCGCCGATTTCATGCGGGTCCCGGCGCCGGCCGCGAGCACGACCACGGCAATGGGTGATTTCATGCCCGTCGGATGCCACGCGACTGGCGGGCGGGCAAGGCGGATGTGCTAGAGAAAACGGCATGAAGACAGATGCCGAGAAACTCATAGCCGCCCGCTTCGAGACCGTCCTGTACGACCTCGACGGCACCCTGATCGACAGCGCAACGGACATGCAGCTCGCCGTCAGCCACGTGCTGGCCGACCATGGCCTGCCGGCGGTGACGGAAGACGACGTCCGGATCTTCATGGGCCAGGGCAGCAAGGTCACGATCGGCAAGGCCTTCGCCAAATACGGCAGGTCGCTCGACGACGAGGCCCTGACCGCCGCGACGCGCGAGTTCGTGCGTTACTACGAGGCCGATCCGATCAGCCATACCACGGCCTTCGCCGGCGTTTCCGACGTGGTGGCGGGCTTCGCCCGCCTCGGCCTCAAGCAGGGAGTCTGCACCAACAAGTTCGAGAAGCCCTCGCGCATGATCCTTGAACACCTGAAGCTGATGCCGCCGATCAGCGACGTGGCCGGTGCCGACAGCTTCCCGGTTCGCAAGCCCGACCCGCGCCACCTCCTGATGCTGCTGGAGCGCATGGGCAGCGATCCGAAGCGCGCCGTCATGATCGGCGATTCGACCCACGACGCCGAAGCGGCGCGCGGCGCCGGAATCCCGGCCGTGCTGGTGAGCTGGGGCTACACGGCCAGGCCCGCGAGCGAACTCGGCGCCGATGCCGTGATCGATCGTTTCGACGCCCTTCCAGAGGCATTGGCTCGGCTCGCATCGGCCCGTTGACGATTAAGCCCGCCTGTCCTATACGCGCGCCTTCCGGGCGCTTAGCTCAGCGGGAGAGCACACCCTTCACACGGGTGGGGTCGTAGGTTCAATCCCTACAGCGCCCACCATTTACCCTCCGGAAATCGTTAGATAATTGGTTTTTGCCCCTCATGCCCATCCTGCATGAGAGGGCACGAAATGGCGTGAACAGGCACGGAGGAGCGCGGGGCCGCAGCCAGCCGGGAGATATTGCTATGGCCCGCTGCGGCCCGAGCAGCCACCAGCTCCCCCTGCGCGAGCTGCCCCATGTCGCCGGCTCCACCGGACAGAGCCCTTACGCCAAGTCGACGCGGCCAGCGCCGAGTGCCTAAACTGGTCCCCAGCTCGTCGTCGCCGGCGACGAGCCCTCCTGATGGTCGGCTCTTGGCACTATCCGCGGGCGTCCTGCGCGCTCAAGGTCGTCGGCTCCCACCAAGTCACACGAATGCGCACCCGGAGCCGTCTTTTGTAAGGCCCGCGAAATATCTTTTTGGTATCGGTCCTTCACATCCGATGCGTTGAAAATGACAAACGTCAGAATGTTGATCGATCAGCTCCACGCCCGCCTCAATCAGAGCTGCATGACCGAAGCTGAATTCACATCGGCCGTGGCGGACATTCTGGCGGCGACCTCGGAGCATCTCAGCGGGCCTGACAGCCTGTTGCTCTCTCAGCAAGTCCGCGAGCTGCAGCAAGCATGGCAGGCCAGCGACAAGCGCCCTGTCATGTGAGTTTCTGGACGCGCTCTGCTGAAAGGGCCTCGTTCCAGGCGCCTACAGTAGCGTGCCAGTTTTCGATCGCCGCATTGAGGGTCGCCAAGCGATCCTCAGAATTGTCGCCACGGAATCTGGCGAGTTCGTCGACGACACGCTGCCTTGCCGCGCGCGTTTTTTCGCGATGGCACTCTGTCATTTTAACCCCACCGATCAACTCCCACGTAACTATGTTAGCACTCGAAATGCAGTTTTTCAACGCGCTGGCGTAGAATGAACTACCGTGGGCAGAGCCAAATTTAGGGAGGAAACGCCCAAAACGAGCATGTCGGGTCCGGACGGATCCAGACCCCGACCTCGGGTGCGCCTCGGCGAATGTTCAAAGAGCGACGTGAAGCAAAAGACGTTTGGCCGTTTTCAACTAACAATCCCACCGGTGAAAGCGAGGTTGTGACGAACCAAACCAAGCAATCAGGGATTGGGGCTGTTGGGATTGATGTCGCTGGGCTGTAGCCTTGCGCAGAAGTATGTCCGGACAGACGGCGGCACGACGGACGCGGTGACAGGTCGCGATGGCTTCTTTGAATTACATTCCACGCGATCTCTGGGAGCGTGCTTACGATGACTTTTTCACCGTAGCAGTCTCCGACTCCATACCGCACCTCCATCGGGTGTTACGCGAACTATTCGATAATGCTCGCGACGTCGCTGCAACGCTGGCAGAAATCCCCCTTTCCGCCATCGACGACGTCAAGCTCGGGTATGGCGGCGAAGATCTGCACAGTCTGCCCTGCCAGCGCATATGTGCTGTCGCCGCAGAATTCGATCTGGCCCGCCTTGATGAAGTAGTGGCAGCCGGTGGCCGGCGCCCGACTTTCGTCGCGCTGTTGCGCAGGTTGGGGTCGTGGGCTGTCGCCCCTCATGCCTGAACGGCATGAGCGGGCGTGAACCTGCGCGACACAGGGCTTGGCAACCGTTTGCACCGGGGAAGGTTGAATTCCCGACACAGCAAATGGAGTTCAGCATGGAGCGCACCATCGTCGCCCACTTCGAGACACGACGGGATGCCGAGATTGCCGTCGAGCATCTGGTGCAGGAGCACGGCGTCGCGCGGACCGACATCTTCATACGTGCCAAGGGCGAAGCGAATTCGGCCGGCGTCAGGGCCGCCGGCGCCGATGTCGAGAGCGGCCATGGCTCGCCGAAGCGCGGCACGCCGGAACTCGCCGGTGAGATCGAGGTATCGGTCGACTATCATGGAAGCGAGCCCGAGGTCGTTCGCGAGGCTCTGAAAGCCGCCGGTTCACGGTCCATCAAAGCACAGTGAGCGATGGCCGCGTGCCGTGGACCCGCGAGAGGAGCGCACGTAACGTCGACACGTGACAGCCTCTTTCACCTCGCGGCGTGCGCTGATTGCAGCCCTGGTTTCCGTCGCTGCGTTCGGCCGGGGTCGTTCGGCGTGGGCGGAAAGCGATCCGTGGGCGGCCCTGCGCCGGCCCGGATCGTTCGCGCTTGTTCGCCATGCCACGGCGCCCGGCACCAACGACCCGCCAAGCTTTCGTCTCGACGACTGCGCGACGCAACGCAATCTGTCGGCCGAGGGCCGCGCGCAAGCCGTTCACATCGGCGACTTGTTTCGCGCCAACGCGATGGCCGCGACCGAAATCCATTCCAGCCAGTGGTGCCGCTGCCTCGATACTGCGCGCCTGATGAAACTGGGTGACGTACGCTCGCAACCGCTCCTGAACTCGTTCTTTCAGGACCGGTCGCGCGAAGCCGGCCAGATCGAGGCGCTGCGGCAGTGGATCGGACAACTCGCCTTGGCAAACCCGACGGTGTTCGTGACGCATCAGGTCGTGGTGACGGCCCTCAGCGGGGTCTTTCCAGGGAGTGGCGAGATCGTGGTGATGCAGCGAATGCCCGGCGGCCAGCTCGTGGTCCAGGGGCGACTCCCGACCGCCTGACGGACGGCGGCCCTGCCCGAGGCGGCCGAAGGCTGCTATGAGCCCGGCACTCCGCCTGTCGCGGACACGTGAAAATTCTGCGCATGCGTACGACCAAACCGCCGATCTGGCTGCTGATGAGCGCCACCGTGTCCTCGCAGATGGCGCTCACGATCTTCCTGCCGTCGCTGCCGACCATCGCGAATGAGCTGAGCGTCTCCTACGGCACCGCCCAGCTGACGCTCTCGATCTACCTGTTCGCCTTTGCCTTCGCCCAGCTCGCCGTGGGCCCTCTTTCGGACAATCTGGGCCGCCGGCCGCTGCTGCTGGGCAGCCTCGTCGTGTTCACGATCGGCAGCATCTGCTGCGCACTCAGCCCGACGATCGAGACCCTGATCGCCTCGCGCCTCGTGCAAGCCTGCGGTGCCTGCGGCGGCGTGGTGCTGGGCCGCGCCATCGTGCGCGACAGCCGCACCGGACCCGAGGCCCCTCGGGCGATGGGCTACATGGCCTCTTCCATGGCACTGGCGCCGGCGCTCTCGCCGCTACTGGGCGGCCAGCTGCTCGGCTTCTTCGGCTGGCGCAGCAATTTCTGGTTCACGGCCGCCTGCGGCGTCGCCGTGCTGATCCTGGTCTGGCGCATCGTCGGAGAGACCGCGCCGAAGGCCGCGCCGCGCACCACCGGCGTGGTGCGCGACTATCTCGACGGCTTCCGCGCCGTCCTGCGCGAGCGCCGCTTCATCGGCCTCATGACGGCGACCACCTGCGCCTCGGCCGGCTTCAATGTCTTCTTTTCCGGCGGCCCGATCCTGCTGATCCAGGTCATGGGGGTCGCCGTCGAAACGTTCGGTTGGTTCACGCTCGCCTGGGCCGGCAACTTCGTCGTCGGCAGCCTGGTGTCCAGCCGCCTGCAGGGCCGGGTGAAAAGCATGATCCTGATCCCGGTCGGCCAAATCATTCTCACCCTGGGCGCCGTGGCGATGATGGCGACGGCGGCGCTGGGCTATGTCACGCCGCTGGCCCTGATCGGGCCGCTGATGCTGATGGGCTGGGGCAACGGCCTCAACATGCCCAATGCGATGGCGAGCGCGCTATCCGCCGTGCCCGCCAGCCGGGTCGGCGCGGCTTCCGCCCTGATGGGCTTCGTGCAGATGGTCACCGCCGCAGTGCTGACCTTGCTGGTCGGCTACGTGCCGCACGACACCCAGATGAACATCGGAATCGGCGTCGCCATCACCGGCATCGTCGGGCTGGTCGGCTGGTGGACGCTGGTGCGCCGGTCGCCGACGGCCTGACGGACCCGGCGGCTTCCGCGCCCTGCCGGTCACCGGCTATACCGGGCATCTCGCTTCAACTGAACGACGTGGGACCGCCATGCAATTCATGAACGGCAAGGAGAGCCTCGTCGTCGACGCGATCGACGGACTCCTGCGCAGCAGCGGCGGCGCCAACCTGGCGCGTCTCGACGGCTATCCCGACATCAAGGTCGTGCTGCGCACCGATCACAAGCCCGGTCGCGTGGCGATCGTCGCGGGTGGCGGGTCCGGTCATGAACCGGCACATGCATCGTTCGTGGGAAAGGGCCTGCTGACCGCCGCGGTGTGCGGCGACGTCTTCGCCTCGCCGTCGATCGATGCCGTCTTCGCCGCGATCATGGCTGTGACGGGCAGAGGCGGTTGCCTCGTGATCTTCAAGAACTACACCGGCGACCGTCTGAACTTCGGTCTCGCCGTGGAACGTGCCCGCGCGCTCGGCAAGAAGGTCGAGGTCGTGATCGTGAAGGACGACATCGCGCTGCCGGACGTCGCTCAGCTGCGGGGGATCGCCGGCGTCATGTTCGTCGAGAAGGTGGCTGGCCACTACGCCGAGCAGGGAGCGAACCTCAAGACGGTCGCCGCCATGGCACGGAAGGCGGCCGATCAGGTGGTCTCGCTCGGCATTTCGCTGTCGTCCTGCACGCTGCCGGGCGTCGACCGTGAAGACCGCGTACCGGACGGTAAGGCCGAACTCGGCCTCGGCCTCCATGGCGAGCCCGGCGTCGACCTGGTCAATTACGAAGGCGCGCGCGAGACGGCCCTCGTGCTCCTCGACCGCCTCTTCGCGGCGGCAAAGCCGGCGCGCTCTTATGCACTCCTGGTCAACAACCTCGGCTCCACCACGGCGCTGGAGATGAACCTGCTCACCAACGAGGTGCTGGCGAGCCGACGCGGCGCGAAGATCAAACTGGTGCTGGGCCCGGCCACGCTGGTGTCCTCTCTCGACATGCATGGCGTGTCGCTGAGCCTCCTCCGCCTGACGCCCGATTTCGAGAAGGCGCTGCTATCCCCGGCTAGCCCGCTGGTCTGGCCGAAGGTCCGCGCGCACGTGAAGCCGAAGCTCGTCAAGCTGCCCCGAGAGATGAGGCGAAAATCAGATCGGGCGAGCAGGAACCCGTCGCTCGCCGCGCTGGTGAGTCGGTCCTGCGACATCCTGGTTGCCGCCGAAGGAAAGCTCAACGCACTCGATGCTAAGGTGGGCGATGGAGATACCGGTTCTACCGTCGCCACCGCCGCCCGTCACCTGCAGGCGGCGCTGCCTTTGATGCCTCTCGCCAGGCTCGACCGCTTCTTCGCGGCCACGAGCGAGGCGCTCTCTCGCTCCATGGGCGGATCGTCGGGTGTGTTGCTGGCCATCTTCTTCTCAGCCGCCGGCCAGTCCGCATCGGTTGGTGCGAACTGGCAGAATTCCCTGTCCGCTGGCCTCGCGAAGATGATGGCCTATGGCGGCGCCAAGCCTGGCGACCGCACCATGATCGATGCCATCGCGCCGGCCCTCGCATCCCTGTCGAGCGGCCTCGACGAAGCCGCGAAAGCCGCGCGCGCCGGTGCCGACGCCACCGCCCGGATGCAGTCGGCTCGCGCCGGCCGCTCGACCTACGTCTCGTCCTCGCACCTCGAGGGCGTTCCCGATCCAGGGGCGGAAGCCATCGCCCTACTGCTGGAAGGCCTCGCGAAGGGGTGAGGCTGCTGACCGTCGCGTGCCGTTATCCACGGAGTGCAGCGACTTGCGGCGCAACGAACGCGGCGCCTCCAGGACACGGGAGGATCGCCTACTTCTCGGCAATAGGCTCCGGAAACCTGTTCCAACCGTCTGCTAAGGAGTGTCATATTAGTCTTCCACCGTTCTCGGCGGACTAGGGAAATAGACGGTTGAAGAAGCGCATGCTCCGGGGAGTGTTCCTGATCAGCATGTTCCTGATCAGCACGCTTCTGATCAGCACGGTATTGATCGCTTATATGGACACCATCTTCCGTCCAGCCATAATCCTGGCGCGTTGCTGGGGGCGACCCTTGATCGAGGATGATGTCGCAGCCATTGAGAAAGTGCGTCAACACTATCAAATCGACGAAGCGATCATGCGCCTCATAGATGAGAATGCTCCGCTGAAGGTGCATGCGTCTTATCAGAGCGGCTGGAAGAAGTTCGTGCCTCTCCATCACGGCAAAGGTCATTGGATGATGGGTCCAGAAGGCGCGTCATCCAACTTTTTGGAGGGTACCTTTCCCGCTACGAGGGTCCGCGGCGTGATCTTCGAAAGTGACCCGCATAAGGCTGACGCTTTTGGGTTTAGCTGCAGCGTCCTAGCGTGTGGTGATGTTTTTGATTGCAAAACACACGACCGAGCGACCTTGCCAGACCGCCAATAGAAACTCCGAGGCTTCTCTAATCGAGCCTCGCTTGGCGAACTGCAGGCTGCTGCGTTCATTGCGAGGCCACCGACGATACCTGCTCCGCCGGGCACACCACCTGACCTCCCGAAATCGACGACGTCCTGCCTTGCTTCGTGTCTGCATCACCGAAATAGGTATCAGCCCGACGCGCTTG
>Ga0182739_1001081_pt1 | contig 30062 bp, 28 predicted proteins | sample eDN5th30CBELigBY_FD_128873 | JGI IMG/M metagenome (GOLD analysis project Ga0182739, IMG submission 128873) | Enriched backyard soil microbial communities from Emeryville, California, USA - eDNA 5th pass 30_C BE-Lig BY (version 2) (version 2) | ecosystem: Environmental > Terrestrial > Soil >... | reverse complement strand
TTATTGATTATATGTGGCATTTCTATTATCTTTAATGGTATGAGATGGACAATTCAAGATTATCCAAATTGGATAAATTAATGCCTTGAATATAGCAGGGAATCATTTCCTATTATAAAGATAAAGAGAGCTTTATCATGATTAATAAAAATAAAATTAATAAAGAATTAGCAACGCGCTTAAAAACCGCTAGAAAAATATTGGGTTATCGGTCGGCTAGCGCATTTGCTATGGCCAATAATATTCCCGTTCAAACTTATCTTAATCATGAAAGTGGCAAACGAGGTATTAGCATTCCTATTGCACTTGAATATTGCACGGTCTTGGGCATTTCCTTTCACTGGCTTGTTACTGGACAAGGAGAAATGCTTGAACAAGCAGGCGAACTCATGACAGAATAATGCCTTTTACAAAAGGCGTTATTTGGCATGGATAAAACATATAATCCTCAAACTATTGAGCGACATTGGTACCAAGAGTGGGAAAAAAGCGGTTACTTTCAACCTAATTCTGATGGCACACCCTATTGTGTAATGCTACCCCCACCTAATGTAACGGGTAGCTTACATATGGGCCATGGTTTCCAACAGACTCTTATGGATGTCCTCATCCGTTATCATCGTATGTGCCAAGATGATACGCTTTGGCAAGTGGGAACCGATCATGCCGGTATCGCCACGCAAATGGTAGTCGAACGTCAATTATTAGCATCCCGTATTTCTCGCCACGATTTAGGCCGCGAACGCTTTGTAGAAAAGGTTTGGGAATGGAAACAACAATCGGGCAGCACCATCACCCGTCAAATGCGTCGCTTAGGAACCTCTAGTAATTGGGCGAGTGAGCGCTTTACCATGGACAAAGATTTTTGTCAGGCGGTTAATGAAGCCTTCATTCGGCTCTATGATGAAGGTCTAATATACCGTGGGCAACGGCTAGTTAATTGGGATCCTAAATTATTGACCGCAATTTCCGACCTCGAAGTCATTGCCGAAGAAGAAGCCGGTCACTTATGGCATATTCGTTACCCACTAGCCGATGGTAATGGCCATTTGATAGTAGCAACCACCCGGCCAGAAACCCTACTTGGCGATTCTGCAATAGCGGTTAATCCCGATGATGAACGCTATCAACCTTTTATCGGTAAACAAGTGCAGTTGCCATTATGCAATAGAACCATCCCCGTTATTGCCGATACCTACGTTGATCCCGCCTTTGGTACAGGCTGTGTGAAAATTACTCCAGCCCATGACTTTAATGATTATGCCGTAGGTCAGCGCCACCAATTACCGCTGATAAATATTTTTACCTCTACGGCTCATATTAATGATAATGCGCCCACAGCTTACCGTGGACTGGAGCGGTTTGCCGCTCGCCAACAGATAGTCAAAGACTTGCAAACCCAAGGTTTACTGGAAAAAATTGACAAACATACTTTAAAAGTACCTCGCGGCGATCGTTCCGGCGCAGTCATTGAACCTTACCTCACTCATCAGTGGTATGTAAAAATGGAGGGGCTTGCTAAACCCGCCATTGAAGTGGTTAAACAAGGCTTAATTAAATTTGTTCCGGAAAATTGGGCAAAAACCTATTTTCTGTGGCTTGAGAATATTCAAGATTGGTGTATTAGCCGTCAGCTTTGGTGGGGACATAGAATTCCCGCTTGGTACGATGAAGAAAATCAAATTTATGTAGGATCATCTGAAGCTGAGGTCAGGCAAAAGTATCACTTGGCCGATTCGGTCAATTTACGTCAAGATGAAGATGTATTAGACACCTGGTTTTCCTCTGCCCTTTGGCCCTTTGCTACCTTAGGCTGGCCGGCAAAAACCAACTTGCTAGAACGTTATTATCCTACCGATACCTTAGTGACCGGCTTTGATATTATCTTTTTTTGGGTGGCCCGCATGATCATGATGGGTTTAAAACTTACCGATCAAATACCTTTCAAAACCGTTTATATTACCGGCCTCATTCGAGATGCAGAAGGCCAAAAAATGTCAAAGACCAAGGGGAATGTACTTGACCCTATTGATATTATTGATGGAATTGGTATTGATGAATTGGTTAATAAGCGTACCCACGGACTTATGCAACCAGAAATGGCCGATAAGATTACCAAGGCAACTCGCAAAGAATTTCCAGAGGGCATTGCCGCCTATGGTACCGATGCCTTGCGCTTTACTTATTGCTCATTGGCAACCACGGGTCGTGACATCCGCTTTGATTTAGGCCGCGTTGAGGGTTATCGTAATTTTTGTAATAAAATATGGAATGCCACTCGCTTTGTCTTAATGAATACTCAAGAACAAGACAATGGTTTAAATGCTAACCAGTTAGAATTTAATACTATCGATCGGTGGATATTATCTCGACTGCAAAACACGATTACCACTGCCATCAGTCATTTAGAAAACTATCGTTTTGATTTACTGGCGCAAACTCTTTATGAATTCATATGGGATGAATTTTGTGATTGGTATTTAGAGTTAGCTAAACCTATTTTATTTGCCAAGCATAATCCCAGCGCGCAGCGAGCCACTCGCCATACCTTAGTGAATGTGTTAGAAACCACGTTAAGATTACTGCATCCCTTAATGCCATTTATTACCGAGGAAATTTGGCAGCAAGTAGCTCCGCTAGCCGGTAAAACGGGAACCACTATCATGTTGCAGCCTTATCCACAAGTGGATACAGCATTAATAAATCCGGTGGCTGAACATGAAATCGCTTGGTTAAAGCAAGTTATTTTAACCGTGCGTAATATTCGGGGTGAAATGAATATTTCGCCCGCTAAAACCATTGAAGTCATATTTAATAAAGGCCATTCAGACGATAAATTACGGGTTCAAAGTTATCAGGAATTTATTAAACATTTAGCACGAGTTAACCACATCGATTGGCTTGCCGAAGGTGAATTAGCTCCGGCAGCAGCCACGGGGATTATGGGTGAATTAGAAATTCTGTTACCCATGGCAGGTTTTATCGACAAAGCGGCTGAAATAGCTCGTTTAGAAAAGGAAATTGGCAAAATCGAAAAAGATTTACAGGTTTTAACCGGTAAACTGAATAATCCTAATTTTGTCAACAAGGCTCCTGCCGAAGTTGTTGCTAAGGAACGTAATTTACAAGTTGAATTACAAGAAACAGCAGCCAAACTACAAGAAAAGCTCGCGGCAATCAAAGCGCTTTAACCGGATTAACAGCCCCAAACCCGCCCCGCTGCTAAGGCGGGGTTTGTAACCGCTATTACCTTTAAAGCTTGGGCAAGCACTTGAAAGTAATCACCATAACAATTTTCTTAAAGAAAACTTAATTGATAAAGTATTTTTAGTGTCTATACGATATTTTCTGCTAGGCACGCCGCCAAGCATTTTCCACTCAAAAAACAAGTTATTACGTTAAACTATAATCTCGGTTTTGATTTATTATTCTTAGCTTTTAATGCAGGATACTCTTGTTGATAACAAGAGCTTGCCTGTTTTGGCGTGATATTTTTCTTAGGTGGCTGACTGAGCAATGCTTGGCTGTAACCTGATAACGACGGGCTGGCTATTGACTTAGCTTGATTGCTGATCAGTGCTGGAAACATCTCCTGCTTTTTGCTGAAATTTTCCTTAGGTTTGTTCATAACCTTTTTTGACTGAGTCTTATGCTCTAATTGCTCAGCAAGCAAAGCCTCTTGGTAACCAGAAAAGGTTATGGCTGCAACTTCGCTATTAATATTATTTTTCTGCCAAAATGGTATTGGAAAGGCTTGCTGTTTAGTTAAAGGTTTTAATTTTTGTTTACTTATTATACCGGCTGTAGGCACTGTGTTTTTATCAGTTAAAGCTTCACTAGTTTTAAGGTTGACCATAGCTTGCAAACCATTCGCCTGCCATAAGGTAGTAATTTTAGTTTTTAGCAATTGAAAATCTTTTTGTGAATCCAGCCAAAGAGCGCCTATCAGCGCTTCCATATGATCAGATAATACCTTGGTATCATTACGTAAATTCAAACTTGCTTCACCATGGCCTAAATTAAGCGCTTGTGGTAGCTTCAGTTGTTTGGCCACATTAGCTAGAGGTCCAGCATTATGTGTATAGCTGTGAAATAAATCGGTCAATCGCCCTTTAGTTTTCCGCGGATACTTCTCTAACAACAAGTAGGCGATCACACAGCCTAAGGCACGATCGCCTAAAAACTCAAGCCGTTGAAAACTTTTTTTATTAGGCCGTGGGTTTTCATTTAAACTAGACTGGCGAGTCAAGGCTTGTTCAAGCAAATGTCCTTGATTAAAACTATAGTCCAAATTTTGCTCCACAATTCGTGCAGTTGCTCGCATAGGATAAAAATAGACTTGCGCCAAATTGACCGGTTTTCGTGCATTTGTTAATAAGGTTTTATCAAGCTGATAAGCATCCCAAAGCAAATGTTTAATAATGTTTAAATCGCAATTAGCATCTAGCCAAATTGCCGCTATTAAGGCTTCAAAATGCATCCCCAATACTTTGGCATTGCTACGAATATTTTGTAACTCTTCCCCTTTCCCAACCACTAACGCCTCACCTAAACCAATAACTTGCGCCGCCTGAGCTAAGCCGGATTCTAAGTCTAGCAGATGAGACAATGTCTGAGTCAATGCTCCTTCCTCAGCTTCTGCATCCATATGATAAAGCGCATCCGCCAAGATAAGAGCAATAAGTTTGCTACCCAGAAATTTTAAAGCCTCAAAATTAGCTGAGCCAATATCTAGTGGCTGTTCACTATACACAGCAAGATGATCAAAATTTTCCAGACTAGCGGCTCTGCGTATAAGGGCTGATTTTAATAAGGTTTGATTAGAAAAAGTATAAGCTAACCTATTTTGCAGTTTAGCAAATTGCATAATATTTACTTCTCAAATCAATTATGCCGCTGCCAAGCATGTTCTACTAAATGGGCCACTAATTCACTAAACGAAAGTCCAACCGCTTTAGCCGCATCGGGGTATAAACTGGTAGGCGTCATGCCAGGCAAGGTATTGACCTCTAGTAAAATAGGCTCACCTTTCTCCGGAACCACAAAATCCACGCGTGAAAAATCACGGCATTGCAAGGCCTTATGGGCTTGTACGGCCACTTCTTGGGTGCGCTGATATTGCTCAACGGGTAAAGGTGCGGGAATGATATGTTCACTCCAGCCCGCCGTGTAACGATGTGCGTAATCATACCAAGTATTAGCGGGTGTGGTAATCTCTATGACGGGTAATGCCTCTACTCCGGTAGGACGTTCAAGTACAGCCACGGTAATTTCCTTACCATAAATGCGTTCCTCAACCAATACCCGTTCATTTAAAACAAAAGTCTGAATTAGGGCTTGCTCCAGTTCTTCGGAAGTTTTGGGAAAATTAACGCCTAAACCAGAACCTTCACAAGTGGGTTTTACTACAATTTGTTCACCTAGTTGTTGGTAAATTTTTTCGATCACCGTGGGTATAGCTTCATCACGATGCACAATAAGCTCTTTAGCCACGGGTAAACCATAGGCTTTAAAGATTTGCTTGGCAATCCCTTTATCCATTGCACAGGCACTGGCTAACACACCGCTACCCACGTAAGGTAAGCCAATGGTTTCTAAAAAGCCCTGTAGTGTACCGTCTTCACCGGGCCTACCATGAGCAATAGGAAAAACCAGCTCAATATTATGCTGCTTGAGCTGATCGGCCAAATTAGCATTTAATTCCAATAAAGTGACATTAGTGTAATTTTCCCTTAAGGCTTTAGCTACACCTTGGCTAGACACTCGAGACACTTCCGCCTCAAGAGAAGCTCCACCAAATATTACTGCAATAGCTAAATCCGAGTGTTTAATCATGTTAATTTCCATTGTAAAAATTCAATTGGCGCCAAGCCTCATATAATACAATAGCTGCGGCATTAGATAAATTTAGGCTACGATTGTTAGGTACCATGGGAATACGCAGTATAGTTTGTGGCTCAAATTGCTCAAGCACATCTATTGGCAGTCCACGGGTTTCTGGCCCTAATAACAACACATCGTCGGCCCTATACTCAACTTGAGTATAACGTTGCTGGCCTTTGGTTGAAATAGCCAAAATACGCCTTTGCTGCATAGCCTTTTTAAATTCTTGAAAATTCTCATATTGCTTGAGACTCGCCCAGCTATGATAGTCCAAACCAGCCCGTTTTAATTGTTTATCGTCAGGTTCGAATCCAAGCGGCTTAATCAAGTGTAAACTAACCCCTGCATTGGCGGTTAAGCGGATTATATTACCTGTATTAGGCGGTATTTCTGGTTCAAAAAGAGCAATATCAGGCATACTTATCACTCATTAGCAAAGTCATAACCATTTTCTAAATCACTAGGTGTATTACCCTTGGCTTTTTCTAGTAAGGCGGCTCGCCGTTGCATATAAACATTACGTTGGAAAACATAGGGGTCAATCGCCACATCTTCTGCATTACCATATTTTAAAAACTCTGCTCGTCTAGAAATTACATCAACGGCTAAGGCGCTATAAACCACTGAGTCGGGTTTAACATAGCTAAAGGCTTTAAATTGATAGTTGACGGGAATAGACAAGGCATCGGTGACCGTACTTGGCCCCAAAATAGGTAATACCAAATAGGGAGTTGAATTTATACCCCATCTTTGTAAGGTAATTCCAAAATCGGTGTAATACTTCGGCAGGCCAATGTGACTGGCAACATCAAAAAGACCTAATATGCCTATGGTTGAATTAATAACAAACCGCCAGCTATTGCCAGCCGCTTGTTTAAAATTAGCCTGCAAAAGTTCATTGGCTATGGTAGGTAATTCCCCAAGGTTATCAAAAAAATTAACCACCCCTTTTTTAGCGGGTCTTGGCAACACCTGATTATAAACCTTTGCTACCGGCTTTAAGGCAATTTTATCAAGGTTTTGATTAAACTGATAAGCATTACGATTATAAGTTTCAAAAGGATCGATAGAATTTGAGTTTGCGGCAAAACTATTGCCAGCAGCTAAAAATATACTCGCTATCAAACCAGCCCATTTAGTCAATTTTGTTATCTTCATGGTTAAGCTCTTTTAAATAAATTACAACTAAGATAATAATACTGCCTCGCGCTTAAAACAAACCTTTTATATTATGAAGATGGTTAAGGGCAAAATAGCCATTTTCCCCTTAACCTGTGACAGCAAATTTACCTGGCAATCATCTTAGTCATCTACTCGTGCCAAAAAATTATTTCTTAGTCCTTAGCACGTGAGGCTTTTTTGCGTTCATGCTCAAGAAGTAACTTCTTACGAATACGAATAGAATTTGGAGTTACCTCTACTAACTCGTCATCTTCAATAAAATCCAAGGCTTGTTCTAAACTAAATTTTATATAGGGAGTTAAGATGATATTTTCATCCGAACCCGAAGCCCGAATATTAGTCAATTGCTTACCCCTGATAACATTCACGACTAAATCGTTATCGCGGGTGTGGATACCTATCACCATCCCCTCGTAAACCTCGGTTTGAGGCCCAATCAACATTTGGCCGCGATCTTCCAAGTTCCATAAAGAATAAGCGGTGGCCTTACCCGCTTCATTAGCGATCAAAACCCCATTCTTGCGGGCAGCAACCGCCTGTTTAACTAGCGCCCCATAATGATCAAATACATGGTGCATAATACCGGTGCCAGAACATATGGTGAGAAATTCGGTATGAAAACCTATTAAGCCTCTGGCCGGAATAATATAATCTATTCTTACTCTACCCTTGCCATCGGACATCATATTAGTCAATTCGGCCTTACGGATACCCAATTTTTCCATCACGGCACCTTGATAGGTCTCTTCCACATCAACGGTTAATACCTCATAGGGTTCCTTTAATTCGCCGTCAATTTCTTTTACGATAACCTCGGGACGTGAAACGGCAAACTCATAGCCTTCGCGTCGCATGGTTTCAATTAAGATACTCAAATGCAATTCGCCTCGGCCAGATATCTTAAATTTATCGGGTGAATCGGTATCCTCAACTCGTAAAGCCACATTATGAATTAACTCTTTATCCAAGCGTTCCCGGATCTTACGACTGGTTAAATATTTACCTTCTTTACCGGCAAAGGGAGAATCATTCACCTGAAAAGTCATGCTTACGGTAGGCTCATCTACCGATAGAGCAGGCAAGGCTTCCACTGCAGCAGGATCACATAGGGTATCGGAAATACCTAGATTTTCTATCCCGGTAATGGCGATAATATCACCCGCCACCGCGATTTCTTTAGGCACTCGCTTTAAACCCGCATAACCCAGTACTTGTAAAATACGCCCTTGGCGCGTTTTGCCCTCTCTATCAACAATGGTAACCGGCATATTAGTGCGCGCCTTGCCTCGAGTAATTCGTCCAACGCCAATGGTCCCCACATAGCTTGAGTAATCCAAGGCACTGATCTGCATTTGGAAGGGCCCTTCTTGATCCACAGCAGGTGGTGGGGCATGTTTAATGATCGCTTCCATCAAGGGGCTCATATCTTCTGCCAACTGATCGGGTTCGGGTCCGGCTAAACCTAACAATGCAGACGCATAAACCACGGGAAAATCTAATTGTTCATCGCTTGCCCCTAAACGATCGAATAAATCAAAAACTTGATCTATCACCCAATGAGGACGGGCACCGGGTCTATCTACCTTATTAACCACGACTATAGGCCTTAATCCTTGGGCAAAGGCTTTTTGGGTCACAAAACGGGTTTGTGGCATGGGACCATCGGCTGCATCAACTAACAACAATACGCAGTCTACCATAGACAATACGCGTTCTACTTCTCCACCAAAATCGGCGTGCCCAGGGGTATCTACTATATTGATATGATAACCATTCCATTCAATAGCGGTATTTTTAGCCAGAATGGTAATGCCACGTTCGCGCTCTAAGTCACCCGAGTCCATCACGCGTTCGGTCATCTCGCCACGTCCCTCAAATGAGCCGGCTTGTTTAAATAATTTATCCACTAGAGTGGTTTTGCCATGGTCAACGTGGGCAATAATGGCAATGTTGCGAATTTGTTCGATATTCATATATTAGTCTACAATTAATAAGGTTAGTGTATGCAAAAGGCAAAAAGTATAGCCGATTTTTTGCAAATCGCCTAGAACGAAGTGCCAAGAGCTACAGAAGTCAAGAGATGGTTATGAGAATAGCCGCAAAATAAGGGGCGATTTTACCCCGATCTTTACTAATCATTTACATTTTAATCTATGCCACTGTCTTTTAAAATCAATGACTATTAATCCCGGTCTATGGCTTGCAACTTATTACTGTTCCCTCAGCTTTGAAATTCTCAGTGGGCTTTAAAGCACTCCCCGTAACAGGCAATAGCCAAATCCTTATTAAGCTTATTATAATGGTATGTTTTGGTGCCTGTTCCCAACTTACCAGCTACCGGTCTAATCATCTTGCCATCATAGGTAGTAATCCGTACTAGAACCGATTCTTCTTTAAGAACTGGAATTTGATTTTTACCTGCAAAAGCGCGTTTCCAAGCTTCATTGCCTATTTTATAATATAAAAATAGAGGAGCGCTTACCCGATTATCAATGGTAAATAAAATTTCCTTGGCATGGGCTGTGCCTAGCATTAAGCCGCTTAGACTTAATCCTAGTACTAAAGGTTTAAAATAATTTCTCATACTAACCCTCCTTTAATTTAACTTTTACTTAAATTATAGGCCTTCATAAAAATTGCTGGACGTAATAACACTGAAATTAGTTAAACTAGTTTTGCTGACAGATTGGCTGATTACGATCTATCACATGGTCACCATATTCATCTCTGCCAAATCTCGCACGACAATTAACATCCTTGCGGTTAAAAATTTGCAATTTCTGTCTATATTCAACTTTCCCATTTTTCACCGCTTGTATAATGAGATAGTTTCCTGCCTCGATCTCAACAAGCACGCTGCCTCTAGGGTACACAGGTTTCCAATCGGTGACTTTCTTTTCTCGGTCAGTTTCTATTTTATACTTCATCTGAAGGGAATTACCTGCCCCAAATATGTTATTTTGAAGAAGAAAGCTAACTTTGCCAGCATAAGCTACACCTGTCAGTAGACCACTTAGGCTTAAAGCTAGTACTAGAGGTTTAAAATAATTTTTCATATTAAAACTCCTTTTATTTAACATTTAGTTAAAGTATAGACCCTATGTAAAAAGTTGCCGAAAATAATAACAAATAAATTCGGTTGAGATAGCAATTTAGCTCTTCCAAAACACTGCAAAATTGCGTAGAATGCGCGTTTCTCACAATTAAAAGTTGTGGTAGATGAAGATAAACTTGTAATGAGGTTATAAAATACAATGGTAGTTATTCGCTTAGCACGCGGTGGCGCTAAAAAACGCCCTTTTTATCATATCGTAGTGGCTGATAAGCGCGCGCCCTTAGGTGGCCGTTATATTGAACGTATTGGTTATTTCAACCCTATTGCCCAAGGCGATGCTAAAGGTTTGGAAATTGATTTAGCACGAGTTGAGCATTGGGTAGGTAACGGGGCACAACCCAGTGATCGCGTTCAAAGCTTAATTAAGCAAGCCCAAAAAACCCAAAGCGCCGCTTAAAAGCAATGCTTGGGCTTAAGCTGTATTCAGCAACCTTGATTTTTTTGGTAGATGCCAAAAGCTTGCGTTATAAAAATTTACATTAAAGGTAAGTAAACATGACGCAAGACTTTTGCGAGACTTCCGAAAACCCAGGTGTCATGGGTATAGATAAAAACAAAGTCATTATTGGACGGATTGGAGCAGCTCACGGTGTAAAAGGTTGGTTGAAAATTCACTCTTTTACAGAACCCAGAGAAAATATATTTAATTATTCGCCTTGGTTTATAAAAAAGCAGGATAAATGGCAACCCATAGAAATTGCCGGATTTGCTGAACACACTCCTCAAATGGTTATATTGTTTGCAGGCTGTAATGATCGCGAGACAGCTCAGCTATATACTGGAGCCGAAATAGCCATTGAGCGTAAACAGTTGCCCAAATTAGCTCAAAATGAATATTATTGGTCTGATTTGGAAGGCTTAACGGTTATAAATACCGAAAATATTGTTTTGGGTACGATCGACTATTTATTTGAAACGGGTTCGAATGATGTACTCGTGGTGAAAGGCGATAAGCAATATCTAATTCCATTTTTATTAGATCAGTTTATTTTAGCCGTTGATTTACCTAATAAAACCATACTAGTTGCTTGGGATGCGGAATTTTAATTATGCAGTTTGGGATAATTAGCTTATTCCCAGACATGTTCCAAACCCTATATTATGGAATAGTTGGCAGAGCGATTCAAAATCAACGAGTAGCCATCAACATCTGGAATCCAAGGGACCATACCTCTGCTAAACATCGCAATGTTGATGATAGACCCTATGGCGGTGGTCCTGGGATGGTAATGATGGTACAGCCTCTTCAAGAGGCGGTGCATACGGCGAAATTGCAATTAGGGCAAGCTAGTAAAGTTATTTATTTATCCCCTCAGGGACGGCCATTTAATCAAGCTGCCGCAAGGCAGATGGCAACTCAAGGTAAAATTATCTTTGTGGCAGGCCGGTATGAAGGGGTTGATGAACGCTTTATTAAAACGGTAGTTGATGAAGAATGGTCAATCGGTGACTATGTGTTAAGTGGTGGCGAATTGGCCACTATGGTTATGATTGATGCCATCGTGCGTTTACTGCCGGGAGTACTTGGACACAATGAATCGGCAGAGCAGGACTCATTTAGCAATGGGTTGTTAGACTGCCCACATTATACGCGCCCGGAAATTATTAACGGTTTAGCAGTACCCGAAGTATTATTAAGTGGCGATCACCAAGCAATTAAGAGATGGCGGCTTAAACAGGCTTTATATAGAACTCAGCTTTACCGGCCCGATTTATTACAAGGCAGAAAATTTAGCCGGGAAGAACAAACTTTGTTGGCAGAAATTAAACAAGATTTAGAGGAGTAAGTTATGAGTAAGGTTATTCAAGAATTAGAAGCAAGACAAATGGCAGACCAAAAAGTCCCCGATTTTGCAGCGGGTGATACCTTGGTAGTACAAGTTAAGGTTAAAGAAGGAAACCGTGAGCGTTTACAGGCTTTTGAAGGCATTGTGATTGCTAAGCGTAATCGTGGTCTTAATTCGGCCTTTACCGTACGCAAAATTTCTCATGGCGAAGGCGTTGAGCGGGTTTTTCAAACCTATAGTCCATTAATCGAAAGCATTACCGTAAAACGCCGTGGTGATGTACGCAAAGCCAAACTTTATCACTTACGTGCCTTAAGCGGTAAAGCGGCCCGTATTAAAGAGAAACTTCCTGCTAAAGCGGCTCAAAAACAACAAGCCGTTGAAGCTAAAGAAACTTCTGTTGAAAGCGCTGAATAATAATTTGAGTTTGTGGGGTAAGCTCTACCCCACTTTTTAAAATGAAATCTCATCAGGCTGTTCTCGCTTCACCTATTGGTAAACTCGGGATTACCACCAGTGCTACTCATCTCTTAAGTATAGACTTCATCGATTGTGAAATCGCCGAACAATCAGCCAGCAATCCATTAGCCGAGGAAGTTTGCCTACAACTTAAGGCCTATTTTAACGATAAAAATTATGGCTTCACTTTACCTATAGCAGAATTTGGTTCCCCTTTCCAACAATTAGTTTGGCAACAGTTACGCCATACCAAACCCGGTGAAACCCTTACCTATGGCGAGCTTGCTAAGCAGTTAAATACCAGCGCTAGAGCCATTGGCAATGCTTGCCGCCGTAATCCTATTCCCATTATTACACCCTGCCATCGTATTGTCGCCGCCGGTCATATTGGTGGGTATAGTGGACGCATTACCGGCAATATTTGGAATATTAAACAGTGGCTGTTATCGCATGAAAGCCATAACCAATAATTTTAAAATCAACTACTCAAGATTTTATACCTATCCTGCTAAGCCATCTGGCTTATAAGCGATGTGGGCTAGGCTAGTCGCTTCGGTAGCTAAACAAAGTTTTCAGGTATTTGGACAGTGGGTGGCGCTAAAGTGGGGGTCCCCAACGCCCGCAGCTCTAGCGAGGACGATGGGGTGGCTTGAGCGACAGGACCCAAGTCTTTTAATCTGAAAACTTTGTTTAGCTACTTATCTTTACTATGGCAGTCGGTATTATCTAGAATTTAATTCTTCAGAACTGGTTTTAGCTTAAAAACCGGCTTAGGGCAGCTACGCGCTGAATGGTCTTTTTTTGCTTCATGAATAAATTTTATTGTATTACCTTGCCATAGATAAGTACATACTATTAACCTTGAGCTATCATAATTCATGCCTCCACCAGGCCCGTTCATAAAACGCAAATAGGTTAAATTATCTTTTTTAATTACAAAGGGTTTGGCATACCACCAAAATAAATTAAATATACTATCAGTAGAAAAATTATTCTTTATCAGCTTATCAAAATTAATTTTCTTAAATTGACCTTTTTCAAAAACATAAAAATAAAAAGATGCGATATGCGCCGATCCACTCTCGGTGATAAAAACATATTCATTCCGGTCGGAATTATCAAAATCTCCCTTATAAATCACTATCTCATAGTAATCCTCTTTATACATATTTCCATATTTACTAAGGCCTTTAAGAGATTCATAAGGGCCAATAGGATTTAGTTTATGAAAAGTTAGCGATTGATATAGACTCTTAGTTTCTTTTGCATCAATGGGTGCAAGGGCAGTATAACCTGGTGGAACCTTCTGAACTTGCTCAAAAACTTGAAAATAATCGGGATCATTATGATTCTCCGTTACGGCTGCAACGGGATAGACATAAATCAAGTTAAATACTAAAAACGCTACCGCAATAAATTGTATAGATTTCATAGGGTCTGTCCATAAAGTTTCGGTAGTAGCGAAAAAACAGGTAATCAGAGATAAAAACTGCAAAGTTTGCGGCGAATAGTTGCTCTATTTAACGAGAACTTTGCAATTTTTAGACTGATTTTACTGGTTTTGCAGCCCAGCGATAACTTTAGGGACAGGTCCTAATGGGTTAATAAAATTTAAGTCAACTTGTAAACGCCGAGTTATTTCACCAACGGTAAAATAACTTTCTCCAAGCTGTTTAACAGGCCAAATTCCAATCAAACTATTGGTTAAAAATAGCTCATCCGCTTCATATAAGTCGGCCAGGCTGATATTTTTTATTTCACAGTTAATTCCGATTAAACTCACTTTATTTAAGATTATCTCTCTCATCACCCCGGTTACACCAGCATATTTTAACTTTGGAGTCAGTAGAGTATTATTCTTAACCATGAATAAATTGCTAGAGGTGCCCGATATGACATGATTATGACCATCTAGCATTAAACCTTCACCGATATCATTATCTTGCCACTCATTGCGAGCCAATATCTGTTCTAAGCGGTTCAAATGTTTAATGCCCGCTAATTGCGAATTAGAACTTAATCGCGTATTACAGATACCCACCCTGACTCCTTGCAGGTAATAATTAACAGGATAATCTGGCCAAGCGTATAAAGCTAAAATTCGGCTAGGATTGCTATAAGGATTTATACGGTAACCCCTCTCTCCTACACCCCGTGTAACTATAATTTTAAGCACCGCTTTGTCGGCAATCAACCGGCTACAAAGTAAGTTGATTTCTTCATTGAGTAAGAGCCGATCGGGGACGGGAATGGCCATGCGCTCACAATCGTTGCCAAGCTTTTGTAAATGTTGGGCTAGGTATTTTGGTTTGGCATCACTTATAGCAATGGTTCTAAAAACACCATCGCCATAAGTTAAGCCACGATCATCAATTGAAATAGTAGAAGTTTGTTTACCGTTAACTAGCGCAAACAGAGCCGCATTCATTAAATGCGTTTAAAAATAACCGTGCCGTTAGTTCCGCCAAAACCAAAAGAATTTGATAAAACGGCATCAATTTTTATTTGCTGCGCGGTATGAGCCACTAAATTTAAATCCTCACAACCTACATCGGGATTATCTAAATTGATGGTGGGAGGAGCAACTTGGTCACGCATGGCTAAAATGCTAAATACAGCTTCAACAGCGCCCGCCGCACCTAATAAATGACCAATCATGGACTTGGTCGAACTGATCGCAATTTTAGAAACCGCAGGGCCAAAGGCTTTTTTAATGGCCAAAGCTTCTATTACATCTCCCGTAGGGGTCGAGGTACCATGGGCATTGACATAATCAATATCCGCGGGATTTAACTTGGCGTCTTGCAAGGCATTATACATAGAGGTAATAAAACCCGCTCCATCACTATCTGGAGCCGTCATATGATAAGCATCCGCACTCATACCAAAACCCACTAATTCCGCATAAATTTTGGCGCCACGTTGTTTAGCATGCTCATAAGACTCCAATACTAAGGCTCCGGCACCATCACCTAACAAGAAACCATCCCTATCTTTGTCCCAAGGCCGGCTAGCCCTTTCGGGATCATCATTACGGGTTGATAAGGCGCGAGCGGCGGCAAAACCACCTAAACCAAGCGGGCTGGTTGCCATTTCTGCTCCACCGGCAATCATAACGTCCGCATCACCATAGGCAATGGTGCGGGCGGCAAAACCAATGTTATGGGTGCCAGAAGTACAAGCCGTCACAATGGAAATGTTAGGACCTTTCAAGCCTTTCAGAATAGAAAAATAACCCGGCAACATATTAATAATAGCGGTGGGGATAAAAGTGGGCAGAATTTTACGTGGACCGCCTTCTAACAGGGCCTGATGGTTTTTTTCAATAGTAGGTAATCCACCAATGCCAGAACCAAGCGCTACACCAATTCTATGCGCGTTTTGCTCATTAGCTGTTAAATTGGCATCTTGCATGGCCTGTGAAGCAGCCGCGATGCCATATTGCATAAATAAATCCAGTTTCCGGGCATCTTTGCTAGAAAGGTAGGGACTTGCATCAAAATTTTTTATAGGCGCGCTGATTTTAGTAGTAAAATCCGTAACATCAAAAATCTCAACTGGAGCCGCGCCGCTTTTCCCTGCCAGAATATTCTTCCAGGTGCTTTCAACATCTAATCCTAGAGGAGTAACTAGGCCTAAACCTGTTATTACTACACGACGCTTTTCCAAAATTCACCTCAATTCTATTAATTTATTGTAAATAATTAAGCTTCTTTGCTATGAGCATTAATATAATCAATAGCTTGCTGAATAGTAGTTATTTTTTCGGCTTCTTCATCTGGAATTTCAATATCAAACTCTTCTTCTAAGGCCATAACCAGTTCTACGGTATCGAGCGAATCGGCGCCCAAATCATCCACAAAAGAGGCCTGTTTGGTAATTTCGTCCCCTTTAACACCCAGCTGTTCAACAATAATATTTTTTACACGTTCTTCTATAGTACTCATGGTAGCTCCTCTCCAGGAAAAAATTGCGTTAAGCCTTTCAGGCACGTTAGTTTAGACTAATAAATTATTAAAGCAAGTTAAAAATCTTTTTCAAATTCTATACTAGGCTTAGCCTATAGCCAAGTACTTTACCCCATATACATACCACCATTAATGTGCAGGGTATGCCCTGTTATATAGCCAGCAGCTTCTGAGGCTAAAAAGGCCACCGCCGCGGCAATCTCATTAGTCTCCCCTAGGCGTTGCAAAGGGATGCGCTCTAGCAAAGCCTGTTTTTGATTTTCAGGCAACTCACGCGTCATATCGGTATCAATGAAACCAGGCGCTATGACGTTAACCGTAATATTACGGCTGCCTATTTCCTGGGCCAGCGATTTACTAAAGCCCATGATACCTGCTTTTGCCGCTGCATAATTAGCTTGGCCAGAATTTCCCATTGAACCTACCACCGAACTTATATTAATGATACGACCCCATTTTGCTTTCATCATGGGACGTATGCAGGCTTTAGACAAGCGATAAATAGCGGTTAAATTGGTATCTATTACCGTTTGCCATTCATCGTCTTTCATTCGCAATAATAAATTATCGCGAGTGATGCCTGCATTATTAATTAATATGGTAGGAGCGCCAAATCTTTGCTCAATATCTTGCAGGACTGTATCAATAGTATCGGCTTGAGTTACATTGAGCCTCATGCCGCACCCTTTGGCATTTATTTCATGCAAATAGCTAGAGATATTGTCAGCCCCTTCAACGGTGGTTGCGGTTCCAATAACCGTTGCACCCGATTCGGCCAGAGCCATTGCAATAGCTTTACCTATGCCACGGCTAGCTCCTGTAACCAGGGCCACGCGCCCCGTTAACGATAAATTTAAAATTTTTTTAACTGAATTCATAATGCCGTTAATGCCTCTTCAATTAAGCTGGGATTATTAAGAGTTAAAGTAGGTAATTCAGCAATAATGCGCTTATTCAATCCCGCTAAGACCTTGCCAGGACCGCATTCCATAATAAGTTGCACGCCATCTGCCGCCATAGATTCAATGGTTTTAACCCATTGCACCGGGCTTGCAAGCTGCCGGACTAAAGCCTCTTTAATCAAACGTGGATCGGTATTAATCTTAGCATCTACATTATTGATAACGGGTATGTGAGGATTTGAGAGGGTCAGTGTTTCCAGTGTCTCAGCAAGCTGCTGGGCAGCCTCACGCATTAAAGGACAATGTGATGGTACACTGACTGGAATTAATTTGGCTAATTTAGCGCCTGCTGGCTTGGCTAATTCTATGGCTCGCTTAACGGCTTCATGATTACCCGCAATCACTACTTGCCCATGGGCATTAAAATTGGCAGGCGTTACTATTTGATCCTGCGCTGCTAGATGGCAAATTTCAGCCACCTGGTCATTCTCTAAGCCAATGATAGCGGCCATGGCCCCAACACCTTCAGGTACGGCAAGCTGCATTAGCCGTCCGCGCTTGGCCACTAATTTAATGGCATCGGTAAAAGTCAGGGCACCGGCACAAACTAAAGCGGTATATTCCCCCAGGCTATGGCCTGCTAATAAATCTGGCTGCTGGCCTTTTAATTCCTTCCATACTCGCCAGATTGCCACACCTGCGGCTAATAATGCAGGCTGGGTAAATTCGGTTTGATTTAACTGCTGCTCGGGCCCCTCTTGCACTAATTGCCATATATTATAGTCTAGTACGGTCGAAGCTTCGTCATAGGTTGCGCGGATTATGGGAAACTGGGCGGCTAATTCGTTTAACATGCCAACGGCTTGTGAACCTTGGCCCGGAAATACAAAGGCTAGTTTCATAGTTTACTCAATATTTAACTAAAGCAGAGCCCCAGGTAAGACCTCCGCCAAAAGCTTCTAACAATAATAAATCACCCTTTTTTATGCGGCCATCTCTAATACCCGCATCAAGCGCTAAAGGCACGGAGGCTGCCGAGGTATTTGCATGTTCGGCTACGGTAATAATAACCCGTTCTTCGGCCAAACCTAATTTTTTAGCGGTAGCCATAATAATTCTTTTGTTAGCCTGATGTGGAATTAACCAATCAATGGCCGATTGAGGAATATTATTTTTGGCTAGCGTTTCGTCTACTAAATTACCCAGTTCGGTAACGGCTATCTTAAAAACTTCACGGCCTTCCATTTGCAAAAAGGGTTCTTCACCGGGGGTGCGCTGCGAGGCGATTAAGCTAGGAACATGTAATAGATCTTTATAACGGCCATCGGCATGTAAATGGGTAGAATAAACACCGGGTTCAGTAGCCGCCTGCATAATCACAGCGCCCGCCCCATCCCCAAATAATACACAGGTAGAGCGATCATTCCAGTTAAGCATACGGGTTAAGGTTTCGCTACCAACGACTAAAGCCGTTTTCACCGCCCCACTTTTAATAAATTGATCGGCAATACTGAAAGCATAAATGAACCCGGAACAAACCGCATTCACATCGAAAGCAATACATTTACCGGTACCCAGACGCTCTTGCAATAAGCAGGCCGCACTTGGAAATACCTTATCGGGAGTTACTGTACCTACTATAATTAAATCCAGGTCACTAGGCTTGAGATTTGCCGCGGCAAGAGCCCTGAGAGCGGCTTGTTCGGCCATACTAGAACAGGTCTCGTGATCGGCGGCAATGTGGCGTTGGGCAATTCCCGAACGCTCTCGAATCCACTCATCGGTGGTGTCTATCATTTTTTCCAAATCGGCATTAGTTAGTATTTTTTCTGGTAAATAACTACCCGTACCCACTATCTTGGAATAATTCATGCAGCCTCTTCTCCTAACAACTCATCAAGCTTACTACTGATTCGCTCAGGCACGTTTTTGTTCACCTCATGAATAGCTTCCCGAATCGCGTTGCTAAATGCCTTAACATTGGCACCGCCATGACTTTTAATTACAATGCCACGCAAGCCCAATAAACTAGCGCCATTATAGCGATCCACGTCTATTTTGCGTCCTAACTGTTTTAAAATAGGTAAGGCACATAAGCCAATGAATTTGGTCAACCAGTTCCTACGAAAGGCTTGCTTCATATAGCTGGCCACCATTTTTGCCACGCCTTCGCTGGCTTTTAAGGCCACGTTACCCACAAAACCATCACACACCACCACATCAAAATTGCCGTGAAAGATAACGTTACCCTCTACATAGCCCGCATAATTAACATAGGAATTATCGGCTAAAAGCTGAGCGGTACGCTTAACCTGCTCGTTACCTTTAATTTCTTCCTCGCCAATATTCAATAACCCCACTTTTGGGGCGGTGATATTATCAACCGCTTCGGCTAAAACAGCCCCCATGATGGCAAATTGGAATAAATGCTCGGCGCTAGAATCAACGTTAGCCCCTAGATCGAGAACCCGAACGGGTTTATCCGGCTGCATGGTAGGTAATTTTGCCAGGATGGCTGGTCTATCGATACCCGGTAGGGTTTTGAGAACAAACCGGGCAATGGCCATCAAGGCACCGGTATTACCCGCACTTACGCAAGCTTGGGCTGTACCTTGTTTTACCAGGTTAATGGCAACCCGCATTGAGGAATCTTTTTTACTACGCAAGGCTTGCGATGGCAATTCGTCCATGGCAACGCATTCGGAAGCATGTTGAATGACTAACCGCTCGTTTTCTTGAGCCCTATGTAGCAATAACTCTTTACGCAATTGGTCACCATCCCCAACCAATATTAAACATAGCGCTTCACACTCTTTTAAAACCATCAGGGCGGCGGGCACGATAACCTTAGGACCGTGATCACCACCCATCGCGTCCAAAGCAATGGCTATTTTAGTCAAGGATATTACTCTTCGTTATCAGCAACAATTTCAGCTTTGGTCTTAATAACCTGCCGTCCACGATAATAACCATCCGCACTTACATGGTGACGTCTATGCTTTTCACCCGTAGTTTGATCAACAGCCAAACTTGTGTTATCGACTAAAGCATCATGAGAACGACGCATACCAATTCTAGAACGGGATTTTTTACTTTTTTGTACAGCCATGAATTATACTCCAAATCAACTACTTTAATGCTAAGAGCGCACCGTCAAAACCTTTGCAATATTCATTTTGAAGGTCCACGCTTGTTTGTTTTTAAACCTGCCAATACCTTAAATGGATTTACCTTTTCATTGGTAATCAACTCTTCACTGCCGGCGGTATTATAAGATACTGCCACAACACAATTTTCCGGCGCATGTTTGGTAACTATGGGTATACCCAACAATATTTCATCCTCAACCACAGCCGCCAATTCTACCACAGTATTTGCAACCAACAAGGGCTCATAAGGGGCAGGTAGCATAGCAGCTTCTCTATCATTTGTCACTGGGCTTAAGATAAACTTTGCGGCAATGAATTGTTGATAAGGTTCAAGACAGCGTTGGCAAGTTAACCAAACTTCGGTACTAATTTGTCCCTGTATACAGGTAACGCCCTGCTCATCAAGAAAAAAGTCTATGGCTAAATCAACCTCACCCTGCTTTTGTTCTTGCAATTCATTGAGACGCGTTAAACTAGCCAGCGGTATTTGCCCAACCAATTGAACCCGCTTTTCCGCCATTTTACGGGGTTCTATCCACCGTGGTAAATTTGCATTATTATTCATTTTAACTAGGTTCTAGTGATATACAAAACTATTAAATCTTACTATATACGCTTTAGAGTTGGCTAATTCAACTATTATTGTTCCCAAAGGCATTTACCTCCAGCGTTTTTCTTTATTATCTTAAGATAAGCTTCATGCTCGGCTAACTCCTCGGCGGTTGCCGCTAATACCGTTAAGGGTAATCGGTGATTGTGTTTTACTACTATTTTAGAGCTTTCATTGATGGCAGCCGCTTCAACACTTAAGGTTTCATCAAAAAGATTAACCTGTCCACCCGTCATGGCAAGATAGACCCGCGCTAAAATTTGCGCGTCTAATAAGGCGCCGTGTAAATCACGCTGAGAGTTGTCAATAGAGTAACGTTTGCAGAGTGCATCTAAGTTATTTTTTTGACCCGGATGCAGTTGGCGTGCGCTAGTTAAGGTGTCAAAGACCGTACAGTGATCGGCTATAGTCCCCCAGTTGCCTCCCGTTAAGCTAAATTCATGATTAAGAAAATTTACGTCAAAAGCGGCGTTATGAATGATAAGTTCAGCCCCTTTAATAAAGTTAAATAATTCCTCAACTATATGAGCAAACTTTGGTTTATCCAGCAAAAATTCATTGGTTATACCGTGTACTGCAATGGCTTCGGCTTCTATTTCTCGTTCGGGATTTAAATAATAATGGAAATGCCGTCCGGTAAGCTGCCTATTAATTAACTCAACGCAGCCAACTTCAATGATGCGATGGCCTTGTTTTGGCTCAAGTCCGGTTGTTTCTGTATCTAACACAATTTGCCTAGTCATTGCATCTTAGCTCTAAGTACATATAATGGCGCTATTGTAAGTTATTTTAGGAGACTGCGCTATGCCATCTTTCGACATCGTATCGGAACTTAATTTGCACGAAGTTACTAATGCCGTTGACCAGGCCAATCGCGAAGTAACTACTCGCTTTGATTTTAAAGGCAGTAACTCAAGCTATGAGTTTGATAATAAGGAAATTATTACCCTAAAAACCGAAACCGAATTTCAACTCAAGCAAATGCTGGATATTATACAAAATAAATTGCTTAAACGAGGTATAGATCTTGGCTGCTTAAAAATCAATGATCCCCAAACCAGCTATAAAAATGCTCAACAAACGCTTAGTCTGCAACAGGGCATTCAAACCGAATTAGCCAAAAAAATCATTAAGCTTATTAAGGATTCAAAAATCAAGGTGCAAACCGCGATTCAAGGTGAACAAATTCGAGTCACTGGCAAAAAAAGAGATGATTTACAAGAGGTCATTGCCCTACTTCGCAGTCATGATTTAGAAATGCCTTTACAATTTACCAATTTCAGAGATTAAAAATTGTTGTTAAGCTTTTGTTAAGCTTCGCTAGTTTATAATAAGAAGATTGTTAGTTGCTAACTCAAGTTGAATAATTTTAATTTTTTCACAAAAAGCCATAGACAAGGAAAAAAAATTATGCAACTAATAACCCCATCAGGTAAAGAAAATTACCTGTTACTATAATATATAGAGAGTCATTGAGTTCGTTAATTAGAACAAATAAATGAGGTAAGCTATGAGCGCAGAAACTTTAAGATTATCACTTTCACCCGTAGACGAAAATCTCTATACTAAAGAGACGGTTGAAAAGGTATTTGAAAAATTCGAGTCTCTGGATGACACTCAAAAAGCCTTACAGGATTTATCAGAATTAAAATATCATCTCGAATTCTTACAATTTCTCGAGCAAAATCAGCAAGTTACCGTAACTCAAAGAAAGGAACTCATCGCTTATATCGCTCAACTGGAAAACTCTATCCAATTGCGTATTAACAATTTAGCAAAAAAGCACCGTATAAGCCTTGAAATAAGTGAAGAACAAACCGAGTTTGAAGCGCCAAAAGCCTTGTTTAAGACCAAAACCAAAAAAACGGCTGAGTACACTCTTATAAACGCCTTAGCGCAACTGCAGAGTTCTTTTACTGCTATACAAAAAAAAGCCGGTTCATCGACCACTATTGAGGAAATCGCCACGGCTAAAACGCGTAATAATAGAATTGGCTCAGACTTAGGGATTAACCTAAAGCCTGCCCAGGAAAACATAGCTGACTTATATGAAAAAAATAAGCAAACTATTTTGGCTAACCCAGAACAGTTTAAAAATTATCACGGTTACTTAAATAATTTACTCACTATTACCACCCAACGTATAGAGTTACTGGAAAAGAAAAAGGAGCAACTCGGTACGGTTAGCTGGTTTAGTGATAAAAATTTTATAGGTAGAAGACTTAATAAGTTGGGTTCTTGGATAGCTCAGCGCCGTCATAAGACCGAGCTTAAAGTGCTTGAACAACAAATCACCTTGCAACGTGAAAACCAAACCCAAATCAAAAACACGCATGACATTATCTATAAAGATGGTTTGGCTAAACATAAAGCGGCATTTATTGCCAGTGTGAATGAGCTTAAACAGGATGGCTACTTTTATGAACTAGAGTCTACTTTTACCGCGCTGCAACAAATGGCTAGCCCAACGGATTTAACGAAGATTATAACCGAAGTGGTAAATGGCTGTAAATTTACGCCAGCTTCAGTTCGGGCGGATACCTTATATAAAAATCCTGCTCAACTGGTTTATTTACAAAAATTGCTGAATTTTCTGGCCGAAAAAAATAATGATCCTGGCATTAAAACCACCATTAGCAATCTTAATAACGATATTCACTCTATTATTAATAAGGCCCATGAAAAATTTAATGAGCTGGTTCTTTCCACCAAGGCAGAAGGTTTTACCATTATCGAGTGTATAAAAAATCCCAAGCATACTCTATTTATTAAGGATAAACTCGAGCAAAATGAATACAGGCAATTTAGATTATTTTTGAGGACGGCCGAAAAATTTAACATCAATTTAGCTAAAACCGAGTCCGGCGAAAAGCTGGCCGTTGAGTTAAGCAATTTTTTTGCAGCGGAAGATGCAGCCATCAATACCGCGCTTTATCAGCGCTTAGAGATAGAAAAAGCACTCAACGGAAAATCAGGCTCACGCAATATTGCAAGCCTAGTTGTTGAAAGCCTAGTAAAGCATGGCGATAAAACCTTATTCGACGTAACTTTTGAATACTTTGACCATTTACCCGTTGCGGACACCATCAGAAAAATGGTAGAAAGCTATGTCAATAGGCTTAATCCTGATGCAAGAACTAGCTTGTATGCAAATCATTTTATGCTGATTGACCATTTCGCCTCTGAGCAAGCTAAAAGTCAGCTACAAAAGAAGGTAAATCAAGCGGCCACTACACTCGTTAATCTCGATTCTTTACCGCCGCAAGAGGTATATAAGTACTTGTTCTTTTTAGAACAATTTAAAAACAGTCGTTATTTACCCCAGTATTTCAATAATTCCCCCACCCATTTTTTATTAGAAAAATTACAACAACTTATTTTCAGCTCAACCCCTGATAACACACAGTTAGACAAGGCCGCCTTAATTTTGGCCAATCTGTTAACTAGTAGTGAGTCTGATAGTTTCATCAGAAAACCGATTAAAAACCTGTTTAAAACACAGAATGCTGCCTTAGAACAATTCATCAAAAATCTCGCTTCTGGTCAACCAAATAATATTGGTATTCATAGCTTATGCCAATTTAAGCGATTTATTATGAATGAGGCACGCCATCATGAACCTTTAAAGCCCTATGCTAATCGGTTTAAAGAACTAACCACTCAACTGAATGAGCAAATTGAAACGGCAATTACTAACTACCAATTTGAACATTTAAATAAATTGGAAGCCGACTTACGGCAATTTTTACCTAATACCGCCGCGCCTAAACAAAACCGGGGTTATGTAGGCCATTTATTATCCGAAAAAATCCGGGCTGATTTAGTCACCTTAGCAACCAAAGCTAATCAAGTGCAAGGCCAAGACAATTTAACCGAGTACAAACTCGATTTTATAGCCAGGTTATGTGCAGAATTGTTGCCTAAGGCGGCTAGTAAAACTCAATATCCACAGGCTGCTGAAATCGGTAGCAGCGTTACTCAGATAGCTAAGACTATAACTCATTTACTGAAAAACGATAAAGCCGGTGTCTTTAGTCAACCGGAGCTATTAAGCTTGCGTTTACAGTTTATGGCCAGCTTACACCGGATGAAGCTAGCCAATGAACAGTATGAGTTAGTTACTAAAGCCTTATTAACATGTATTCGGGACTGTAACTCGGAACAACTCTTGACCTTGCAAAAAAATGTACCTGCTTTATATCTAAGTGTGCATGAGGCTATTGAAACCAAGCAAAAAGAACTGGCCGAGCCAAATAAGCAAATAAGTCAGTTGCTAGCCCAGATGAATAGTAAGTTCACTAAATTAGAGGAAGGAAGCGAGCAGCATTTTACCAATGGCATTAATTACTTAATTTATGGTGAAGGCAAATTCTGGGACAGATTAACCCAAGCCAATAAAATAGAATCTAATAATGCCGCGGTGTTTCTAGACGACGTTATTATGCCAATATGCGACTATCTTGATGATATCGAACAGGAAGCCGAGAAAAACCCTCATTTGGCCAAGCAACATGCCCAGGTTTCAGCCGAAATGAATGCTGCGATCACTACCATTGGTGAAAAACTCATTGAAGATTTCCAAGCCCTTTCGGGCAAGCAGGCTGGCGATCAGGACTTCGAACTGGTCGACAATAATACTATCGCACCTAAAGCACCGGGTTCTTACGATATATTTTTACAGCGCTTTGCATTTTTTACCAAAATGCGCGATAAATTTGATCACGGTGATAATGAGAACAGAAAAGTACTTGGTCAACAGGTCATGCAGCAATTTAATAAAGCTGCCAAGACTCAACCCGTTTTCGTTACTCAGTTTATTAGCAATATGGATGGCTCCGTTCTTAAAAACTTTGCCCCGCTTTTGCTGGCAGATGAGCAATATATTGATAATCTTACCAAAAACGATAATTTGATTCCCATGATAACTAGCGAGGGTATTCAATACGTTGATCCTTATACTAGCTCCAAAAAGTCTGGTTTGCTGCTCGAGGATCAAAAAGCCGGGACTAATGAATTACCCGCTACTACTTTTGTCAGAATGCTAAGCCACGTAGTTTTAGCCGATATTTACAACTTAAAAAATCTTTCCCATCAACAAAAAAACTTACTCAAGGAACAATTTGAGTTTTTAATTGGAAAATTACGGCTTGAAGAAAGGCAAAATAGTGTAAGAGCCGAACATTTACAAAATAACGATGATTTTCGTTTAAATCTAGCTAATAACTTAAAGAAATATGTCGACTACTGCCGTAAGCTCGTTACCCTTATTGGACAACGTTCAAACAATCCTCAGGCCGATAAAGAAATTATTGCCAAAGCGATGACGACAAAAAGCATTCCTAAAGAAGCCACCGCCGATCAAACTGCGCTCATAGAGGCTACTTTTATGCTTGAACGTTGTGATCCCATGGTAAATCAGCTAAAACAAGGGGCTGTCGTCTTTGATCAAGGGCTGCTAAATGCACTTATAAAAGACCTTCCAGGTCAATTTATTACTTGGTTAGAAACACCCGAGCCGACTCAAGAAGAGACAGCTAAGCTATCTCCTATGGCTCTGCAAGAACAAGCCTTATTGCCTACCTTTACCGCGATGGAAAGAAGTCTTGCTTCACAGATACGGGCCTTAAAAGAATTGTTAAGTGTTAAAGATCATTTTGCCAAAGTACTTAACAAAATTATTGAGCAATCCGCGGATGATATCAGCGGTGATTTAAAAAATTTATTACATGGTCAGCATATAAAAGATATTGCCGCGCTGCTTAAATTTGATTTAGTCGAGTTGGCACAAAAAACGGGCCAATCTTTGGCTAAAGCAATTACAAGTTCTAGGGAAACTAAGGTGCAAGAAGAGTTTGGGACCGCCCCAAATTCAAGCTTTATGCAAGCTCATTTTGCTACACAGAAACCTAGCCAAGCTGACCTTGTAATTAATATAGACAGGACAGAAAGTACCGAGCCTGAAGAAATGGATCTAGCTACCTTGAATGCGAAGCGTCAAACTTTGGAAAAACAATGGAACGATCTGCTTCGAGAATTACTACCTACTCATTTAGGCGAACCACCTATTCCCGCATTTGAGCTAACTGAAGACGTGAAGGCTAACTCGCATCTCTTTGCTGCTACAAGCTTAAAAGAGGGTTTAGCGAAAGCCGAAAAACAATTAGCGGAAATAAAAAATCATCAGGCCAAACATCCTATTGAACGGTTAAAGATAGTTGCTTTCTTAAATTGCTTACAGGATAAACATATAGTTAAGGTAATACGCGATACTAAGACCCCAACTTACGCGTATATACACTCTGCGCCGCTTAGCAATACTAAACCGGACTCGTCGAGTACCAAGAAAATGTTTTCAACCTTTGCTAGGTCTGCTGAAAAAATTGATACTCAGCAAGAACAAGCCTTGATTCAATTGACCGACTTGTATAGCCAAGGCTTGTATACCATTGACGCGGTTGAAACCCTCATGGAACAACTAATTACTGCTAATAATAAGCCCGAATTACAAGCTATTAAGGACAATGAACCTGGTGCAATTGTGGCAAATTTGACTCTAGAACAGCAAAAAGAGTACTATGCTGAATTTAATAGGATTTTTAATTTAGCAACGACCATTAGCGAATCGACTCACGCCCCAGCAATGGCTTGTTTCACGGAAGAACAAGTTAGAACGAATAACGGTGCTATAGACCACGCTATAGGCCAAGCTAAAACTCTTATAGCCGCTACTGAAAAAGTGATTTTTGGTTATTTTTCAAAAACGTTAATTAGTCATGACTATGTTAGCAAAATTAAGGAGCAAGCCACTTTACTACGTCGCACGCTAGACGGCAAATCGACCTTGACCGAAGAAGAGGATAAATACTTTCAGTATTTAAAAAACAAATTTTATCTTGAGAGAGACTCGACTCATCAGAAGCGCCAAGATTGCGTGCAGCTGTATGTAGCCATCCTAGATATTAAGCAATCAATACAAGAGTCTGATCAAATAGATGACGCTGTGAGTGTGATCGAGCAGAAATGTGCTACCTTAGTTACACGGATCAAAGGCACTAGAGATAATATAAAAGATAAGAACTCAAGCTTTAAAGCCAGCTTAAACGAGCTAGTTAAACTCTTACAAACTCCTGCTGAAAATAAGAATGGCCTGGACTTTAAACCTTAATGTTAATAAGGAATACGGCTTCCTTTATTAAACGAGTTTTTGAAGTTTTTAAAAATGCTGCGCTACCTGCCTTGTTAGAGGGTAACCTTGAACAAAGCAGGTATAGCATTTTCACCGCCATACCTTATCTGAGCTTAACAACGCTAGGCGATAAAACCGTTATCCAAGATTTAAAATGCAGCCGAGAAACTACTACCGATCCTTTAGCTCTGGTAAAAACTTATCTTAATAAAAAATCTATTGCACATGACTTACCCTTCCCAGGTGGCGCCATTGGTTACTTTAGCTATGACCTTGCCCGCCGTTATGAAAAGTTTTCCCACATAGCCCAATGCGATATAGCCATACCCGATATGCAAGTAGCCTTTTACGATTGGGCCTTGATCATCGATCATAAGCTACAACAGGCTGAACTGGTTAGGCATCCGGAACCCGAGTTGCCCAATGCTCAATGGCAAGAAATTGTGACTAAAATTGAAGCTATAGCAAAATCTACGATAGAGTTGCAAACTAGCGCAACCTTTCAATTACACAGCCCTTTTGTCTCCAACTTAACCCAAGTTGAATATCAAAAAGCCTTTTCTCGGATTCAAGATTATATCTTGGCGGGTGATTGCTACCAGGTAAACCTCGCTCAACGTTTTACGGCTCAGGTCAGCGGCTCGCCCTGGGCGGCTTATTGCAAGCTTAGCCAAGAGATTAAAGCGCCCTTCTCCGCCTTTTTGCAATACGATAATTGCGCTATCTTAAGCCTGTCGCCCGAGCGTTTTTTAAAAGTCTGTGACACTAAGGTGGAAACCAAACCTATTAAGGGCACGCGCCCGCGCCATCTCGATCCACACCTGGATGCCAAATTAGCCCAGGAACTTTCCCAAAGTACTAAGGATCAAGCAGAAAACTTAATGATAGTAGATTTAATGCGTAATGATTTAAGTAAAGTCTGCAAACCCGGTTCGGTTAAGGTACCAAAATTATTCGATATAGAAAGCTTTACCACCGTTCATCATCTGGTGAGTACTGTTACCGGCGAACTTATGGATGGCAAACATCCCATAGATATATTAAAAGCTTGTTTCCCTGGAGGCTCCGTGACCGGAGCTCCTAAAATTAGAGCCATGCAAATCATTGAAGAATTAGAACCCCATAGACGCTCGGTTTATTGCGGCAGCATAGGGTATATCGGTTTCAACGGCAGTATGGATACCAATATCGCTATTCGCAGCTTGATTTGGACGGAAAATAAACTACACTGCTATGCAGGTGGGGCTATTGTCGCAGACTCGAAGGTCGATGAAGAATATCAAGAAACTTTAACTAAGATCGAGCGTATTTTACGCCTATTACAAATCGGCTCTGTAAGCTAAATTTGGCTTCTTGTTTTGCATCAGCTAGTTTTTTTTATATAAATCAGTAGAATAATATTTATTCAAAACTTGTATTGCAAAGTCAGGAGCGGGAAAAATCAGAGCTGTAAGCTAGGTTTTGCAAGAATTCTAAGGCTAAATTCTAGCTCGTTAAGCATAGAGCGAAATACTTTTTCAATAATTATCATAGAGAATCCATCATGAACCCAGGAAAATATATTACACCAGTACCTCTTAAACCAATGAACCGCCTATGGCCCTCGCAACAGATAAACCAGGCTCCTATATGGTGTAGTCTGGATTTAAGCGATGGTAACAGAGCCCTAGTAGAGCCCATGGAGCTTACTAAGCAATTACGTATGTTTGAACTCTTGGTTAAACTAGGTTTTAAAGAAATCGAGGTATGTGCCCCACCCACTTCGGAAGTGGCTCATAAATTTGTCCGCACCTTGATAGAAAAAAATTTAATCCCTAAAGA
>Ga0182739_1001077_pt1 | contig 30132 bp, 28 predicted proteins | sample eDN5th30CBELigBY_FD_128873 | JGI IMG/M metagenome (GOLD analysis project Ga0182739, IMG submission 128873) | Enriched backyard soil microbial communities from Emeryville, California, USA - eDNA 5th pass 30_C BE-Lig BY (version 2) (version 2) | ecosystem: Environmental > Terrestrial > Soil >... | reverse complement strand
TTGATAATAAAATTGTGCTGGATCTATAATGCTCCTCGCTAGTTTAACGCAACGACTGAGATTATCTTCTTCATCCTCGCTCATCTGAGAAATACTCATATTAAAGCGATTTAAGGCGCCGGGAATAAAAAAATATGAGCTTTTAAATTTAAGGATTTCATTTAAAAGGACTATATTTTCAAAATTTTGCTGGTATTCCTCTCTAGAGGTACTTATTCCAAAACAGCCTATACCACCAAAGGTTTCGCTAGATAGCTTGCCCGCAGTTTTATAGTAAATTCTACTATTTTGTTTTATTGTTATGTTTTTTTGCCCGATTTCTGGCATACTTGTTACCTAGCACGCAATGGGTTTATGTTTAATTAAACATCATGTTTCCTCTTTCACGATCCCTATGTTGACTTGTTAAACTTAATTTATAATAAGGTGAGTTATAACTTACGAGATTAATTAATTTTGCAAGATAATAACAGAAACCATTATCCTTATAAAGATGATTTAATTGGTATAATTCCAGTTATAATAACTAAGTTACATCATACTTTCAAGTCAACCAGGATAAGTTATAAGATAATTAATACTGCCTTTTAGCGGCTCGTCCACGGGGCCCATTAAAGTAATCTTTTATAGCCGACTGCTGAGACTGAGCTAGTTCTTGCATGCTGCCTATTTCTAAAACCTTGCCTTTTGCAAGGAAAGCCACCCGGTTTGTGACATACCATAAGGTATCTAAATCATGAGTTACCATCATGATGGTCAGTCCTAAAGCCTGCTGTAAGTTTAAAATGAGTTCATCAAAACTATTGGCAGCAACGGGATCAAGACCTGCGGTAGGTTCATCTAAAAACAAGAGGGCAGGATCCAGGGCTAGGGCACGCGCTAAGGCTACCCGCTTTTGCATCCCGCCACTTAATTCGCTGGGAAATTTATAAGCCGCATCGGCATTGAGCCCGACTAGCCGAAGTTTAAGTAAGGCAATTTCGGTGATAGTCTTGGCATCCAGGTCGGTATATTCGTGCAAGGGAAATTCAATATTTTGTAAGACGGTCAATGAGCTAAATAAGGCGCCTTGTTGAAATAATACTCCCCAACTTTGATAGAGTTTAGCAAATTCTTTTTCGTCTCTTTCATGAATGAATTTGTCAAAAAACTTAATGGTACCCGATGCGATGGGGATTAGGGAGAGAATTGAGCGTAATAAAGTCGATTTTCCGGAACCACTGCCACCGACAATGGCTAGAATTTCACCTTGTTGGATGGTGAGATCCAATTGATTCAAAATGGTTTTTCCACCGAGTTGAATCGTTAAGTCTTGAATTTCAATGATAGGCGTTGTCATATACCCAACCAACTAAATAAAATAGAAAAACCGGCATCGGCTACTATGATAAAAAATATGGATTGCACCACGCTTTTGGTGGTTAACCGGCCAACGCTCTCGGCGCTACCCGAAACCTGTAGCCCTTGATAACAGCCGATACTAGCAATGATGAGGGCAAATACCGGCGTTTTTACTAAGCCTATAAGATAGGTTTTGAGTTGAATAACATCTTGGAAGCGTTGCAGAAAATCATAAAAATTAATCCCTAACATGCCTTTTGCCATCAGCATTCCTCCTAAAACCCCAAAAACATCGGACCAAACGCTGAGCAAAGGCAAGGCTATAATTAAAGCAAAAATACGCGGTAAGACCAAGAGTTTAATGGGAGCAATGCCCATGGTACGTAAGGCGTCTATTTCTTCATTGATCTGCATCATGCCTAATTGGGCGGTAAAGGCCGAGCCCGTTCGACCTGCGATAATAATGGCGGTGAGTAGCGGGCCAAACTCGCGTAAGATGGCTAAACCGATAAAATTAACGATGAATACATTAGCGCCATAGGTTTGTAGCTGCATACCCATTTGATAAGCAAGCACTATGCCAATTAAAAAAGATAATAAGCCTATAATGGGAAGTGCCGTATATCCGGCGGACTCTATATTGCTGGCAATTTCGCGCCAGCGCAGCGCACTCGGTGAGTAAATGGTTTTAATAAAGGTGATGACTAACTCACCTACAAAAGCCAAAAATTGCTTAGTGTTATCGTATACTTCTAAAGCCTTTTTTCCAATGCGGTGTAGGAAGTTATCGCTAGCGGATTCGGTTAAGGTTTGTGGTTCCGAAGCATGTTGGTTAATTAGCTCGAGTAATTTAGCGTGTTCAACTGAAAAATGTTGTAAACGGGCTTGATATTTATTGGCAATTTTAGTGAGTAGTAAAGCTCCCACACTGTCTAATTTTGTAATTTTACTGCCATCTATAGTTAATTTAATGGGCAAATCTATTTTACTAAGCCGGGAGTTGATTTGTTGGGTATGGTTTAGGTCCCAATTACCTTGGCAAATTAAAGTATCATGTTTTAATTGCCAATCAGCCTTTTGATGAGTGGAGCCGTAATTCATAAATCTTAGTATCTCTCATTTTTGTATGTGGATTATAAACAAGCTGGAGTTTAAATACGAGTCAGTTTATAGATAGTTAAGTCAACATTAGCCTTAAGCGTCTATTACTAGCTCTGAGTTTTTAATAAACTAACGCGCTGCTCAACTTTTTTAACAAGGACTTGTGCCCCGTTGCTTAGGTTTCTAAGTAAAGCCCGCCTGGCTTTGCTAAGAAACCAGCCTTGCCCCATCCTGGTCAAGGCGCTTCAGCGGGACAAAGCGGTGCTTGGTCTGTTACCGCTTTTCGCCCCCACAGGCTCGCAGGCTGCGCGGGTGGTGCCCCACCTTTGGCGTCACCCGGTTTTAAAAAAAAGTTGAGCAGCGCGTTAAACTAAGCTATTTAAATCTCAAAGTTCTAATAAAACCTCATTGATTCGCCTTACAAAATAAAAAAATGAATAAAATTCAAACCAAGAGGATTTGGTAGTGATATCTTGCTGAATAGTGGCATTAATTTTTGTAAAGATAGCTGCCTTGCTTTCTTCCAGATCATTGAGTTTTAGATGAGCGGGAAAATCATGCAAGTGTTCAATGACGCTAGTAAAGTTGAGTTTAACAAGGTGTTTTACCTTAATTAACTCTTGCTTAATTAGGGCTTGTGACTCGGTATATTGAATAAAGGGAAGCGTTTCTACCAGGCTAATTACATAATGAATTAATACATTCAGGGTTGGTAGCATGGTTTTCAATTGTTTTTGTGAATAAGATGAAAAAAACACCTCGTAATTCATGGTTTTAGCATGATTTTCCAAAAGAGCAAAGGCTTTTAAAAGACGTATGCGTTTCTTATTGACTAAGACGGTTGTCTTCTGCTGGTGCAATAATTGATTTATGCAATCATCGGTTAACTCGGCGGCGAGTCTAAGCAGTTGGGGTAAGTCTTTATCTAGTTGGGTTTTAGCATGGCTGGGCAAGATAAGGGCAGAGGTAACGATGGTGATAATTGCGCCGATAAAGGTTTCTTCAATTCGCGCAATTAGCAAATGAGTATTCCAGCCTTGCAATAAGGCGAACATAAAAACCACCATATTAGTAAGGAAAAAAACCACCCATAAATAAGAAATTTCTAGAAAGAAAACAATAAAAAAAATACAGCTTAGCAAGCAGGTAAAGAGTAAATAATCTGAATCTTTAATACAAAAATAGATTAGAGTCCCGGTAATGCCTCCAATGATGGTCATGCAAATGCGGGTGATACTTTTTCTAATGCTTTCTCCCCAGGTTTGTGAGATCAAAACCATGGCTGTTAAAATAGCCCAATAAGCTCGTTCAAATTGTAGCCAGTGCCCCAATAAAATAGCAATGGTTACCGCCAAGGCAGCTTGAATTGCCATGCGAGTTGAAGGCATTAAAGTTTGTGTAAATTTTGCCATAATTGCTGTAAGCCTAACTGGATAGTTAATAATTGGGCACTGTTATCATCAAGATCGTAGCACAATAGAGTCTCTTTAAATTGTTGTAGATAGCTAAAATAAGCTTCGGGTTTTTGTTTAAGACTAATGGTTTGGGAGGTATTTTCAATTTCAATATTTTGCAAAAATTCAGCGAAATAATTAAACGTTATGATCAACTGTTGTTGTACTTCTTCCGCTAACTTAATTTTTGAAAGAGCGATTTGATAACAACTATCGTTTAAAATACTTAAGGCTTTGCCAATGGTATACATGGTAATGAAATAATTATTCAGTTTTTTTAATAATTTTTTTTGTGGGCGAATAAAAGACTCGAGGATAGTTTGATTAAACAAAATTAAATGTCGTCTATCTTGAAAGTTATCAAGCATTTTTTGTTTAATGATTTCGGCATCGGTGGTTTTACTAATATGCACGGCCAGCCATTGGAGATGAAGGGAGCAATGGGTAAAATAAGTTTTTAAATTGGCGAGAAAAGAAGAAATCCTATTTTCTGGAAAAAGCGTGAAATTAATAATAAAGGCAATCGTAAACCCCATGAGCGCGGCTAAACCATGTTGCAATGCCGCGCTTAAAGTTTCGGTAGGCATAACCGTTCCCACAAAGCAGGTGGCCCAAACACTGATGGCAAAAATATTAAAAATTGCGCCGAAGCGCCGTAGGTAAAAACATAGGAAACTTACTATAATTAGTAACAAGCTGATACCCAATGGATAAGGGTGCAAAATATTTGCAATGGTAAAACTAAGTACTAAGGCTAAGCCTATAACGAGCATGGATCTCATTTGTTGGCGACGAGTAGCACCGGGTATTCCTTGTAAGGAAAAACCTGCGACCACACCCGCTGCAATGGCTGAAACTCTATCGTGAAACATAAAAGAGAGTAATACGGCTATAAAACAAGCTAAGATGGTTTTGAAGGCCCGCTTACTGCGTAACAGGCCGGGATCTTTTTCCCAAAAATTATTGGCAAATTTTCGCATAAAATTCATGATAAGTTACGCATAAAAATTTAAAAAGTAGTGGCAAAATGAGACTCATCAAGATGGTTTTTTATTACCAATAAAAACTGTTGGCCATAGTTTGCTAATTTGCGTTCACCCACACCCGTAATTGATAATAGTTCATGGTTGTTTTGTGGTAAATAGGTTGCCATTTCGATTAAGGTGGCGTCGCTAAATACCACGAAGGGGGGAAGCATAGCGGCATCGGCAATTTGTTTACGCAATTGTCTTAATTTAGCAAATAATTTTTGATCGTATTGGCTGTCCAATATTTCTCGATTTGGATTTTTCTTGGAGGTTTTGGTTATCGTTTGAATCCGTGGTTTAGCTAATTGAAGTGTAATCTCGCCTCGTAATAAAGGACGGGCATGTTCCGTAAGCTTCAAAACAGAGTAATTAGCAATGTCTTGCTCAAGATAACCTAAATGAATCAGTTGCCGGAAAATACTAAACCAGGTTTGTTCGCTTAAGTGTTTACCTATGCCATACGTTGAAAGCTGTTCATGACCTAACTCTACGATTCTTTGCTTATGCGCGCCCCGCAACACATCCACAACATGCCCTAAACCAAAGCGTTGTTTAACCCGGTAAACACAGGATAAAGCCTTGCGGGCATCTTCGGTGGCATCATAGCTTTCGGGAGGATTAAGGCAGATATCGCAGTTTTCACAGGCTTGTTCTAATCTTTCGCCAAAATAATTGAGTAATACCTGGCGGCGGCAGGTTTGAGCTTCGGCTAATGCGGCCATGGCATTGAGTTTAAAGAGTTCGATGCGCTTTTGATCAATATTTTCTAATTGCTCAATAAAATGTTTGCTGGTGGCTATGGCGTCTGTGCCATAGAGTAAAAGAGCTTCCGCGGGTAAACCATCTCGCCCGGCGCGTCCCGTTTCTTGATAATAGCTTTCGATGTGCTTAGGTAAATCATAATGAACCACAAAACGAACGTTGGGTTTATCAATACCCATGCCAAAGGCAATGGTTGCCACAATAAGTTGAATATCATCTTTTTGAAAGGCAGTTTGAGCTTTTTCTCTCTCATAATTGCTCAGGCCCGCATGATAGGGAAGTGTGCTAAATCCGGCCTGAGTAAGTTTGGAAGCTATTTCTTCAACCTTTTTGCGGCTTTGACAATAAATAATACCAGCCTCTTGAGTATGGCTTTTTAAGAAATGGGTTAGTTGTTGTAAGGGTTTATATTTTTCTAAAATGGTATAACGGATATTGGGTCTGTCAAAGCTGGCGACATGAATAAGCGGGTTGCGTAGATGCAGCCGTTGTAGAATATCTTGCCGAGTTTGTTTATCGGCCGTGGCCGTTAAGGCGATAATAGGTACTTCAGGAAACTCTGCTACTAAACAGTTTAACTGAGTATATTCGGTTCTAAAATCATGCCCCCATTGTGAGATACAATGAGCCTCATCAATGGCAAATAGGGCAATTGGAATCTCGCTCAGCCTTTGCATAAAGCTGGGGGATAAAAGCCGCTCCGGTGAAATATATAATAAATCGAGTTGGCCTTGATGTAGTTGACTCAACACCCGTCTAGCTTCTTCCGCATTAAGCGTTGAATTATAATAGGCGGCGGAGACTCCATTGGCACGTAAGGTTGTGACCTGATCTTGCATGAGGGAGATAAGTGGAGAGATAACAATCCCAGTGCCAGGACGTAATAACGCAGGAATTTGAAAGCATAATGATTTGCCACCACCCGTTGGCATTAGCACGAAATTATCTTGTCCCGCGATAAGGCTAGTAATAATTGCTTGTTGCCCAGGGCGAAAATGCTCATAGCCAAACACTTTCTGTAAGGCTTCCTGAGCCGAGCTAAAGCTTGAAAATGACTCGATCCTATTCATAAGTCACAGCAAATTGAAGCGTGATTTTCATGATTTTTTAACTGAGCTGCTAGTTTTAATAAACTCATAGGCTTCATCGTCTAAGTACACAAATGATTCATAAAAATTAAGTTTAGCCAAGGATTCATCAACCGGTGAATGGGAAAAGCATGAAAAATTTTTAGCCCGAGCTATATTACAGGATTTTATGATGGTTACACAAATATAATAATTAACCTTGCTTGAATTAGCCTAGGTGTTAGTCCATAACTATTAGCCAAAAATAGTAATAAGTTTTGCTCTATTCAAAGCGCTTATTACCTGGTTTTGCAAAGATATAGTTAATTATGGTTTGTACTCAAATGCGGTAGATAAATAGCTTGCCGTTCATTAAGATTGCAAGCATAGAGTAATGAAACTGGACTAACGAGCTTATGCGAAAGTTTAAAAAAGTGAATCGGGCTAGCAGAATTACAAGCGGCTCGTTCTTAAGCGCTGGTTATATCCTATAACCCTAATCAATCCGTTTGCATCCCTTACTTAGCTTGCAATCATGACTCATCCTTATTTACCAACTCCATTGGTAAAAAGTATAGCGAATGCGCCGAAAAAAAGATAAGCCCTATCGCTGAAACCAGTGTCAGTCTTTAACTATACGTATCGATAACTTTGACTGACACGACCATATAGAGAGATAAGCGTGATACAATCATAGATTTAATGGATTTAGTCTGATTTGCCTACCGTCCAATGACACAGTTTATGCTTTTTCAACCTTCAATTTCCGGCTTTGGGTTGCAGCATCTGCTTTTTTAGGAATCTCCACCCAAAGCATACCTTTTTTGAATGAGGCTTTGGCTTTATCAATATCCACAGAATCAGGCAGCCTGATAGTGCGTTCATATGAGCCATAATTGATCTCACGCATGGAATAATTTTTATCCTTATCCTGCTTGGAGGTTCCTTTTTCACCTTTAATGGTTAACATGCCTTCATTGATAGCAATCTGAATATCCTCTTCTCCCATACCTGGCATTTCAGCCTCGACTTTAAACTGTTTTTCATCATTGATAATATCAATAGCGGGACTAATCATCAGGTTTTCAAATTCTTTGGTTGGGAAAGACGGTAGGTCAAAGTCATGATAAAAATCTTCCATGATTTTATCTAAAGCGGTTTGCATTTTTACTAAAGGATTTTGTTGATGTCTGATAGGAACGGATTTGCGCCAGGTAGGTAAAGTAGCCATGTCAATTCTCCTCATAGTTAAGTTTACTGTATATGCAGTTTATAAAATATTTTGCTTATCCTTCATTGACTAAAGTCAAGGTATTATCTAGGGAACTATGGTTTACTTAACCTTAAGTTAACAAGACAGGAGCCAGCTATGCAAATCAGCCAGGTAATGACCACCAAACCCCATATAATCGATACCAATGCTACGCTTTTTGAGGCGGCTGAAAAAATGCAGTCTTTTGACTGCGGGATTTTACCGGTAGGCGATATTGATAATACCGTAGGCGTCTTAACGGATAGAGATATCCTGACGCGTGCAGTAGCTAAGGGTAAAGATATTAAGACAACTCGGGTTAAAGAGATAATGACTAACCAGCCTTTTTTCTGCCAAGAAGACGATTTTTTACAAACTGCGGTGGATAAAATGAATCAACATCATACAAGAAGGATACTGGTTAAAAATAAGAGTAACCAATTGAGCGGTATTTTATCACTCGGTGATATTATCCGGCGTGTAGAGGATAAAGTTTTCTTGGGGGAACTATTTAGCCACACCTCAGTGGGCTAATGACGGCAAAATGGTGTGACAAGGATAGCTCAATGAACAGAGTCTGCATACATACTTGCTGAGAAAGTCAAGCCTAGGAATATGGATATTTTCTCCATTAATTTCCAGCTGGCATATTTTACTAAGCTTAAGCAAAGCTCGTGAAAAAGTTTCGGGACACATGCCTAGCTTGGTAGCCACCAAGGTTTTACTATAGGGAAAATGCAAGCTAATTGAATGAGATTGGTCTGTTGGGCATAACCGTAATAAAAAACAGCCAATACGTTGTGCGGCATTTTGAATAGCAAGATGCTCCATGGCATGAGACAACTCGCATTGCTTTTGTAAGGACTCCGTCAATAAATTAACAGCCAGCTGTGGATCCTGTGCCAATCTTTGTTTCAATATTGCAATAGGCATCATTATAATTTGCAGATCTGATATAGCCTGGGCACTTAAGAACCCCATGCTGTCTCTATAAAGCAATTCCTCATTAAAATGGTGATTGTCAGTTAAAATGTCCCTGATAATTTCTACACCATCTTGTGACACCGTAAATAATTTAACCCAACCCTTTACAATATAATAAAACTCGGATTTCTCGGTAGCTAACGCATCATAAAAAACAATGCCTTTTTTATAGTAATTGAATTTAGAGCCTTGAGCGATAGTAGTTAGCGTTTGTGCCTGTATATTTTTAAAAAGTGGTAGATTCTGAAGTGTATTTATAAGTAGCATAAACATGCTCCTCAACAGTTAAGTAATTTAACAACTTCCTATATCCAGTGAATGATGCTTTAGTGAAAAATGATATTTTATCTTGCCATATAGCCACCATCAATGACAAGTTAACTGCCGTTAATGAATTTTGATTTATCAGCCTGATGGTATCTTTAGAAGCGTGATAAGTTAGAATATGGGGCGTTGATAATCCCATAAATAGAGTAAAGGTTAACAATGCTGGTTTAATAGCTTAAGCAATGTCACTACTTATTTGTAATTGGTTATCAACATCTCTTACTCCTGGAATAGACCAAACGGCTCGATTAGCTTCCTTATACTCAGCCCAAGATTTAACTTGACCAATGAGAGTGATTTTACTGCCGCTCACTTCAACTCGAATGCCTTGGGCATCAATAAGCGCATTATGCGAGAATTCTTTAGCAATTTTCTCTTTAACTTCTGTGGTTGAAACCATCGGCGTTTCCGGTTTAACTTTAATCTGATTGATAATATTTTTTACACCGATTAAATTACGTACAGCTTTTTCGGCATTTTGGCGCTCATACCACCAAGTGACTTCACCTGTCAGCTTAATATTACCGTCCTCTACAGTGACTTGAATGTTTTCGAAAGGTACATTGGCATTCCACTCCAAGGCATTAAGGGCTGACTGAGTGATATCCATATCACTGCGTTTTAAGCAGTCTGCTAAATTAACCTCTAACTCATTGGCGATACCCTTAACCCCTTTTACGCTTCTAACAGCACGCTCTACCGCTCTTTTCTCCGTATATTGGCCAACTACACCTGCCAGTGTAACAATTCCTCCATGAATGGATACGGTAATATTGATAGGATTAATAAGTGGTTCAAATTCTAATTTTTCCATGATTTCTGAATAGAGTTGGGTATCGGCTTTCATAAGAGGCCTCTGCCAAAAGCAATGCTATAGATGATGACATTATATAAAATTAAACCCCAACTTACCTTGATATAAATCAAGTTTATATAACATAAGCTATTATATTGTATAGCTTTATAGTTAATTTTCTTAAAGTAGATTTGACTTAGAATAGTGAGGAAGACCATGTGGGCAATTATGGGGGGCTCAGGTTTTGAAAATAATCCTAAGTACATGGTCATAAGGAGCTGTGAAGTCACAACGCCCTTTGGACTCTGTGTAGCAGTTCCCCAGAAGCTTCGCATAGCGGAAGCTGAGACTCTATATAAACTGCCTCAATCTCGTTTCAACAATTTTCTCAATTCGGTTAAGTTATAGGTATTAAGGACATTCTCTGCCTCTAGCCAACCACGGCGAGCTTGGTAAACGCCTAATTGCATATAGTCTAGCTGGTTAGCATTATGTGCATCGGTGGAAATAGCCAATTTAACACCTATGTCTTTAGCTAATCGGCAATGAATATCGGTTAGATCTAAGCGATCCGGTTGAGCATTTAATTCTAAAAAACAACCCCGTTCTTTGGCTGCTTGCAAAATCCGCTCAAGATCTATGGCATAAGCCTGACGCTTATTGATCAATCTGCCGGTTGGATGGGCTAGAATGTTGAAATAAGGATTATCCATGGCGCGTATAATACGTTCTGTTTGTTTTTGGTGAGCCAAACCAAAATGGGAATGTATGGCACAAACTCTTAAGTCTAATTTTTCAAGAATAGCGTTGGGCAAGTCTAATGAACCATCGATAAGAATATCTACTTCAATGGCTTTTAGCAGGGTAAATTGACTACCGTATTGTGCATTAAGTGTATCAATTTCTTCTAATTGAGCTAACAATCGGCGTGTATCTAAACCTCTCGCAATTTTAAGACTCGTCGAATGATCGGTGATGGCTAAATATTGGTAACCTTTGTTAATTGCCGCCTTTGCCATTTGTTCTAGGCTATTTTCACCATCCGTCGCATTCGTATGACTATGTAAATCACCGCAGATATCCTGTTGAACTACTAACCTAGGTAATTGCTTGAGTCGAGAAGCTTTTATCTCACCTCGCAGCTCACGCAATTCGGGTTCAATATAAGTAAGTCCTAAGAGTTCATAGATTTCGGCTTCGCTGGCTCCTGCTATGCGTTTTTCCTTATGGAACACACCGTATTCATTAATTTTTAAGTCTTTTTGTAAGGCTAAACGGCGTAAGCTAATAGTATGGGCCTTAGAGCCAGTGAAGTATAATAGGGCAGCTCCATAACTGATGGGAGGAACGACACGTAAATCGACCTGTAATTGCGAATGTAACAATACCGAACAGCGGGTGTCACCCTGCATAAGAATTTTGCTGATTTCGGGATAATGGATAAAATGGTCTACGATTAATTTGCCATTGGGTGCGGTGACTAAGATGTCTAAATCACCTACCGTCTCTTTTTTGCGTCTGTAACTGCCTGCCATTTCGAGTTTATCAACGCCAGGCGCAGTCCTTAAATAGGCCAGCAATGGCCGAGCGAGCTGGATGGCATCGTATAACTTTGTTCTTCGCCTGGCAGTAAAGCGCTCAAGTCCTGTTTGAATTTTTTGGGCGGTTTTTTTGCCAAATCCTTTTAATTGGCAGATTTTATTTTCACCTAGAGCGCGTTTTAGTTCAGCAAGACTGTGAATGCCTAGTTGATTATATAGCACTTTAACGTGCTTGGGGCCAAGCCCTTCAATTTTCAGCAATTCGGATAGCAATGCAGGCGTGCGTTGTTCTATCTCTTTAAGTAAAATTAATTCACCGGTATTGGCTAAAGTACTAATTTTATCCGCAAGATCTGCACCTATTCCCGGAAGTTCAGCTAAGTCCGCTTTTTCTGCTACAAGGTCTATTACCGGTTTTGGCAAATTAGCTACGGTTCTGCTGGCATTACGGTAAGCTCTAACTCGAAATGGGTTGGCGCCTTCAATCTCCAGCAGATCGGCTAAGCGACTGAGTTGTGCTGCAATCTCACTGTTTTGCATGATCATAAAATACCCATTGGTTCAATGCCATTATCGCAAGCTCTTTATCAATGATACCACTTCTACTAGATAATGTGCCATGCAGACTGGTTTTTAATAACCTGGCTTCAAAAAGGCTTAGTTAAACGATTCAGGTCTTGCCCTTAATATGGAGGAGTGTAGTTAAATTCAGGGTAATTTTATGGTAAATTAATTTATCAAGTTCTAAAATCATAAATCCAAGCAAGCCTATTAGTATAACCCATAAGCAATGGTCTAAACTAAGAGGCTGGGTTTTAAACCAGGCTTGCATAAAAGGTGTATAGGTTAATAATAACTGCAACCCTATGACCAAGCCAACGGCCATGAAGATGATTTTAGCTGATTTTATACGCTTTATTGTCAAAGCAAAGCCTCTTTGATAACGAACGCTAAACAGGTAACTTGCCTCTAATAGTATCAAACAGTTAACGGCAAGTGTTCTGGCGGCATCTATGCCTAGGTTATGGTTTATGCCCCACTGGAAAACAGTGAAGATAGCTACGGCAAAAGTTACCGTCACGATTAGCATGCGCCAAAGCAGCAAAGGGGTAAATAAACTTTGTCGAGGATTGGGCGGTTGCATCATGGTGCCAGTTTCTTCCGGTTCAAAGGCCAATGCCATAGATAAGGTAATAGAACAGGCCATGTTAACCCACAAGATTTGTAAAGGTGTAATGGGTAAAGCTTGGCCAGATAAAATGGCTATGATAAAACTAGCGCATTCGCCACCATTGATAGGTAGCAAGAAAAATAAAGTTTTCTGCAAGTTGTTAAACACAGTACGGCCTTGTTTTATGGCCTCGGTAATAGAAGCAAAATTGTCATCGCTAAGGACCATGTCTGCCGCTTCCTTAGCTACTTCTGAGCCTTTTATGCCCATGGCTATACCCACGTCGGCCTGCTTTAGCGCCGGTGCATCATTAACCCCATCGCCTGTCATCGCCACTATGTGTCCGCACGCTTGCAAGGCCTTAACCAAACTTAACTTATGTTCTGGACTGGTTCTGGCAAAAATAACGTTTTTTTCAACCACTGCAATTAATTCAGTGGGGCTTAATCCGTCTAACAGATTACCAGTGACTACCTGATGGCTACCGCTGATTCCCATCTGTTCGGCAATAGCACAAGCGGTATTGGCATGGTCTCCGGTAACCATTTTAATTTGTATGCCGGCTGCTTGACATTCTTGAATAGCCTGTAAGGCATCTTCCCGAGGTGTGTCAATAAGACCGACCATGCCCAATAGACAACATTCATTGGCCAAGTAAGAAACCTCCAGCGTTTGCTGTGTATCGGTAACAGCTTTATAGGCGATGGCTAAAACCCTTTGGCCCTGTTGGGTGAGTTTATCAACGCAATTAAACCAGTATTGGGTATCTATGGGTTGCGTTTTCTCTGCAACTTGTTGCCAATGACAGCGTGAGATTATGGTTTCCGGCGCGCCTTTAAGATAAATTACATTGCCATGTAAAGTTGCCATATAACGTTGTTCTGCAGCAAAGGGAATACTGTCTAAGCGAGGAAAGTGTTTTTTTAACCATTGTGGTTTTAATCCCGCTTTCATCGCCAAAACGAGCAGGGCGCCTTCGGTAGGTTCTCCATGTAATTCATAGCGACCCTTGCTAAAATGCAGCTCGCTGTCATTGCAAAGCATGGCCGCTTTACACAATTCGTTAAAAGAGAAATCATTATCCGGAAAACGTCTAGTCACTACCTGAAATTTACCCCGTGGCTTATAACCTGTGCCACTGACCTTAAGCGAGTGGCTGGCCAAATAAACCTCACGCACCGTCATTTCATCATGCGTCAGTGTGCCGGTTTTATCGGTACAAATGACAGTGATCGAACCCAAGGTCTCTACTGCAGAGAGTTGGCGGATAATCGCGTGCCGTTGTGCCATGCGCTGTACGCCCACCGCTAAGGTAATAGTCATGATAATGGCCAACCCTTCGGGAATGGCGGCAACGACGATACCCACCGTTGCCATAAGCATGTCTAGCCAGGAATAATGGCGTACCAATACGCCAAATAGGAAAAAAATCACGGCTAGGACTAAGATAATTAACCCAAGCTGCCGACATAAAATCGCCACCCGGTTTAGCAAAGAGGAAGTTTGTGGGATAGTGCTGAGCAGGTCGGCGATACGCCCCGTTTGGGTATGAATTCCGGTTGCCACCACAACCCCTGTGCCATAGCCTGCTGTTACTAAAGTTCCTGCAAAGGCCATATTGGTGCGCTCAGGTATCGGGGTCGCAAAATTTAAGCTTGAGCTGGTTTTTGGTACGGGTAAGGATTCGCCGGTTAATAGGGCTTCGCTAATCTGCAGGTCTTTTGCCTGCAATAAACGTAGATCGGCGGGTATTTTATCGCCAGGCTTAACTAAGACGATATCACCCGGAACCAGCAACTCGGCGGCAATCACCGCCCGTTTATTATCGCGCATCACGTTCGCTTGCAGCAAAAGCAATTTATTAACGGCGTATATGGCCTTTTGGGCTTTGCCTTCTTGGATAAAGCTTACTATAGTGTTGATTAAAACCATTAGCAAAATCACATAGGCATCTATCCAATTTGTCAAGAGAAGTTCCATGCAGACCGCAGATAATAAAAGGTAGATCAACACGTGGTTGAATTGGCTGGTAAATCGTTTTAGCCAGGGCTGTGATTTAGCCGCTGGTAAGCGATTATAGCCATAATCATCAAGCCGCTTTTGGGCCGTTTTGTTAGCAAGCCCTGCGCGGTGAGTCTTTAAGATGGCTAATACCGATTCACCAGCCAAACTATGCCAAGGTTCATTGAATTGCTGCATAAGCCTATGGATTAATTTGTATCCATTAAGCTTTATAGTATAACTCAGCAAAACCCAACCAGGGTACAAAAGTTAATAATCGGGACTCTCCCCAAGAAAGCACAACATTACCCATACCTTATTTTATCTATGGAATTGAAAGCTTCTCTGCAATGATAAAGTTATGTAAACGCTGTAACCCAATCTCTATCATAGTGGGACCCGGCTCAGCATCTTGTTTACGGTTTAAATAGCCGCCTAAGCTAGCAATCATCTTTAACATCGTGTTTAAAGAAGGCGGCTTTCCAGGCGGTGCTTGCTTGTTAATAATGCAATAAACGGTCTGCCATTCTGCTTTGGAAAATAACATCTCACAGCTCATCTCTGGCGCTTCACGCGCTAGCCTGGTGATATAGAAAATATGCCAGGCGATAATCATATAGAGGGTAAAACAAGCATCAAACCGCTCAGCTGTTGCAAGTTGTAATTTCTCTACGCGACAGCCGCTTTTTAAAATGCGAAAGTAGAAATCAATTGGTTAATAGGACCTATGTTAGGATGTTATTTTTGGCCGGTAAAATTTAACGTACTCGTATCTTGAGTGAATAATACAACAGCGTGTTGTTTAATACGGGCTAAGGTAGCAGTTACATGCGGTTGTAATAATTTCTCAGCTGTTACCTGAGAGTTATCAAAAAAACGATAGGCTGCTTTGAATTCCTGCCAGCTCTCACAAGCCGCAGGGATACTTTCATCAGGCTTATTTCCTAGCATATCCAGTAAAACTATGGCAGCGTTTATCACCTAAATCCAAGCCCTTTAGCTCTTCAATGACCCATGACATAATGGCTCTCCCTTAAAATTAGCAGGGAGTTACATTATACCGCTTCTGGGCAGGCAGAATAAGTTATGGGTAATGGTGTGCAAATAAGGGGACACTTTACGAAGTCATAACGAAGGTAATGACCCTTGAAATGGGAAAGAGGTAAGAGGCCAGTTTTTTGGGTAGAAGTGTAAGTGTTTGATTTATAAAGGATTAGATGGTGGCCAGAGACAGAATCGAACTGTCGACACGAGGATTTTCAGTCCTCTGCTCTACCGACTGAGCTATCTGGCCACGTAGAGGTAGCTATTAAACCGATAGTTTGTTTTTAAGTCAAGTATTTTCTTTAGGTGGAACATAACCAGAAGGCGCATCGCTTCCTTCCCCAAAGAAAAATTTTTCCATTTCCTTAGCTAAAAATTCACGAGCTTCGGCGTCGGCAAGTGTAAGCCGGTATTCATTAATCAACATGGTTTGATGTTTTAGCCATAAGCTCCAAGCCTCTTGGCTAATGGCATCATAAATGCGCTTGCCAAGTTCACCAGGGTAGGGCAGGAAGGCTAAACCAGGTGCTTCCTTATTAAGTTTTTTACAGTGGATGATCCGTGACATATTATAACCTTATTTATGAGAACTCGATCTTAAATAGTTCTAGCATAGAAAACAAGTTCAATTTGATTATTGGCACCGTATTAGCTTAGCTTATTTTCTGTAAAAGTTTTTTAACCGGTGCGGCTAAGCCACCCAGCGTTTTATCTATTTCATACCAACAGATTTCTTTATCATTAACGATCCCTTGCCAAGCTGTTACTTTTACTAAAACGGGCGTAATGTCCAAATGAAAATGGCTAAAGGTATGTCTAAAACTGGGTAATGGCTCTATATCGCCAATCTTACAGTGGTAGTTTTTTTGGCACCATTCTTGTATTGCAATTTTCCCGTTATATTCGGGAAATCCCCATAAACCGCCCCAAATTCCTACTGGTGGGCGTTTTTCTAGTAAAAATTGACCGTTATACTGCAGCAAAATAAATTGGGTCGTTTTAACTGGCAGTTGTTTGGCTGGTTTTGGCCAGGGTAATTCTTGCGTTCTGTTTTGCTGGTAAGCTAAACAATTATTTTGCAGGGGGCATGAAGTGCATTTAGGTTTGCTACGGGTGCAAATCATGGCGCCAAGATCCATCATGGCTTGGGTGTAGGCGGCGGTGTTAGTCTGTGGCATATAATATTCGGCAATTTGCCAAAGTTGTTTTTGCACCTTGGTTTCTCCAGGCCAGCCCTCAATCCCGGCAAAACGACACAGCAAACGTTTGACATTGCCATCTAAAATGGGAGTGGCTTGATCCTGACTAATAGCCAAAATGGCCCCCGCAGTAGAACGGCCAATTCCCGGTAATTGCTCTAATTCGGCTATGGTTATTGGAAGTTCGCCTTGATATTTAGCACTAATGATTTGAGCCGCCTTATGCAAATTACGACCTCTAGCGTAATAGCCAAGCCCGGTCCATAAATGCAGTACCGCGTCAAGTGGGGCTGCGGCTAAATCCTGGACGGTAGGGAAGTGCGTCATAAACCGTTGGAAATAGGGTATAACGGTAGTAACTTGGGTTTGTTGCAGCATAATTTCGGAAATCCACACCCGGTAAGCGGTAATATCCTGCTGCCATGGCAGATGTTTACGTCCATGTTTAACAAACCAGTCCAATACTTGTTGCTGAAAGGCTAAATTGCTCAGTTGCATGATGGATACATTAAATAGTTTTAAAGAGTTTACTATAAAATTTTAAAGCTAATAAAGCCACCACAAGCTAATTACCTAAAATTAAGCAATTATTAACTGGCTTTGGCTAGCCCGAAACCTTGTTTATTAAATTCTGTTGGTAATTAATTTAACGGGCTGCTCGACTTTGTTTGAAAAACCGGGTGACGCCAAAGGCGGGACACCACCCGCGCAGGCTGCGAGCCTGTGGGGGCGAAAAGCGGTCACAGACCAAGCACCGCTTTGTCCCGCTGAAGCGCCTTGACCCATCCTGGTCAAGGCTGGTTTCTTAGCAAAGCCAGGCGGGCTTTACTTAGAAACGTAGGTGGCAGGACACGAGTCCTTGGTAAAAAAGTTGAGCAGCCCGTTAATTTATTTAAATAATCCATCTAAGGCCTGTTTAAGTTTCTTACCGGTATCACCGTTTAAGTGCTTCTCGAGTTGTTCGTCTAAGGTATCGGTATATTTGCTCATTTGTTGTTTAAGTAGCGCCTTGGCAATGGCTCTACTAATGACATTCCAGTCTGGCTCGACTTTTGGATTATCCCATTTGCCGCTAATAACAATCGGCAAGCCGCCGCCTAAATAGTCCTGGATTTTGTAGGCATCGCTGCCTAGATTTTGCGATGTAGCGCTGGCTTGAATGCGATAATTTAAGGTTTGGTTAATTAAATCAATGCTACCTTGCCCTTTAACCGTAGCTGTCTTAGCCTGCAATGCTAAATCGTTGTTATTAGCAATTCCTCTGTTAATTTGGAAAGAGCCTGTCAAACTATCAAAACGGGTCTGGTTGGAACTCTGTTGCTTAGGTTGTTCGTTTTTATTAATAAAATTACGAACTCGTTGGAGTTGGTATTCCACGTCAATATTTTCTATGCTGCCATTGCTGATGACAAAGCTGGTATTACCCGCTAGATTGCGAATCCAGGCGTCTAGATCATTGCCTAAGGTGGTCAACTGTAAGGTCACATCACCTACGCCGCTTAGTGGAAACTTGGTTTGCTTGCCTAATGCAGCCAGCAATTCTCCTAATTGTACCTTTTTTAAGCTTTGTTGCATCACTAGACTAGGGTTATTGGTTCTGGCATCAATACTAATTTGGCCTTGATAGTTACCTTGATATAGCGCAGCTTGAATGGGTGCTAGTTGCACAATGCCATTGTTAGCATTAAGGTTGGTTTTTATAGCATTAATAGTGAATCTATCTGCAACTAATTTATCAATTACTAAACTGCCATTGGCTTTTAAATCCTTTAATAAAACTAAGGGTAATAAAGCCGCGGGAGCAGAGGATTCTGACTGGGTTTGCCCAGGTTTACCGGCAGGAAGGATCAGTTCTGGAATGATAAAATTAAAAGTAACTAATTGATTTTTTAGGTTTTTAGCGAGTTCACCGGAAAGCGTGGTTTGTTTATCTAAAACAAGCTTAAGTGGTTTAATCCTTAAATTTTGCTCATCCATGGCTATGGCGGTATTAAGATCGATATGTATCTTATGGTTGGGTAACTTATTCCCCTGCAAGTCTACCTTAAGATCTACCGAGGTAAACTGATAATTTTGCTGCTCGGGATTGAGCTTAAGTTTGCCGGTTAAATTAAATTCGGCCTTAATATCATCCTGGTTGCTATTGGCTTGAAATTTTAGATGTACTGGAAAGGGGTGATTAAAACCGACTTCTTTACTGTTAAAGTTTAAATGTTTAATCATAAACTGTTTATCGGTTTGTTGATCCCAATAATTCATACCGGAATTTTCTATGCCGATTTTGGCAATATTCATATAAAGAGGTGCGGCCGCAGCTTGTCCAGCCGATACCGGTTGGGGATTATGAGTGGCTGTTTGAGCTAGCGCGATCTGCCAGTTAACGGCACCTGTCTTATTCTTGACTAAATTAAGTTGCAAGCCCTTTAAAACTAACTGTTTGGCCACAATTTGCTTTTTTAATAAAGATAAAAAGGATAATTTAACATCGGCCTCATTGACTTGAGCAAAGGGTTGATTAGGGAAATCCTTTGGGTTGCTAAGCTGAACATCGGTTACTTTTAAACCAAGGTGCGGAAAGAAGGTCCAACTGATGTCGCCATCAATACGAAGTTCTCGGCCGGTTTGCGTTTTTACATACTGACTAAGTTGGGGTTTAAAGCGGTTAGGATTAACAAACGTCATTAATATAACCGCACTTAAAATGACGAGTAAAATCAAGGCACCGATGGTTAAGGCAGAGATTTTCATTAAACGAGTCATAATGCATAGTCCTTAATGAATGATGGGGGTGAAATTTATCGTAATCATTACCGAGTAAGTTAGCAAGTGGATATTGATTTTAGCTAGAATTTTTAACTTTACTACAGTAATACTAGAGGCTGTCCCTAAGGTTTCGGTAGGAGCTAAAGGTCGGGAAACCAGAGTTAAAAATTGCAAAATTTAAGGTGAATAGGGATGCTATTTAACAAAATTTTGCTGTTTTTAGACCGATGTTACTGGCTTGGCAGCCCAGTGATAACGTTAAGGACAAACCTTAATATTTGCTTAGCTAATCTTAAGAGTGCGTTGCAGTGAAGTGGTAAAGATAAGCTAGACCAAGCAAACATTGCAAAAAATTTGACCTGGCTTTATCAAAAAAGGAAATCCTATAAGTTTTCTTGAAGTCATGAGAGCCCGTATTGTTAACTAATACTTGCAAAATAAGCCATTTAACGTTAATTTAATAAAAAATTCACTGCTAATTATTATGGTAATCGGGCCATCGACATTTATGACAAAAAAATTGTCTGCACATCTTAGCTTTATCATTGCACATGCCATTTGGTGCCGTTAGGCACATCTTTAATTCTCTTCTTTATCGCTTTGTTTTTTTACAGTATTTCTTAAAAGGAACTCGGTATGTCTAATTTAGAACGGCCTTTCATTGCGCCTCAGCACATTTTGCCAGAAATAACCCTACGGGCCATTTTATTGTCTATTATATTAGCCGCGATTTTAGCCGCGGCTAACACCTATTTAGCGCTTAAAATTGGAATTTTAACCTCGGCCTCGATTCCCGCGGCAGTGATTTCAATGGGAGTATTACGGTTTTTTAAAAATTCTAATATCTTAGAAAATAACCAGGTGCAAACAGCAGCCTCGGCGGGAGAAGCTGTAGCTGGCGGCATTGTTTATACCATTCCAGCCTTAGTGATTATTAATTACTGGAGCGGATTTAGCTATTTAGAAAATTTTTTAATAGCGCTCACGGGTGGTTTATTGGGAGTCTTGTTTTCGATACCCATCCGCCGGGTATTAATGCAAGAATCCAGCTTAAAATTTCCGGAAGGGCGTGCCATAGCAGAATTATTAAAGGTAGGTAGCCATAAAAAATTTGGCCTAAGGGAAATGGTATGGGGTAGCGGTGTCGGTGGTTTACTAGAATTATTGCAAAGTGGTTTTAAGATCATCGCGGAAGGCACTCAAGTCTTTTTTGCTAAGGGTAGCTCCCTGTTTGGTTTTGGAGTTGGGTTTTCTGCAACCATGTTAGGGGCCGGTTATCTCATTGGTTTTACCGTGGGAATTAGTTTTTTAATAGGTGCTATCATTAACTGGATAGTTTGTTTGCCGACATTAAGTGCTTTTTACGGCGTACCGGTTGAGCAGGGTAATGTATTTAACACGGTTATGAATTTTGCTCATACCAAGCTACGCTATGTAGGAATTGGCGCCATGTTGTTAGCCGGAGTTTATACGTTGTTGAGCTTAGCTAAGCCCTTTGCGATTAGTTTACGTAATACACTACAATTAAGGGTGATAAAAACCCAACTTCGTACCGAGCAGGATTTGCCCTTGAGTTTTATTATCGTGGGTTTAATCTTGCTTGCCTTCGCCTTATATGGTTTATTTAACCATCTATTGCCCATTACGCAATTAGGCTTCGCCACTTTTAATGTGCCTTTTATCATCTGCTGTATTCTATACGTTTTAGTAATAGGTTTCATTTTCTCGGCTATTTGCGGTTACTTTTCGGGTATGGTAGGAGTTTCTGCCAGTCCTGGGTCTGCCATTATCATTGCAGGAATGCTGATGGTTGCGCTTACCTTAAGGATGCTATTGGGGGAGGCGATTATGCCTGCCAAATTGCAAAGTGCTGCGGCTATCACCATTATTCTAGGTGGGATTGTAACTGGGGCTGCATGTATCGCTAATGATAATATTCAAGACTTGAAGGTGGGACATTTAGTAGGTTCTACTCCTAGAAAACAACAAATTATGTTGATGATAGGTGTGGTGGTTGCTGCAGCCGTGATCCCATTGGTAATGCAATTACTTTATAGCGTTTATGGTATTGCGGGTAGTGTGCCAAGAGCTGGAATGGATCCCGCCCTGACATTGCCAGCGCCTCCTGCCGCCCTCATGGCAGCCGTTACCCAAGCCGTATTTAATCATGATTTACCTTGGGAAATGATGGGGTTGGGAATGTTTATTACAGCTTTGTTAATAGGCCTTAATCATTACCTTAAAAGGCGAGGTCTTACTATTTCGATCCTGGGGGTAGCCATTGGCATGTATCTGCCATTAACCACCTCAATGCCATTATTCTTTGGTGGCTTGATGGCTTACTTAGTCAATAGAAAAGCTAAGCAGCTCGCACCCGAGGTGAAACAACGTGGTAATTTACTAGCCTGTGGTTTAGTGGCAGGCTCTGCCTTAATGGATGTGTTGTTGGCTATTCCCATGGCATTATCACCCAACCCGGAGATACTCAACCTGATGCCGGCTAATTTAAAGCCGCTTTCCATAATGATGGGTGTATTGGTCATATTAGGGCTTACAAGCTGGTTTAAGCGACTCGTTAATCGGGGCTAAACGTTTTGATTTGGGAGAAAATAGTTTCTCCCAAATTCTGTAATGTTTTCAGCTAGGCGCTAGATTTTGCTCAATCACTGGTTCGGTTGATTTCTGTTCAGAATTAGCTGCTGGAGATGAAAAAAGGGTAAAGTTTTTTACTAATAAATTTTTATCATATACCGGTTCAAACTTTAGTTGTGAAAGAATCTTAATTATTTGAGCTATAAATTCTTTACCAGAGTCGTTTAAATCTAATGGGTCTGCGTGTTCCACTAAAGTCACTATTAAACCAATGAAAATTTTGATGGTTAAAGGCATTTCTACCTGGGTTAGTTCCTTAAGTGCCAAGGTAATCAGATTAATAAAATAGTCAGTGCGTTCAGCTTGAGGCAGAGTAGTTAATTGATCAAACTGTTGCTTTAAATTATCTTTCAAACTTTTATTCAGCTTTCTTGCAGGCTGTTCGTATTGGTTTGCAATACTTCCTATCCAATCGGCGACAAGCCGCGTGGTTTTTATAAACTCTACAATAGATACATTATTATTTTTATTCATGGTTTTCTCTTTAATTATAATTATTTTTACTATTTAAATAGTTAACAAGTAGGTCGTAGTATAATGCTCTGATCTTTAGATAGCTAGCTTTGACTTGGAGCAAATAGTCTGGTTAAATGCAACTCATTTTTTATAAGTCATTTATAATGATATGAATTCTCCTGTTTATTTACGACAAGTGCGTAGCTATGTGCGTAGGCAAGCGCGTTTTACGCCTGGACAAAAACAAGCCTTAACAGAGTTATGGCCTCAGTATGGTTTAGAGCTTACCGAGCAGCCCTTAGATTATGAGAAAGTTTTTAAGCGCCAAGCGCCTCTCACCTTAGAAATTGGCTTTGGTATGGGCACTTCTTTATTAGAAATGGCTAAAGCGGCGCCTCAAAAAGACTTTATTGGGATAGAGATTCACAATCCTGGCGTGGCTAGCTTAATGCGTAACTTGCAAGAGCAAAGTATTGCTAATGTCCGCATTTTTAAAGTCGATGCTCACGATGTGTTGAACAGTTGTATTCTCGATGATAGCCTGAGCGAGGTTTTATTATTTTTTCCCGATCCTTGGCCGAAAAAACGGCATCATAAACGCCGTATCGTGCAAGCTGCATTTGTAGAGTTAATTTACAGAAAATTAAAAACCGGTGGTATTTTTCATCTGGCTACCGATTGGCAAGCCTATGCCGAGCATATGTTAGAGGTAATGAGTGAGGCCCAAGGTTTTGTTAACAGCGCCGGTGTAGGTCTGTATGCCGAGCGTCCCGCGCATAGACCTTTGACTAAATTTGAGGCACGCGGACAGAAACTAGGTCACGGAGTTTGGGATTTAATTTTTGCAAAAAACTAGCTTTAACTAAAGTCTCTGCATCTGCCGCAATTCCCACGGTCTTTTGCTGAAGATAGTAAGAGCATTTTAAGGCTGGCCATGACCATATTAGCTATGATGGTTCGTCAGGCATGTGTCATAATAATTGTATATTAGAAGTATGTAATCATTTAAACTAATTTTTATTATGAAGGCACTCATGAATTCTACCCAAGGTTATTATCAACAGCATATTTTTTTCTGCTTAAATCAAAAAGATCCGGGGCGTAAATGTTGCGCTGCCGCTGGTGCCGAAGCCATGTGGGCTTATACTAAAGAGCGCTTACAAACCTTGGGTTTTGAAAAGCGCTGTGTTCGGGTTAATAAATCGGGTTGTTTAGGCAGATGCAGTGAGGGTCCCGTGTTAGTTATTTATCCGGAAGGCATCTGGTACACTTACCAAACTCAAGCCGATATAGATGAAATTATCGAACAGCATTTAATACAACATAAACCGGTTGAACGGTTGTTATTGGCTACTGCCGAGAACCCATAGGTGTAAAATATTGCGGCATTTTATGTTGGTGATGATACAAATAAAGAGCGCAAATACTGGTAGAGATCACCACGCTCACATATAAACATAGAAACAAGAATAGTGAAATAAAGATTATAGAGCCTATTATCAGCCACAGGGCTGAACCTTGGGTCCAATAATAGTGGGCGAGTTCCCCCATCTTTTGGAATAAGTTGTTTTGCTGCATAGAGATAAAGATAGAATTTACCAGTAATTCTAAAATGACAGAAATACCTAATAATTGACCAACCTGTAGATAAGTTTTCTTCCAGGTTTGCCAGGTTGTGCTAAATGCAGCTAACGGATATTTTTTTTCAAAAGCAATGGTTGGAAGCACTAAAAAAGTTAATAATTGCCAAATAAATCCTATACTTATGGGTAAAATAGCCTGCCCATAATCTGAGGCAATAAAACTGCCTAGCTTCTCTTGACCTAAGGCGATACCCATGAAAATTATGCTCCAAACTAAAATGGGCGTGGAAAGTTTTAAGGATTCAAATAAGCTGCGGCTGGCTGAAATAGATTCGGCTAGCAGCCGTTTAGCCGTAAAAATATATTGAGCCACTATGATATAATAGGTAAAAAACAAACTGAGTAAAATGATAAGATATTTTACTTTAAACCAAACGGGTAAATGCAAAAAATGAAAGAATGTTCCAACGGGAAAAAATATACTGATTAAAAGATAAATAGTTGCCACTAAGATAAAAGCCAGATAATTGATAAGGAAAATATTTAATATGCCGAGATTGTGACGAAAAAATGTTGAGCTACCTTTAATGAGTTGCCAAATGTTATTCATCATATATCTCCCGTGATAAATTGAACCTCTTTTGAAACTCTACTTTTGTTGGAAACTTGTATGTCAATCGTGTGCGGCAGACAAGACTCAAATCTTCACTTACTCCTAGGTATGTTGCAAGTTCTTAGCTCCGAGTTTTCTACAACTGCCCTAGCATAACATATGCAGACCGCAGCGAATTTTGAAAAATGTCTATTGTTAAAATTTATCGGGGTTTGCCATTGCCCAATCTCTTGCATAACGAGGTGATACCTCACCACTTAATAAAACTCCAGGCTCGTAATAAGTATAAATCTCATTATAGGGTTGTAAAATACCCTTTTCGGTTTGTCTAAAAATATGGGCGGGGCTTAATAGGCGAGGGTTGCTAAGTCCCATGGCGCCAATAATTTCCAGAAAGCTACGCATGGTTTCCGCATGATAATTAGCCACGCGTTGTTTTTTTTCGGCAACTACCAGGCCTCTGACTAAGCGTGGGTTTTGGGTGGTAATCCCGGTGGGGCAGGTATTATTATGGCAAGTTAAGGATTGAATACAGCCTAAAGCCAGCATAAAAGCTCTACCCGCATTGCACATATCGGCACCTAGAGCCAATCTAGCCACCATATCGAAGCCGGTTGCGACTTTACCGGCGGCAATAATTCGTATGTTACTACGTAAGTTTACGCCGGTTAAGGCATTATGAACAAATAATAAGGCCTCATGCAGTGGGGTTCCCATATGATCGGCAAATTCCATGGGGGCGGCTCCAGTACCACCCTCGGCTCCATCAATAGTAATAAAATCGGGAGTGATACCGGTTTTTAACATGGCCTTGCAAATACCTAAAAACTCATGGCGTTTACCTATACAAAGTTTAAAACCCACGGGTTTGCCACCCGAAAGTTCGCGCAGCTGAGCAATAAATTCTACTAAGCCAATCGGTGTAGTAAAGGCAGAATGAGCAGGTGGGGAAATGCAATCTTTGCCTAATTCAATACCACGAATGTCGGCAATAAATTGATCCACTTTCGCACCGGGTAAAATGCCACCATGAGCGGGTTTTGCTCCTTGCGAAAGTTTTATTTCTATCATTTTTACTTCATCTTTATGCGCTTTATCTTTAAATTGAGAAGGATCAAAATGGCCGTTCTTATTGCGACAACCAAAATAACCCGTACCCATTTGAAAAATAACGTCGCCGCCTTGCAAATGATAAGGAGAAAGTCCTCCCTCACCGGTATTTTGGGCAAAATTGCCAATTTTTGTGCCTTCATTAAGGGCCATAATGGCATTAGGTGAGAGGGCTCCAAAGCTCATGGCAGATATATTGAGGTAAGAAGCGGAATAGGGTTTAGCGCAATTCTTATCACCTATAATTACGCGCGATTCAACCTCATCGACTTTTTTAGGTGCTAAAGAATGCTGTACGCACTCGTAACCTTGTGCCAATACATCATATTGTGTACCAAAAGGTACCGTGTCGCGTTCTTTTTTAGCGCGTTGGTAAATGACCGAACGGATTCTACGGTTAAAAGGGCGTTCTTCTTGATCGTTTGCGATAAAGTATTGACGAATTTCCGGCCTAAAAAATTCTAGAATAAAACGAATGTGGCCTAAGATGGGAAAATTGCGTAAGACGGTATGCTCGGTTTGATAATAATCATATATGCCAACCCCTACTAATACAATTAATAAGGCTAAAACGGCTTCAAGTGATACATGAAGTAAGATCAGCAAAAGAGCGATCCCAATTAAAACGATACCAAAGCCGACGTAAAGCTGTCTGTGCATCTTAACCTCTTTTTATCATCATTAAATCATTATTATTTTGCAAATTAGACCCATTTTTTCCATTTAAAAATGGCAAAAAGAGCTATGCCGAATAGCCCCATGCCTATTAAGCTGCCATAATATCCATAAGGCGAATGTAAAATAGTCATGTTATCAAAGTTCATGCCAAAAAAACCGGTTATAAAACTTAAGGGTAAGAAAATACCCGCAATTACCGTTAAAGTTCGCATAATTTCATTGGTACGATGATTGACCACGGAATAATGTAGTTCTACCAAGGTTTCCAGTTCATTTTCAATCATGCGAGAATGTCTTGAGGCACGCAATGAATGATTCAGCAAATCATTGAGTCTAACCATAAAAGGATCATTGGTAACTAAGGCCAAGTCTTGGCGCCACCTTTCAATGGCATCGTGTTGATCCTCACAAACCATACCAAAATTTCTAATATTGGCTTTAAAATCAAAGAGCTTATTCCAGTCGCGAAAGGGCTTATCGGCGTTGAGTAATTTATTTTGCAGTGCCAATAAATATTCTGAAAAGGGTTTACGTAACTCCAAAAATTGGTCGGTAATAATATTCAAAATAAAGTAGGCTAGACTTCGCGGTGAGCTAGGTAGGCGCTTACGATTGGTTTGCAGGCGATTTTGCAACCTTGATAAGTGGTAGTCGCTATGATTAACGGTTACTAATAATTTATTAAACAAAATAAATACAGCGGGTAAGGTTTTTATTTGGTTAATATCTTGTGAAATTAAGCTATGAAAAATTAAAATATCATAATGAGTGGTAGTGTCATAGGCACAAGGGTGGCTACTATTCAGGCAGTCTTCAATGTGACTATCATGCAGTACGGTTCCTGTCAGTTGCTCTAATAGGATATTCAATTGTTGTAGCTCGCTAGATTCACAATCCAGCCATATATAACCTATTTCAGGTAACTGCTTTAGCTCGATAAGCTGCTGTGATTCTTGAGCGTTGAAATGCCAAATATCCATAAGTATTTATATACCTTATAACAATGGAAATAAATTGAGAACAAGAAGTGAACACCGAATGTTCACCTTTAACGTTATCTATACTGCATTCTGCTAATAATATCTATACTCTTAATAGTTTCAATATTTTTTATTTCACCTTGCAACATCAGTTCTTCTAAGGCTGAAAAATAGGCAATAGTAAAAAACTTAGCTGAGTTGCTTTATAATACCATTTTTATTAAATGGTCGTTCCTTAGAAAAAGGGGGCAGACGTGTGAGGCCCCAGCGTGCAGCTTGTGAGTATGGGGGGAAGACATAGCTGATAGGGTCCAAATTCTTTGATGAAGGATTAGTTAATGAAAATGGTATAAGCTTGTCTTAAGTAATATAAATGGTTTAATCGATAAAACTAATTATTAAAAATCTTATTAATTTCCTTAATGGTTACTGATATAATTATCTTAGCATCTCTTAATCTAAAACTAATAATGAATACTACTAATAAACCGATAGAAACAGCTGCTCATAATATTATAAATAAGCTGGAATTTGATCTTTTTTTTGGCGGTCGAAATAAAAGTAAAAACAATTGTGAGCAGTTAAAGCAGTTTTTGCAAAAAAATAAAGTTAAGCGCTTAATCCTCGCAAACTTAAATTTATCCTTTATCCTAGCAGAAGATGCTAAAGAGTTATTAGATATAATTTCCAAAACGGAAATAAAGTTTATAGCTATTGCTACGACTACGCAACATACAATTAACCTCCTTAAATCCGATTTATTTAAACTAACTCAGCTTGAGCTTTTAGAAATAAGGGGATTGTCAAACGAGATGATTAAAGAATTTGAGAAAAATTTTGGCGAAAAGTTTCAGATATTTGTTTCTAAGAAAATATCGGATGAGCGGTGTAGCGTTATTCTCAATAGGGCTAAGGCAGTATTAGAACCCGCTAAAAAACGAGAACCAGCCAACAAACGTCCGCTAGAAATTGATGAAATGCCGGCCGCTAAAAAGGCTAAAATCATATCAGTAACTACCGTATCACAAACCCTATATACAACCTCTCAATCTGGCTTACCAAAGGGGACACAGCTTGATCCAATTGTAATTGCAGAAGAGCAATTAGAGCCGTTTAGAGGCGAACCGCTCATTAATTTTAATAGGTAAGGGTAGGTCGTTTTACTGGTAATCAATTTATATCAGGGAATAATGTGATAACAAACTTGCACTCACCATAAATATCCCTTACAATTCGACATCTTCTAAATTATGCTGAAATTTTTCGGAGTAGGATTAAAATATGTACGCGGTTATTGAAAGCGGCGGTAAGCAATATAAAGTGACTGAAGGCCAGGTATTAAAATTAGAGAAATTACCCTTAGATGTAGAGCAAACGGTTAGCTTTGATAAGGTATTGATGATTGCTGACGGTGATAAAGTTCAATTGGGTGCGCCTTATGTAAGTGGTAAAGCAGTAACCGCTACGGTTGTGGCTCAAGGCCGTCACAAGAAAATTAAAGTATTAAAATTCAGACGCCGTAAACACCATATGAAACAAATGGGGCATAGACAATATTTCACCCAAGTTAAAATTACAGCTATCCAGTAAGAGGTAACTTAAAATGGCTCATAAAAAAGCAGGCGGTAGTACCCGTAATGGCCGCGACTCAAATCCTAAATATCTTGGTATTAAAGTGTATGGCGGTCAATTTGTAACGGCTGGTTCAATCATTGTTCGTCAGCGTGGTACTAAATTTCATCCCGGTAATAATGTCGGTCTTGGTAGAGACCATACCATTTTTGCCTTAACCGATGGCATAGTGGGTTTTGCCATCAAAGGTGATAAAAATCGTAAGTATGTAAATATACAAGCGGTTGAAGCAGAAACTGCAGCTTAAACAATAAAAATTTAATAAAAAGCCCCGTTTTCATGGGGCTTTTTTATTTGCGCTTTAAAAAGATAAGTTATAAAGCATTCTCAGATATCCATGGGATTTTAAGCTGGTTATAATAAATCTCAGGACGATCTATTCCTATTATAGTTTGATATAACATTATGAAATTCGTTGATGAAGCTACAATTTATATTCAGGCCGGCAAGGGCGGAGACGGTTGTTTAAGTTTTCGCCGGGAAAAATTTGTGCCATTTGGTGGGCCAAATGGCGGCGATGGCGGTGATGGCGGCAGTGTTTTTTTTCAGGCCGATGCCGATTTAAATACGCTGATTGATTTTCGCTACACCCGCATT
>Ga0182739_1001075_pt1 | contig 30141 bp, 28 predicted proteins | sample eDN5th30CBELigBY_FD_128873 | JGI IMG/M metagenome (GOLD analysis project Ga0182739, IMG submission 128873) | Enriched backyard soil microbial communities from Emeryville, California, USA - eDNA 5th pass 30_C BE-Lig BY (version 2) (version 2) | ecosystem: Environmental > Terrestrial > Soil >... | reverse complement strand
GGGACCCGGGCGGCATCCGGGATGCGATCATCGCGTCCCAGCCCGACCTCGCCCGGCTCGCCGAGCGGCTCGGCACCACGCCCGCGCAGCTCTGCATCGCCTTCACCCTCACCCACCGCGCCAACGTCACCACGCTGTTCGGCGCCACCCGGCTCGACCAGCTCGAGCAGGCGCTCGGAGCGCCCGCCCTCGTCGAGCGCATCGGCGCCGAGGCGCTGCGCGAACTCGTCACGCCGTTCTGGGCGGATCGCGACATCGTCGATCCCGCCGGACCCTGACCCACTGGAGACAACGCATGCCGTACCCGCCCGTTCCGTTCGCGCCCGAGTTCGTCCCGATCCTCGAGATCGTGGCGCCCGCCGGCGCACCCGTCCCGGGGCCGGAGGACATCGCGGCGATGCGCGCCGGTGCTTCGGGATTCGTGCAGCCGGTCGCCGACGTGATCGCCGGGCGGGCCGTCGACGCCGAGGACCGCGTCGTCCCCGGTCCCGCCGGGCAGCCCGACATCACGGTGACGATCCTGTCGCCGGCTGGTCACCGGGACCGGCTCGCGGCGGGCGGGCCCGCCGTGCCCGGTCTGCTCAACATCCACGGCGGCGGCATGATCAGCGGCGAGCGCGGGATGGACACCGCACGCCTGGTCGAGCTCGTCCTCGCTCTCGGGGTCGTCGCGGTCAACGTCGAGTACCGGCTCGCCCCCGAGCACCCGGACCCCGCCCCGGTCGAGGACTGCTACGCCGGGTTGCTGTTCCTGGCCGGGGCGGCCGCCGAACTCGGAGTCGACCCGGAGCGACTCGTCGTCATGGGCGGCAGCGCCGGCGGCGGGCTCGCGGCAGGAGTCGCCCTGCTCGCCCGCGACCGCGGCGGTCCCGCGCTCGCCGGCCAGCTGCTGCTCTGCCCGATGATCGACGACCGCAACGAGACCGTGTCGTCGCACCAGTACACCGGCATCGGCACCTGGACCCGCGAACTCAACCTGCTCGGCTGGTCGTCGCTGCTCGGCCCGGCGGCCGGAGGCGACGACCCGGTCAGCCCCTACGCCGCACCCGCCCGCGCCGAGGACCTCTCCGGCCTGCCGCCGGCGTTCATCGAAGCCGGCAGCGCCGAGCTGTTCCGCGACGAGAACGTCGCCTACGCCTCGCGCATCTGGGCCGCGGGCGGGAACGCCGAGCTGCACGTCTGGGCGGGCGGCATCCACGGGTTCGACGTCTACGCGCCCGACAGCGAGCTGGCCGCGGCGGCCATCGCCTCGCGGCTGTCCTGGTTCCGCCGGGTGCTCGGCCTGTGAACGTCGCCGACTACGAGCCCGTCCCGCCCGTTCCCTACGACCCCGAGCTCGTCCCCGCGCTCGCCGGGTTCCTCGACCTGGTGGAGCGCATCCCGCTGCGCGCCGACACCATCCAGGTCAATCGCGAGCACTTCGCGACCATCGTCCCCCCGCTCGAGCAGTTGCTCGAGGGTCGCCGGATCCACGTCGAACACCGGCGGGTGCCTGGACCCGCCGGTGACCCCGAGGTGGAGGTGACGATCCTGCGCCCGGAGCCCGCAGTCCCGGACGCGGCGGGGATCTACCTGATCCATGGGGGCGGCATGATGCTCGGCACCCGCTTCTTCGGCATCGACGAGGTGTTCGACCTCGTCGAGAACGACGGCGTCGTGGCCGTGAGCGTCGAGTACCGCCTGGCCCCGGAGCATCCCGACCCGGCCCCGGTCGAGGACTGCTACGCCGGACTCGTCTGGATGGCCGGCGCCGCCGCGGAGCTCGGCATCGACCCACAGCGCATCCTCGTCTCCGGCACCAGCGCCGGAGGCGGCTTGAGCGCCGGCGTCGCCTTGCTCGCCCGCGACCGCCGCGGACCCGCGCTCGTCGGCCAGCTGCTCAACGCACCCATGATCGACAACAGCAACGACACGGTGTCGGCCCGGCAGTACGACGGCATCGGGGCGTGGGACCGCAACAACAACGACACCGGCTGGAACGCGCTGCTCGGCGAACGGCGGTTCACCGCATCCGTCTCGCCGTATGCGGCGCCCGCGCGCGCGAGCGATCTGTCGGGCCTGCCGCCCGCCTACATCGAAGTGGGCGCGGCCGAGGTGTTCCGCAGCGAGGCCGTCGACTACGCGACCCGCATCTGGGCGACCGGCGGACAGGCCGAGCTGCACGTCTGGGGCGGGGCGTTCCACGGGTTCGCCGGGTTCGCCGCCGGCACCACGGTGGCCGACGCGGCCGACGCCGTGCGGTCCGGCTGGATCCGGCGGGTGCTGGGACTCTGAACGCGCTGCGACCGCGCACGCTGGTGCTGCTGGCGTGCTTCGGGATGTTCGGGCCCCTCTCGATGGATCTCTACCTCCCCGCCCTCCCGCAGCTCGCCCGCACCCTCGGCACCACCGACAGCCTCGCGCAGGCCTCGATGTCGGTGTGCATGATCGGGCTCGGGGCCGGGCAGCTGATCACCGGGCCGCTCAGCGACCGGTTCGGGCGGCGCGTTCCGGTTCTGGCGGGGCTCGCAGCGTTCGCCGTGCTCTCGGCCGCCTGCGCGCTCGCCCCGGACATCGAGTCCCTGCTGGTGCTGCGGCTGCTGCAGGGAATCGCCGGATCGACGGGCATGGTCGTCGCCGCGGCCATCGTGCGCGATCGCGCGTCGGGCAGCGAGCTGACCCGGGGACTCGCGCTGATGTCGCTGCTGAGCGGGTCGGCTCCGATCGTGGCCCCCGTGGTCGGCGGGCAGCTCGCGCTGATCATGGACTGGCGGGGCATCTTCGGGGTGCTCGCCGCGATCGGCGTCGTGGTGTTCCTGCTCGCCGCCGCATTCCTGCGCGAGTCCCTGCCACCCGAGCGCCGTCACGGCGGCGGTTTCGCGACGGCGCGCGGACACCTGCGCGCGCTGCGCACCGACCGCTCGTTCGTGGGACTGCTGCTGGTGTCGGCGTTCGTGGGCATCCTGTTCTTCAGCTACCTGTCGATGTCGAGCTTCGTGCTGCAGGACGGCTACGGGGTCTCGCCCCAGCTGTTCGGTGTGCTGTTCGCCGCGAATGCGGTGTCGGCCATGGCCGGAGCCCAGACCACCCGGGTGCTCGTGCGCCGGCTCGGTGCCCGGCGGCTGTATCTGCTCGCCGTGACCGGCACGGCCGGCGCCTGCCTGGCGCTGCTCGCGCTGGTGACCCTCGGGGCGCCGCTCCCCGCGGTCGCCGCGGCCCTCGCCGTCGTGCTGTTCTTCGAGGGGGTCGGGCTGCCGAACTCCTCGGCGCTGGCACTCGACGCGCACGCCGAACGGGCGGGGACCGCCGCCGCGGCGCTCGGGACCGCTGGGCTCGTGGCCGGTCCGATCGTGGCGCCGCTGGTGTCGCTCGGCGGCGTCACGGCCGGGGTGATGGCGCTCACCATGGCCTCCGCGGGGTTCGTCGCGCTGATCCTGGTCTGGGCGCTCGTGCGCCGACCCGCTACGATGTGAGTCACAGATCGTATATGATGCGTATCTCCGGTGATCACGAAGTGGTGGTAGCCATGCAGGACTTCTCCGCATTCCGCACCTCGGTATCCGAGGCGTTCGTGCCCTTGCACGTATCGAGCGACGATCCCGACCGGTTCTGGGGCCGCATCCGCTCGGTCGAGGTCGACGACGTGCACATCTACGACGTCGTCGCCGCCCCGCACGTCGTCGAGCGCACCCCGGAGCTGCTCGCCCGCAACGACCGGCACTTCTACAAGGTGGGAATGCTGCTCTCGGGAACCGGCCTGCTCGTGCAGGAGGATCGCGAAGCCGTGCTGCGCCCCGGCATGCTGACCATCTACGACACCAGCCGGCCGTACACGCTGGTGTTCGACGATCAGTTCCGCAACCTCGTGGTGATGTTCCCCAAGCAGATGCTCGACCTGCCGGGCCCGATGGTGTCGCAGCTCACCGCGATCCCGATGTCCGGCACCCGCGGCGTCGGCGCCATCGTCGCGCCGTACCTGGCGCACATGGGCGGCAACCTCGGCGAGCTGACCGGCAGCACCGGGGTGCGCCTGGCCCATGTCGCGCTCGATCTGATCACCACGCTGCTGTCGAAAGAGCTCGACGTCGAGGGTGCGCGCGGGGTGCCGCACCACGCTCTGCTGCAGCGCGTCCGGGCCTACATCGACGCCAACCTCGGGGCCACCGACCTCGGTCCGGCGCGCATCGCCGCCGCGCACTTCATCTCCACCCGGCAGCTGCACAGCATCTTCCGTCAGCAGGACACCACCGTCTCGACCTGGATCCGCCAGCGCCGGCTCGAGCGCTGCCGCCGCGACCTGCTCGACCCGCTGTTCGACGACCAGCCGGTCGCCGTGATCGCCGCCCGCCGCGGATTCATCGACGCCGCCCACTTCAGCCGGGTGTTCAAGGCCAGCTACGGAGCCTCCCCGAGCGAGCTGCGTCAGGCGCGGCGCAGCGCCTAGGGTGGCGCTCCCGCCGCCCCGACTCCCCGGCTCCCCGGCTCGCAATTCAGGATTCCGTGTGAACCACGGGGCCCACGTGACCATCCGCGCATCACCAGCCCCGGCATCCCCAGCTCGTCCTGAAAAGGTGAAGCGGGAAAAGCGGTCGGAGACCCGGGCGCCTACAGGGACGCACCCCGTCGCCGAGCTCCCATTTCAGGATTCCGGGTGAACCACGAGGCCCCCGTGACCATTCGCGCATCACCGGCCCCGGCATCCCCAGGTCGTCCTGAAAACGTGAAGCGGGAGAACGGGGGGGTCGGAGAGCCGGCGCCTAGAGTGCCGCGCGCTCGTCGAAGCGCTCCCGCAGCACGTACTTGGTCACCTTCCCCGACGGCGTCCGCGGCAACTCGTCGACGATGAACACGTGACGGGGCTTCTTGTACGAGGCGAGCCGGGTCCGGGAGTGCTCGATGATGTCGTCGACCGTCAGTGAGCTTCCGGGCGTCAGCACGACGAAGGCGCAGACGGCCTCTTGGAATCGCTCATCGGGCACGCCGATGACCGCGGCGTCGACGATCTCATCGTGAAGGGTGAGGGCGTTCTCGACCTCGAGCGGATAGATGTTCTCACCGCCGCTCTTGATCATCTCCTTCTGACGCCCGGCGAGCACCAGGAATCCGTCGGGGGTGACCCGGCCCAGATCTCCGGTGCGGCACCAGCCGTCGACAAAGGTCTCTGCCGACGCCTCGGGCTTTCCCCAGTACTCCCGCGAGACGCTGGGCGAGCGCACCCACACCTCGCCGACCTCGTCGCGAGCGACCTCCTCCCCGGTGGGACCCGCGACGCGCACCTCGGTGAACGGCAGCGGCTTGCCGACCGAGTCGGGATGCCGTTGGGTTCCCTGCACTGAGGGCATGATCGTGGCGATCCCTCCCCCTTCGGTGAGGCCGTAGGTCGGGATCAGGTCGACCCCGGGGAGGCGCTCGAGCATCGCCTCGACCGCCCAGGTGGCGATCGCAGAACCGCCGGTCGTGATGCGGCGCAGCGCGCTGAGGTCGAACTCGCCCAGACGGGGGTGACTCAGCATCTCGTAGATCATGAACGGATAGATCAGGGTGTCGGTGACCCGGCGCTCGGCGAGCACCGTCATCATCCGCTCGATGTCGAATCCGCCGCTGCGCGTGATCACCGCCGTTCCCCGCGACACCAGGGCGGGAAGCAGCAGGTCCTCGAACGCGCCCACGTGATAAAGCGGTCCGGTCGTCATGGCGACGGTCGTGCGGTCGTACTTCCACTCCAGCGCCTGCGCGACCGCGAACCACAGCGAGTTGCCGTGGGTCCATACGGCGCCCTTGGGTCGCCCGGTCGTGCCCGAGGTGTACATGATCATGGCCGCGGCACCCGCATCCGGCACCGGGACATCGACATCTCCGGTCTCCTGGTACCCGTCGAGACCGGCGAACGGCTCGAGCCACGCGGGCGGCGTCTCGCCTCCGTGGGGGAATCCGAGGTAGCGGATCGCACCGGAGGGGTCGCGGATGCCGGCCACCGCATCCGCGAAGTCATCGTGCAGGCAGACGACCGCGGCACCCGAGTCGCTGAGGACGTAGTCGAGTTCGGGCGGCGCGAGGCGGAAGTTCACGCGGACGGCGATCGCCCCGAGTCGCGTGATCGCTAGATAGAGGGCCCAGTATTCCAGCGAGTTGTACAGCAGCATCGCCACGCGATCGCCCGCGACGACTCCCGCCCGCTGCAGCACGTGGGCGTACCGGTGAGCGTGGGCAGCCAGCTCGCGGTAGGTCCATTCCTCTCCGCCCTCGAGGGCGACCGCCAGCCGATCGAGGTCCTCCTCGTGCATCGGCTGGGCGACCAGCTCGGTGATGCTGCTGAGCGCTGGGCTCACTTGATGGCCTGCGGGTTGAGCGGGGACCCGACACCTCCGGTGACGGTCAAGGGTGCTGCGACCAGCATGAACTCGTAGACGCCGTCCGCTGCGCAATCCTCGGCGAGCGCCTCGAGGTCGAACATCTCGCCGAGCAGCATGCCGGCGTTCACCAGCAGGATGACGTGCAGCGGCTGGTAGATGTCGGTCGTCTCGTTGGGCTGCGGCTCGAGGCCCCACGTGTCGGTGACGACCGCGGAGACATGGCGCGGGGCGAAGAAGTCGGCGGTGCTCACGCCCAGCCCGGGTGCCGGGCCGGCGGCGTACGTGCCCCAGCTTCCGCGATCGCGCACCTGGGCGATCGCGCCGGTGCGGACCAGCGCGATGTCGCCCTCACCGACCTCGACCCCCTGCGCCGCCGCGCACCCCTCGAGTTCGTCGGCCTGGATCGCGTAACCCTCGGGAAGCCAGGGCTTTCCAAGGAAACGCGGCATGTCGAGCAGGACACCGCGGCCGACGATCTTGTCCTTCTGGTTGGTGATGTCGTTGATGCGCGCCCCGGCAGCACTGGTGACCTGCTCCGGTCCGTGCCCGTTGTACATCTGGCCGTCGTGGAAGATGTGCGCCAGTCCGTCCCACTGGGTCGAGCTCTGCAACGGCATGTAGATCGCGTCGTCGGTGTACCGGTTGAGCATGTGATCCTGCGCCCCGGAGATGATGTCTCCGCCGTCCTGAAGCATCGTGTGCAGCGGGTTGATCCGGCCGTATGCACCCGTCTGCGGGCCGTCGGTGTCGAGCGGCAGGGCGAGCGAGAACACGACGCCCCGGCGCACCAGAGCAGCCGCCCGCGTGACGTGCTCCGGCGTGATGTAGTTGAGCGCCCCGACCTGGTCCTCCGCGCCCCACTTGCCCCAGTTGCGATACTTCAGTGCCATCTCGTTGACGAGATTCAGATCGGGCGCGGACATCCTCTTCCTTTCGACGTTGTAACGGTATTATCGACAACAGTCACCAACGTCTCACTGTTCGATAACAGTGTCAATAGACTGATAATAGACCCACGATGGACGGATGGTAACCCCATGGCCAGAGACGACGCCGGCGCCGGCCCATCGCAGTCCTCGCTGCTGCCGAAGGTCGCACGCATCCTCGACCATCTGTCGACGGCCGGCGACGCCAACGCGACGGAACTCGCCGCTGCGGTCGACGAACCGCGCAGCAGCATGTACCGCCTCCTGCGCTCCCTCGCCGACATCGGATGGGTCGAGGAGACCGGAGCCCGCGGCGTCTGGCGCCTCGGCGGCGAGCTGTTCCGGCTGAGCGCCGCCGCCATCAACAGGATCGACGAGCGCCAGGTCGCCCGGCCGCACCTGGAGCGCCTGCACCAGGCGACCGAACAGACCGTGTACCTGTGCATCCGCAACGACATGCGCGCCGTCTGTATCGACCGGCTCGAGGGGGTCAAGGTCGCCAGCCAGGCACTCAAACTGGGAGGGTCGCTGCCCCTGCATCAAGGGGCGGCACCCCTGGTCCTGCTGGCGTTCGGCGAGAGCGACCTGTGGGAGCAGTGGCGCCGGACCGCCGCATCGGAGCAACTGGAATTGCGGACCGAACTGACCCTGGCGACCGTCGACGATGTGATGCGGGATCTGGCCAAGGTCCGCGACCAGGGGTACGCGATCTCGGACGGGGACGTCACCCCCGGCATCGCCGCAATCGGGGTCCCGGTCTTCAACCGCAACTCGCTCCTGGTCGCGTCCGTGTCGGTGAGCGGCATGCGCGAATCCATCCTCGACGCCGAAGGCAGGGTGCTCGAACTCGTCCTCGCGGCGGGGCGGGCGATCTCCCGCTCGCTCGGGTACCGCGAGCCGTGACCCCTACCGTCCGGGCCACTCCAGCCCGTGCGGCAGCGATACCCCGGCCAGCCGGGTGGCGGTGGTGAGGGCCTGCAGACGGTCGCTCCCGTTGCTACGGGCCACGGCCGCCCAGGTCGTCAGAGCGTCACGCGCGGACGCATCCGCGCGATAGAGGCCGTCACTGGATGCCGGGAAGGCGCCGAAGGGGACGTGACGGACGTCGGCGATCTCCCCCGCATCCCACCGCTTCGATGCCACGGCCCGGCGACCCTGGGCGCGGGTGAGCACCTCGTCGACTGTCACGACCACACGGGCGGCGGCCCGGACGATCAGCCGATCGACCTCGTCGTCCCGGACATCGCCGCGGGAATACAGCGCACCATCCTCGTCGGCGAACGGATAGTGCAGCAGCGCCAGATCCGGCCGCACCGGGGGCTCCCCACCGGCAGGTTCGACGCCCGCAGCCGCCCGTCGCATCCCCGGGAGGTATTCGGTGGCGTCCCGCACCTCGGCCGCCGGCCAGAGAGCGGTGATCCAGCCCTGCAGGTCGTCGGGTTCGAGCGCGAGCACCACCGCCGGGCGGACCCCCTCGCGCGCCGCAGACTCCAGAGCCGCGATCGGGCGATTGCGCCACGCGCGCCCCGCGACGGCGATCCGGGATACCGCGCTCATGACGCCGCCGCCAGCAGGACGCCGTGCGGATCGACAGCCTCGCGCAGGAGCTGCAACTCCTCCGCTGTCGGCGGCGCGGGGCTCTCGGCCGCCGGCATGACCGCGAATCCGGTCTGCGCCGTCACCTCGTCCACGTCCACCCCCGGAGCCAGTGCGGATACCTGCATCGAACCGCCGTCGTCGAAACCGAACAGGCCCAGGGGGCTCAACACGCGAGCGGGTCCGGTTGTCGTCAGCCCGAGGTCGGCCCGTGACATCCCGTCGACCCGATGCCCGACGCCCGAACGATAATCGACGCTCTCGACGAACGTGCGCGGACTGTGGGTCGGCATGGCGATGACCTCTCGCCCGAACACCGCGAAGTGTTCCGGCTGCAGGATCGGACCCACCAGCCGCACGTCGGGCGGCCCGTCGACCCCGATGCGGACGCTGTTGAGGTTGCCGAATCGATCCACCTGCGCCCCCGTGCTGAACCCGACGTCGACGATGCCGCGTTTGTACGCGATCGCGTTCGGATACCCCGTGATGTGCCCCTCGCTCGGAAGGTCGGTCATCAGATCGCTGAACTCCAGCTCGGGAAGGAACTCGAGCGCGTCGAGCCGGGGATTGATGACCCACCCGCACAACAGGATGGTGAAATCCGGTGCGTGCATCCGCTGGGCCAGGCCCATCGCCGCGAGGGGGATGCCCGTGCCGTACAGCGCCGCGCGAGGCCCGGTGCTCAGGCCAGTGAACCCCACCTCCCCGTCACGCAAGGTGCGCGCCAACTGGATCGCGAGGAACTCGCGCGGATTGCAGTCGTGCGTCACAGTCGCCTCCGCAGCAGTCCGACGAGCCGTGTGACGCCGAACTCGTTCAGGTAGTCATCGTGATCCCGGGGTCCGTACACGGTGCGTTCGAGGTGCGCCGCGCTCGTCGCCTGGTCGCGACCGGCCTCGGCGAACTCGGCGAAGGCCGGCTCGTCGGTCTCGTAGTTTCCGCTCATCGGACCCGGGTGCGCGCCCCACGGAGCGAACACGACGGCCGACGTGCGGAAGGCCGGGATCTGAACCGTCATGGCGACATCCGCGAGGTCCTCGGTCCGCACGATCCGCTCGGTGGTCAGGATCAGCCGGGCACTGCCCTGGGCCATGACGATGTCGAGATCCTGGGGCATGACGCGATCGGCCGGAATCAGCCCGTTGCCGAACTCATCGGCAGCGGGGACGTGGAGCACTGTCACATCGGGCCGGGCGGCCGGCACCGCGAAGAGTGGACGCCCGGTGATCGGGCAGGTGAACGGCGTGATACCCGACTCGGGGGTGACGATCGAGTTGCCCGCCAGATAATCGACCGGGACGAAGGTCTGATTGTCGCCGTCGGCGCGGAACCTGTCGAAGCTCGTCACCTCGCTGTAGTCGACGATCTCGAGTTCCCCGGACTGCGACAGCGCCCGCACGCGCTGTGCCAGGCCGAACTTCTCCAGGCCGACGTAGGAGGTCTCGAGCCGGCTGAGGCAGCCCCCCGCCGCGAGCAACTCCGTCTCCGGTCCGGCCGTCATGGCCACGACCGTCAGACCCCGGCGCCCTTGTCGCACCAGCTCACGAGCGAAGGCCAACGGCCTGTTGTAGATCGTGAAACCGCCCAGAGCGAGCCGGTCACCGTCCCCGACGAGGCCGGCGGCCTCGGACAGGGAGACGAGCTTGCTGCGCCGACTCACCTGCGCACGCCCGAAGACCTCATCGTGTCGATCGTACGCGGAGCAGGTTCGCCGAGCCGACCGCGAGGATCAGGATCGCCCCGGTCACGATGTCCTTCAGGTAGTACTGCGCGTCGGTCAGCGCCAGACCCGAGAACACCACGCCGATGACGAGCACGCCGAGGATGGTACCGCCGATGTGGAACTCGCCGTCGCGCCAGGTCGACGCGCCGAGGAACGCGGCCGAGAACGCCCCGAGCAGCAGACCGACGGCACCCGTCGGCTGTCCGCTGCCGAGCTGAGCGGACAGCAGGATGCCGGCGATGCCCGAGCACAGTCCGCTGATCACGAACGCGACGATCTGCAGACGTGCGATCCGAACGCCCGCGTTGCGAGCTGCCTCCGGGTTGCCTCCGAGCGCATACATCCGCCGGCCGGTGGGCGTCTGCTGGAGGAACACCCACAGCACGACCGCCGTGGCGATCAGGACGACGGCGGGCGCCGGCAGGAACCCCCACCGGGTCTGCCCGAATGCCACGAAGTCATCGGCGATTCCCGTCGTGAAGGGCGTGATCGTGTACCAGCTGATCACGCCGCCGATGATCGCTCCCATTGCGAGCGTCGCCAGTAGCGCATTCACCTTCAACCAGGTGACCACGACCCCGTTGACCAGCCCGATCAGCGCCGCGACCGCGAGCGCGACCGGGATCGACACCAGCGGCGGGAGCCCCTGCTGCGATTGCAGGCCGGTCACCACCAGGCCCGACAGAGTCGCGACGTATCCGATCGAGAGGTCCAGCTGGCCGAGGACCAGGCATACGGTCAATCCGAGTGCCATCGTCCCCACCACGGCGGCCTGGTTGAGGATCGCGGCGATGTTGCCGGAACTGATCAGCGCACCGTTCGTCGACCCGGCGAAGTAGACCACGATCAGCACGAATGCGATGACCGTGCCGAATCTGCGCAGCACGTCCAGCACCGACAGGCGGCTGCCAGGCAGCCGGTGGCGCATGGCGCCCTTCGGCATTGCGTTCTTCGTCGTCATCAGGTTCTCCTCACGTCCCGAAGCACAGGCGCGCGATGGTGCGCGCATCGATGGCGGAGCCGACGACCTCGTCGACCACCGCGCCTTCTCGCATGACGAGCACGCGATTACAGATCTCCACGAGTTCCTCGTGCTCGGACGAGGCGACGAGCACGCAGGCACCATCCCGCGCCGCGGCGCGGATCAGTTCGTAGATCTCCTCCTTGGCGCCGATGTCGACGCCGCGCGTCGGCTCGTCCAGCAGCAGGATGCGCGCACCGGCATTGAGCCAACGCCCGATCACGACCTTCTGCTGGTTTCCCCCGCTGAGCGAGATCACCGGCATCGACCAGCTGGCGGCCTTCAGGTTCGTGGTGTCGGCGATCTGCTTCATGTCCTTGACCCGCGACCGACGGCGTCGTGCGAGCGGGTGATAGCGCTCGAGCACGGGGAGCAGGGCGTTCTCGAGCACGCTCATCCGGGGGATGAGGGCGGATCGACGACGCTCCTCGGGCACCAGACCCATCCCGAGCCGTGTCGCGCCGATCGGCGACCGGATCGCGTGCGGGGTGCCGTCGACCCTCACCTGACCGGAATCCGGCGAACGCAGACCGTAGATCAGCTCGAACAGCTCCGTGCGCCCCGCACCGACGAGGCCGGCGAATCCGAGGATCTCGCCATAGCGAGCCGAGAACGAGACCGGCCCGACTCGGCTGTCGGCGATCTCCTGCACCTCGATCGCGAGGTCGCCTGCCCCCTCGAGGGGGACTCCGCTGGTTCTGAACTCGAGGGCGCGGCCGACGATGAGTTCGACGAGCCCGGCGCGGTCGACCTCGCCGATGTCCTTGGTGGCCACGATCTCGCCGGAGCGCATGACCGTGACTCGATCGCACACGGCGAAGACCTCGTCGAGCCGGTGCGTCACGTAGATGATCGCGATGCCCTGGTCGCGCAGGCGGCGGACGAGCGCGAGCAGTCGTTCGACTTCGGGGGGTGAAAAGGATGCCGTCGGCTCATCGAGGACGATGGTGTGGGCGTTCACGACCGTGGCCATGGCCACGTTGATCGCAACCTGCTGCGGCGGCGTCAGGGTCTTCATCCGCTGATCAGCGGAGATGCCCAGATCCCAGTCGTCGAGCAGGCGCTGGGCCCACTGACGCAGGGAGCGCCACCTGATGAACGGACCCCGTCGCGCGAAACGCACGTTGAGTCCCATGGTCTCGGCGACCGTCAGTTCCGGGCTGGCCGCCAGTTCCTGCTGGACCAGGGCGACACCGGCGGCCTTCGCCAGCGCGGGCGTGAGCGATCGCTGCTCGTGACCCCGGATCAGGACCTCGCCCGAGTCCGGGTTCACCCGCCCCGAGAACGTCCCGAGCAACGTGGATTTGCCGGCACCGTTCTCTCCGACGAGGCCGAGCACCTCGCCAGGACGGACGGCGAAGGTCGCATCGGTGACCGCTGCGACACCCCCGAAGGACTTGTTCACGTGCCGGAGCTCGACGGTCAGGTCGTGGTCTTCGGTCATGACGGGTCCTCCGAGGGTGTCGCGGTCAGCGAGTGGTTAGTTGTTCGCCCAGTAGTCGGCGCCCCAGCCTTCGGGCAGCCACTCCTCGGGCTCCAGCAGCGGAGCGTCCGGCACGTTGGCCGGGGTCAGGACCTCCCACTGGACCTCCGCCTCAGCCGTGAAGTCGGCCCCGGTGAAGATGCTGTTGATGGTCTCGACCGCGGAGTAGCCGGCGTTGGCCCACCCGAAGGTCACGAGGGCGTCGAAGTAGGGGTCGCCGTCCTGCATGGCCTGAACGGCGTCACTCGTGCCGTTGATGCCGGAGCCGGCGAACGTCTCGCCGTCGACACCGGCCGCCTTGACAGCGGTCAGCGCGCCCATCATCGGGACGTCCCAGCAGGAGAGGATGCCACCGAGGTCGTCGTCGGAGCTCAGCCGCGACGCAAGGTAGTCCTTGGCCGCCGGGACCGGGTTGCCGCCGTCGATGTGGTACTCGACCTGAGTGATCTCGGGGTGCTTCGACAGGACGGTGTCCATACCGGCGACCCGCCGCTTGCACGGCACCGCCTCCGGCAGAACCATCTTGATCAGCTCGGACTTGCCCGCCGCCGCCATGTCGTCCAGCGTCTGCTGGGCCAGGGCGGCACCCGCGTCCTCCTCAGGGGTGTCGATGTTCGCGGTGACGCCGTCCACCGCGGGTCCACCCGCGACCGCGACCACGGGGATGCCCTGCTGGCCGGCGAGGGAGAGCTTGGCCTTCAGCAGCTCGTTGTCGGTGAACACCGTGATGATGCCGTCGACGCCCTTGTTGATGAAGGTGTCCATCCCGGCCAGCTCTTTCGACGGGTCGTAGTTCGCGTCGATGATCGAGATCTGGTAGGCGGGATAGTTCTCCAGCTGCTTGTTGATCGCGCCGAGGATCCGCTGACCGGCCTCGTCCGACTGCACGAGCATGAGCACGCCGATCGACTTGCTGTCGTCGGTTGCGCCGCCGCCCGCGTTGTCGCACGCGGTGAGGGCGCCGGCCGTGAGGGCGAACGCTCCCGCCAGGGCGAGTGCGCGCACCGCCTTCAGCCGGGATGTCGCCGGGGTGGTTGCTGACATGTCCTTCTCCTCTCAGTGCACCGGTCCCGCCGGCATTGGCGGGACGCGGGGTGTTGCGTCCTGGGTATTCCCCATGGACTGCAGCCGGCTCGCAACGATCGTCATCTCGGCGATGGATGTCCGTTTGGGCATCAGGAGCACGGCCAGGCATGCGGCGGCGACGTCTTCCGGCTGGATGAAGAGGTCGCGCATGTTCTGCGGCGGGGGCGCAGGACGGTTGTCGAGGAGGGGCGTGTTCACGAGCCCCGGGAGGATCGTGCAGACTCGGACGCCCGAGCCGTGTTCGTCTCGTCCGGCGCCGCGCGCCAGCCCGATGAGCCCGGACTTCGATGCGCCGTACGCCGCGCCGCTGTGGTCGGGCCAGGCACCGGCGACGCTTGAGATGTAGAGCACATCACCCTCCGCCTCGCGAAGGCGTCCGATGAGCGCCGAGGTGACGTAGAACGCCCCGTTCAGGTTGGTGTCGATGATCCGTCGCCACGCATCCGGGGTGAGCTCGCCGAAGCGCCGCGCCGGGACATTGACCCCCGCGGCGCACACCAGCACGTCGACGGGGCCGGTGAATCCGGAGGCCCAGGCGCCGACCGCGTCGGAGTCGGAGACGTCGACGCTGTGCGCCGTCAGCGACCCCGTGCCCGTGAGCTCGGCATCCGCCTCGATCACCGGGGCTGTACGGCGGGCGAGCACGTGGACCTCGCTGCCTGCTTCGGCGAGCGCCACGGCGATGGCCAGTCCGATGCCGCTGCTGCCGCCCGTCACCACGGCGCGACGACCGGCAAGCGGGGTGCCCTCCGCGCCACTCTGCGACATCACCAGTTCCCTTCGCGCGAAGCGCCGATGGCCCGCCGCGCGAACAACATTTGCACATTCAGCTTCCGTTTGTCCACTCCATGGACAGAGTTATCGCCACATGAGTACAGTGGGGCGAGTTGAGCTCAGAGAGTCTGCTCGGCGATCACGCCGAGCCCTGAGCGCGCAGAAGGGTTCGAGCATGTCAGCCGACCACGACAGCACGGAGCAGCGGTCCCCAGCGCCCGAACGCGCCCGTCTGGAGGAACGCGCGGACTTCGTGCGTACCGAGGCCATCCGGCTCATCGAGATCGCCAAGGTCGGCCACTACAGCTCGGTGTTCTCGGCGGCCGAGACGTTCGCCGTCCTGTACTACGCCGTCATGAGGCTGAATGACGACCCGCGCTGGCCCGATCGCGACCGTTTCCTGATGGGGAAAGGGCACGCTGCAGTCGGGCTGTTCCCCATTCTCGCCGACCTCGGCTATCTCGAACGCGAGGTGCTCGACGGCTACACCCGCCTCGGCAACCCGCTCGGCGACCATCCCGACATGACCAAGGTCCCCGGCATCGACTTCAGCTCGGGCTCGATCGGCCACGCCCTGTCCAACGGATTGGGGATGGCCCTCGGCGGACGGCTGGCCGGAAAGGACTTCACCGTCTTCGTGATGCTCGGCGACGGCGAGATGCAGGAGGGCCAGGTGTGGGAGGCCGCACTCGGCGCCGCGCACCATCGGCTCGGCCGGCTCGTGGCGATCGTCGACCGCAACGGCTATCAACTCGACGGGGCCGTGGACGACGTGATCGGCATCGAACCCCTCGCCGACAAATGGCGTGCCTTCGGGTGGGACGTCGTCGAGGTCGACGGCCACGATGTGGAAGCACTCCGCGCGGTACTGGGCGAGGCCAAGGCGAACGGCACCGACGACGGTCGGCCCGTGTGCGTGATCGCGAAGACGATGAAGGGGAAGGGTGTGCGATACATGGAGACCGAGCCCGGCTGGCATCTCGGCTACCTCGACCCGGCGGACGCCGAGCGCGCGGTCGCCGAGATCACCGAGCGGAGCGGACGATGACCGGGCCGCGGGAGGAAGGCTCCTGGCAGTACCGCGCCGTCAACACCCTGAACCCCGGGCTCGACTGGTTCTCGGACGCACTCATCGAGCTGGTCGAGGAGGGTCACCCGGTGGTGGCCGGCACTGCCGATCTGCAGTATTCGAACGGACTCGTCCGTTTTGCGCAGCGTCACCCGGACCGCTTCCTGCAGTTCGGCATCTCGGAGCAGAACATGGTCTCCGCGGCCGCGGGTCTCGCCACGACGGGCGCGATGCCGTTCGTGGCGACGTTCGCCTCGTTCCTGGGCCTGCTGTGCGTCGAGCAGATCCGCATGGACGTGGCATACACAAAGCTCCCGGTGCGGCTCATCGGGCACCACACCGGCATCGCACTCGGCTTCTACGGCACCAGCCACCACGCCACCGAGGACATCGCGACGATGCGGGCGATCGCCGGGCTGACCGTCGTGTCCCCGGCCGACGGACCGCAGCTCAAAGCCGCACTCAAGGCATCCGTGAACTGGCCCGAGCCGATCTATTTCCGGATCAGCCGGGGACGGGACCCGCAGGTCTACCCCGATGACGTGTCCTTCGAGTTCGGGAAGGGCATCGAGCACTCGCAGGGAACGGACGTGACGATCATCGCCTGCGGCACGCAGGTGCATCCCGCGCTCGAGGCCGCGGAGGCCCTCCGCGGCGAGGGGATGTCGGTCGGGGTCATCGACATGCCGACCGTGAAGCCCCTCGACGATGAGCTGGTGCGCGACGTCGCCGGACGCACGGGCGTGGTGCTGACGGTGGAGGAGCACAACGTGCTCGGCGGACTGGGCGGGGCGGTCGCAGAGGTGCTGGCCGGCATCACCGGCGGCGCGCGGCTGGTGCGGCATGGCATCCAGGATGAGTACAGCCTGATCGCGCCGCCGACGCACCTGTATCAGCACTACGGTCTCGACGCGGAGGGCATCGCGAAGGCGGCCAGGACCGCCCGCGAATGACCGCACGCACGACGTCCGGGGTCGAACAGGAGTTCCGCATGGATATCGGGGTCCGCCTGCTCGACCTCGATCCCAACGGGCACGTCAACCACGCCTCGTACCTCAGTTACGCCGAGACGGCGCGCGTCCGGCACCTGTCCGCCGCCGGCCGCTCACCCGCGCGCCTGGCCGCCTCCGGCCTCGCCGTCGTCGTGCTGCGTCTCGAGATCGACTACCGACGGGAACTGGTCTGGGACGATCCCGTCTCGGCGACGTCGCGCTTTCGGTTCGAGGGTGCGCGATCGGCATTCCGCAACACCGGACGCGTGCTCGCCGGTGACCAGGTCGCTGCCGAACTGGAGGTCGTCCTGGGCGTACTGGATCTCGCCTCACGCAGGCTCACGAAGGATTCGCGGGCGATCCTCGCGAAGGAAGGGGGAATCAGCGATGATCGCTGACCAGAACGCGGCCGTCCGATACGGCCAGGCCGGCGAGCTGCTCGGGGGAACCGAGTCCCCGCGACGCGGCCTCGCCGCGGACGAGGTCCGGGTCGCCCCGGCGTACGTGGGCATCTGCGGCACCGACCTGCACATCTACCTGGGTCACATGGACGGCCGGGTCGCCCCGGGCACCGTGCTCGGGCACGAGTCCTCAGGGATCGTGACCGAGGTCGGCGCCGGGGTCGAGGGGTGGGCTCCGGGCGATCATGTCTGCGTCGACCCGGTCGTGTCGTGTGGCGTCTGCCGTACCTGCCGCACCGGACTCGCGCACGTCTGCCCCGACCTCAAGATCCTCGGCATCGATGCCGACGGCGCCATGCAGGGCGACTGGATCGTCCCTGCGCGCAACCTCGTGCGGATCGGCGCGGATGTCGACCTCCGGACGGCAGGTCTCATCGAGCCGCTCGCCGTCGCGGTGCACGACGTGCGCCGCAGCCGCCTCGTCGCGAATGAACGCGCCCTCATCGTCGGCGCGGGTCCGGTAGGACTCCTGATCGCGATGACCGCACGCGACGCCGGTGCGCAGGTGCAGGTCGTCGAGGTGAACGAACACCGTCGGGCGATCGCCCGGTCGCTGGGTTTCGATGCCACCGCGCCCGACGAGCTCGTCGCGCGGGCGGACGCCGATAACGCGCCTGATGTGGCATTCGAGGTGTCGGGCGCCGCAGCAGGCCTCACCACTGCCTACACCAGCCTCACGCCCGGCGGCCGGATGGTGGTGGTGGGAATCCACTCCGAGCCGCGCGAACTCGACCTGCGTTCGCTGTTCGAACGCGAGGTCGAGATCCTCGGAGCCCGGCTGTACGCGCGGGAGGACTTCGAGCGCGCGGTGGGCCTCGTCGAGAGCGGCAGGGTCGACCCGGCGCCTCTCATCAGCGACATCGTCGGATTCGGCTCCGCAGGTCGCGCCTTCGACCGGCTGCTGGCAAGCGGTACCGAGATGAAGATCCTGCTCAGCGCGACGCCGCCCGGCGCCTAGATGTACTCGGCAGTCACGTTGGTGACACTCGGCTGATGGGTGGGGCTCCGATGGCGGAGTGGATGCGTTGAGTGTTGTAGTGCTCGAGCCAGGGCGCAAGTGCGGCGGTTCGTTCCGCGTTTGAGGTGAAGATCTGCCGGTAGGCCCATTCGGTTTGAAGGGTGCGGTTGAGTCGTTCGACTTTGCCGTTTTGCCAGGGGCAGTGCGGTCTGATGAGCACGTGTTTCGCGCCGAGGGCGACGAGCGCCGCGCGGACGTCGTTGGAGAGCCGGTAGCTGAAGTGGTTGTCGGTCATGACTCGTTCGATGCGAGGGATGCCGTGGGCGGCGAAGTAGGCGGCTGCGCGGAGTAAGAACGCGCCGCAGCTGGGACCTTTCTCGTCGGGCAGGATCTCGGAGTAAGCCAGGCGGGAGTGGTCATCGACGAGGGAGTGGACGTAGTCGAACCCGATCCGGGCGTTCTTGCGCGCCGCGGTGTCGCCGACCGCTCGCCCGTGAGCTCGCCAGCCACCACCGTCGGGGATGCGACCGAGTTTCTTGACGTCCATGTGCACCAGCTCCCCGGGTCGGTCGCGTTCATACCGGACAGTGGACTGCTTCGATGCCCGGATCACTTCACCGGTCAACGGGTCGCACTCCGACAGCATGGGGACCCGGTTGCGGTGAAGGATCGCGCCGATCGTGCGGGTTGGGATTCCCAACTCCACCGCCAGACGAGCCGGCCCAACCCGCAGCTCTCGTCGCAACTGCAGCACTCGCTCCTCGACAACGACAGGAGTCCGAGACGGTGATGAACGCGGGCGAGAAGATCGGTCGATCAGACCAGCCTCACCCTCGGCCTGAAACCGGCGCACCCAGCGATGCGCGCATTGCCGCGACACCCCGAGTTCCTTGGCCACATGAGCAACCGGGCGTCCCTGACCGATCACCCGCTCGACAAGAAGCAACCTCCCGCGGACGTTCAACCGCGCATTACCGTGAGACAAGAGACCTCCTGGCCGTGAAGAACTAGACAGCTCCACTAAGCCAGGAGGTCTCCCACTTTCACAACGGCAGTGTCACCAACGTCCCTGCCGAGTACACCTAGAGCCCCGCGTTCGCCATCGCCAGCGTCGGCACATCGACGATGTGGGCGCCGCCGTCGGCGACCAGCATCGCCCCGGTCATGTACGAGGACTCCCCCGAGCCCAGGAACCGCACGATCGAGGCGATCTCCGACGGATCCGCGGGGCGGCCGAGCGGGACGTCCTCGGTGACGAGACGGTATCCGGCATCCCGGTCGGGCAGTCCCACCTGGGCGATCAGCGCATCCATCTCGCCGTCGGCCATCGGGGTGCGCACCCAGCCGGGGCACACCGCGTTGACCCGCACTCCCCATCGCCCGTAGTCGCGGGCGAGCGAGCGGGTCAGCCCGATGAGGGCGTGCTTGCCCACCGTGTATCCGGCGACGCCGGGCCCGGCGAAGAGCCCCGCGAGGGAGGAGACGACGACGATCTGACCCCGCGAGGCGATCAGAGCGGGAAGGCTCTCGCGCGCCGCGACGAACGCGCTGGTCAGATTGCTGCGTAGCGCCGCGTCCCACTCCTCGTCGCCGGTCTCGCCCACCGCCGACAGGCCGTGGCCTCCGGCGTTGGCGACGAGCACATCGATGCCGCCGTGCCGGGCGACCACCTCGCCGACCGCCGCCTTCATCTGCGCGGGCGATGCCGCATCCGCCACCACGTATTCGGCGCCGACGCGGGCGGCGACCTCGGCGAGCGGTTCGGGCCGGCGGCCGACCACCGTCACCAGGGCCCCCTCTTCGGCGTAGCGCTCGGCGGTCGCGGCCCCGATGCCCGTTCCCCCACCGGTGATCACGATCACGCGGCCGTCGACGGACGATCCTCTGTACGGCATGCTCGATGGTCCCGGCATCCCGGGGCGACCGCACCCTGCGCCCGGCATCCCTACGCTCCCGGTCAAGGCCGACTCACCCTGAGTCAAGCATCGCCGTGCGCGCGTGAGCACGATGAGGGGGTGACGCTCACCGACACCTCGACGTGGCTGCCCCTCGATGGGCTGGCGCCCGGATTCGATGCGAACAAGGCGACGCCGAGCAGCGCCCTCGACGGCCGCGAGCTCGTCGTCCTCGCGCCGGGCGGCACCCGGATTGCGCACCGGTTCGCGCCGGGCACCGTGACCTGGACCTACGAACCCGGCGCCGGCGACCCGGGCCCAGCCGGGTCCGAGACCGAGGCCTGCGAGGTGTTCGCGGTGGACGACGACCTCTTCTATGCGCAGTTCCACAAGGCCGGTCAGCCCACCGAGGCGGTGTCGCTGTTCCTCGACCTGCGCAGCGGTCGCTCGCTGACCGTCGAGGCCACGATCGGCGACGTGCAGCCGGGCACCACCCGGGTGCGGCAGGTGTTCCACCCGGGCGTGCTCGAGGGCTTCACCGTCACGGGCGACGAGCCGGCGCCGACCACGGCGCTCATCGGCCGCCGCGTGATGTGGGTCTACAGCGAGGAGCACGCCTACGAGCACGTGTACCTCAGCCCGCACTGGTACACCTGGCAGTGCCTCGCCGGGCCCGAGCGCGGGCTCGCCGACACCGACGAGAACTCGGTGTGGCAGCTGCGGCCGGGAATCTACGTGTTCGCCTGGCGCGAGAAGGTGATCCCGTGCGCCTCGGTCACCGTCGCCGATCACCGCGATGCCCGTGCCATCCGCTCGCACGGGTACCTCTTCGGTCTCGACGAGGCCGGCGTCGACCCGGTGCACTTCACCTTCGGGGCGCACGGACGGCTGATGTCGGTGACCGTTCATCCGGACCCCCTCGACCCCGCCGCCGGCTGATGCCCGCCGACCTGATCCTCACCGGCGGGGTCATCCACGCGACGCGCCTGGACCATCCCCCGGTCGAGGCGCTCGCGGTGGAGCGGGGTCGCATCCTCGCCACCGGCCCCGCCGACGAGATCGCAGCGCTCGCCGGACCACGCACGCAGGTCCGCGATCTCGGCGGCGCCACGGTGATCCCCGGCCTCGTCGACGTGCACACCCACCATGCCATCGGCGGCCGCGCCGACCTGTTCGAGCTGTCCTTCCCGCCGAGCGCGATGCTCGACGAGGTGCTCGAGGCGGTGCGCGGGTATGCGGCCGCGGCGCCACCCGGCTCGTGGATCACCGGTGGCAGCTGGGGAAGCACCCTCATCGACCTGGTCGCCACCGAGGTCGCGCTCGAGCGCCTCGACGCCGCGTCCGGCGACCACCCCGTCGTGCTCACCGACGACAGCCACCACAACCGCTGGGCCAACTCCCGCGCGCTCGAGCTCGCGGGCGTCCGTGCACCGGGTGGCCTGCTCCTCGAGGCCGATGGTCTCGCCGTCGAGCGCGCGCGCATCGCCGCGGGAGGCGACCTCACCCCCGAACAGCACCGGGCGGCATCACGGCGCGGCGTCGAGATCCTCGGCGGCTACGGCGTCACCGCCTTCCAGGACGCGGGGGTGTCGCTGCAGATCCTGCAGGCGCTCGCCGCCCTCGACGAGGCGGGCGAGCTGGATGCCTGGGTCGTCAGTTCCGTTCTGGTCAACGATCAGATCTTCGGTTTCGATCCCGTCGGCGAGCCGCTGATCGCCCGGGCGCACGAGTACCGCACCGAGCATCACCGGCCGGACTTCGTGAAGATCTTCCTGGACGGCGTCCCGCCGGCCCGCACCGGGGCGTTCCTCGAGCCGTATCTCGCTGACGAGGCGCACGGCGCGCACTTCCACGGCACCCCGGCCATGGCGGCGGGCGAGCCCTACGACTGGCTGCGCAGCGCCGCCGAACGCGGGTTGTCGGCCAAGATCCATTGCACGGGTGACGCCTCGGCCCGGCTGGTGCTCGACACCGTCGAGCTGCTGCGCTCAGAGGGCTTCACGGCGACCCGGTTCCAGATCGCCCACGGCCAGTTCCTCGCCGAGTCCGACCTGCCGCGGCTCGCCGAGCTGGGGGTGTCGGCCGACATCTCGCCCTTCATCTGGACGCCGGGGGTCATCCCGCGGGCGATCGCCGCCGTGCTCCCCGCCGACCGGGCGGAGCGAATGCAACCCAACCGCGCGCTGCTCGACCTCGGCACCGTGGTGGCGGCGGGCTCGGACTGGCCGGTGTGCGAGTCCCCCAACCCGTGGGTGGGCATCCAGGGGCTGGTGACCCGGGCCGATCCGTCGGGGGCGTACCCCGGCACGCTGTGGGCGGAGCAGGCGATGACCCTGCCCGAGGCGCTCGCGGCGTTCACCATCTCGGGAGCCGAGGCGATGGGCCTCGCCGATGTCACCGGGAGTCTCGAGCCCGGCAAGTCGGCCGACTTCGTGATCCTCGACCGCGACCCGCTGACGACCCCCATCGGCGAGCTGTACCGGGTCCGGGCGATCGAGACGTGGTTCGCAGGGCGGCGGGTGTTCGCGGCGGCGTAGCCCGGCATCCGCGGATCGTATACGATCGGGACCAGGCTCGACCACCGAAGGGACACCCGTGCTCGACGACGCGCGCATCACCGAGATCGCCGACGAGTTGCTCGCCGCGAGCGAGTCGCGCGCGACGGTGCCGCTGCTCACCGCGCGCTACCCCGAGATGACGATCGAGGATTCGTACGCCGTGCAGAAGCTCTGGCGCGACCGCCGGGTCGCGGCGGGCCGACGGCTCGTCGGCCGCAAGATCGGCCTGACCTCGAAGGTCATGCAGGCCGCGACCGGAATCACCGAGCCCGACTACGGCGTGATCTTCGACGACATGGTGTACGAGAACGGCTCCGTCATCCCGCACGACGCCTTCTCGAACGTGCGCATCGAGGTCGAGCTGGCGTTCGTGCTGGGCGAACCCCTCGAGGGAGCCGATGTCACGATCTTCGACGTGCTCGACGCCACCGATTACGTCGTTCCGGCGCTCGAGATCCTGAGCTCGCGTATCGAGCTGCAGGGCCGCACCATCGTCGACACCATCTCCGACAACGCGGCGATGGGCGGCATGGTCCTCGGCGGCAATCCGACGCGGCCCGACGCGGTCGATCTGCGCTGGGTCGCCGCGCTCCTCTATCGCAACCACACCATCGAAGAGTCGGGCGTCGCCGCGGCGGTGCTCAACCATCCGGCGTCGGGCGTCGCGTGGCTGGCCGGCAAGCTCGCCCAGCACGGCGACTCGCTCGGCGCCGGCGAGATCGTGCTCGCCGGATCGTTCACCCGCCCGATGTGGGTCGAGCGCGGCGACACGGTCCTGGCCGACTACGGGCCCCTGGGGACGATCGCATGCCGCTTCGAGTGACGCTGCGCGAGGCGCTCGCCGCCGCCGACCGCCCGCTGTTCGGGATGTGGCTGAACAGTGCCAGCCCCCTGGTCGCCGAGATCTGTGCCGGCTCGGGGCTCGACTGGGTGCTGATCGACGCCGAGCACGGCCCCAACGACGTGCCGACGGTGCTCGCCCAGCTGCAGGCGGTGGCGGCCTACCCGGTGACGGCCCTGGTGCGGCTGCCGGTCGGCGACACCGCCCTGATCAAGCAGTTCCTCGACCTGGGCGCCCAGAACCTGCTGATTCCGATGGTCGACACGGCCGAGCAGGCGGCCGAACTCGTCCGGGCCGTGCGTTACCCGCCGCGGGGGGTGCGCGGGGTGGGCAGCTCGCTCGCCCGCGCCGCGCGCTGGAACCGGGTCGACGGCTACCTCGCGGATGCCGATGCGCACGTGTCGCTGACCGTGCAGATCGAGTCGGCGACGGCGGTGGCCAACGTCGAGCAGATCGTGGCCGTCGACGGCGTCGACGGCATCTTCGTCGGACCTGCCGATCTGGCCGCCTCGATGGGCCTGCTCGGCCGGCAGGGGCATCCGGATGTGGTGGCTGCCGTCGAGCGCTGCCTGGCGGCCGCGAGGGCGGCCGGCAAGGGGGCGGGAGTCAACGCATTCGTGCCCGAGGCCGTCGAGGGCTACGTGGCAGCGGGCGCGGGTCTGGTGTGCGTCGGGGCCGACGTGTCGCTGCTGGCTCGCGGGTCGGAGGCCCTCGCGGCCCGGTTCATCGGCGACGGCGGACCGGAGCGCGCCGGCTACTGAATCAGGCCTTGCCGCCCGGTCCGCGAATCGTATATGATTTCTGATACCAATCGGAAGGCAGCATGAGCGACGACGCCATCGCCCGGCCGGGCAAGATCCTGGCCGTGCACCTCAACTACCCCTCCCGCGCCGCCCAGCGCGGGCGCACCCCCGCGCAGCCGTCGTACTTCCTGAAACCGGCGAGTTCCGTCGCGGCCAGCGGCGACGCGCTCGAGCGGCCCGCGGGCACCGAGCTGCTCGCCTTCGAGGGCGAGATCGCGCTCATCATCGGCACCGCCGCCCGCCGGGTCTCCGTCGACGACGCCTGGGCTCACGTCTCCGGCGTCACCGCGGCCGATGACTTCGGCATCTACGACCTGCGCGCCGCCGACAAGGGCTCCAACGTCCGCTCCAAGGGCGGCGACGGGTTCACCCCGCTCGGGCCGGGCATCATCCCCGCCGCCGGGCTCGACCCGGCGACCCTGCGCGTGCGCACCTGGGTCGACGGAGAACTGGTGCAGGAGGACACCGCCGCGACCCTGCTCTTCCCGTTCGACCAGCTCATCGCCGACCTGTCGCAGCTGATGACCCTCGAGCCCGGCGACGTGATCCTCACCGGCACGCCCGCAGGCTCGAGCGTCGTCGTGCCCGGCCAGACCGTCGAGGTCGAGGTCGACGTGCCCGGCGGCCCCAGCACCGGCCGCCTCGTCACCCCGATCACCGAGGGCACCGTGCCGTTCGGCGACACCGGCTCGAAGCCGGCCGTCGACGACCTCCAGCGCGAGGAGGCCTGGGGCAGCCGCGCGGCCGCCGGTCTCCCCGAGCGGTTCGAGTTCACGCCCGAACTCCGCGACCGCCTGCTCGGCGTCGCCGTCGCGACCCTCAGCGTGCAGCTTCGCCAGCGCGGCTTCGACGACGTCTCGATCGACGGGGTCGCGGCCAACCGCCACGGCGCCGCGGCGAAGTTCGCCGGCCCCGCCCGCACGCTGCGCTACGTGCCGCACCGCCCCGACCTGTTCGCCGAGCGCGGCGGCGGGTTTAACGCCCAGAAGCGGCTGTTCGACACCGTGGGCGCAGGCGAGGTCATCGTCATGGAGGCGCGCGGCGACGCCACCGCCGGCACCGTCGGCGACGTGCTGGCGCTGCGGGCTCAGGTGCGCGGTGCGGCGGCGATCGTGACCGACGGCGCTGTGCGCGATGCCGACGTCGTCGCCGGCCTCGACATCCCGACCTTCTCGCGCGGGGCGCACCCGTCCGTGCTCGGCCGTCGCCACATCCCCTGGGAGACGGACGTCACGATCGCGTGCGGCGGCACCACCGTGCAGCCGGGCGATATCGTCGTCGGAGACGGCGACGGCGTGATCGTCATCCCGCCGGCGATCGTGCTCGAGGTGCTCGAGGCCGCCGAGAGCCAGGAGCGCGAAGAGGAGTACATCGCGCAGCAGGTGCGCGACGGCGCGAGCGTCGACGGCCTCTTCCCGCTGAACAAGCAGTGGCGTGCACGCTACGAGGACCGGCGATGAGCTCGCTCAGCAAGTCGCAGCAGGCCTACCGCTGGATCAAGCAGCGCATCGACGACGGCCGATTCGTGCCCGGATACCGGCTCGTGCTCGGCGCCATCGCGAAAGAGCTCGAGGTCAGCGTCGTGCCGGTGCGCGAGGCGATCCGGCTGCTCGAAGCCGAAGGGCTGGTCACCTTCGAGCGCAACGTCGGCGCCCAGGTCGCCCTGCTGGAAGAGACCGAGTACCTCAACACCATGCAGACTCTGGCGCTCGTCGAGGGGGCTGCGACCGCCCTGGCGGCCCCCGCGATCACGCCGGAGCAGATCGTGCGCGCTCGCCAGATCAACGCGCTCATGATCGAGTGCCTCGAGCACTTCGAGCCGTTGCGTTTCACCGAGCTGAACCTCGAGTTCCACACCGTGCTGTTCGCCGAATGCCCGAACCCGCACATCCTCGATCTCGTGCATCGCGGCTGGAACCGGTTGAAGGCGCTGCGCGATTCGAGTTTCAGCTTCGTGCCCGGCCGCGCTCGGCAGTCGGTCGACGAGCACGAGGCATTGCTCGAGCTCCTCGAGTCGGGCGCCGACCCGCTCGACATCGAACTGTCGGCGCGCCGCCACCGCCTGGCGACGCTCGACGCCGTACTCGCGCACCAGTCCGCCCACAAAAGAGATGCCTCATGACCCATTTCATCCCTGAGAACCTGCCGGATCGCATCCAGCACTACATCGACGGTGCGTTCGTCGACAGCGTCGACGGCGACACCTTCGACGTGCTCGACCCCGTGACCAACGAGACCTACATCCAGGCCTCGGCCGGAAAGAAGGCCGACATCGACCTCGCGGTCGCCGCGGCGACGCGCGCGTTCACCGAGGGGCCCTGGCCGCGCATGAAACCCCGCGAGCGCGCGCGCGTCCTCAACAAGATCGCGGATGCGGTGGAGGCGCGCGATCGCGAACTCGCCGAACTCGAGACCTTCGACACCGGCCTGCCCATCACGCAGGCGCTCGGTCAGGCGCAGCGTGCGGCCGAGAACTTCCGGTTCTTCGCCGACCTGATCGTCGCCCAGTCCGACGACACCTACAAGGTCCCGGGCGCGCAGGTGAACTACGTCAACCGCAAGCCGATCGGGGTCGCGGGTCTCATCACCCCGTGGAACACGCCTTTCATGCTCGAGAGCTGGAAGCTCGCGCCCGCCCTCGCATCCGGCTGCACCGTCGTGCTGAAACCCGCCGAGTTCACACCGCTGTCGGCGTCGCTGTGGGCGGGCATCTTCGAAGCCGCCGGCCTGCCGCAGGGCGTGTTCAACCTGGTGAACGGACTCGGCGAGGACGCCGGCGACGCGCTCGTGAAGCACCCCGGGGTGCCGCTGATCTCGTTCACCGGCGAGAGCCGCACCGGGCAGATCATCTTCGGCAACGCCGCCCCGATGCTGAAGGGCCTGTCGATGGAACTCGGTGGCAAGAGCCCCGCCGTCGTGTTCGCCGACGCCGACCTCGACGCCGCCATCGACTCCACGCTGTTCGGGGTGTTCTCGCTGAACGGCGAGCGCTGCACCGCCGGAAGCCGCATCCTGGTCGAGCGTCCGATCTACGACGAGTTCCTGTCGCGGTACGCCGAGCGGGCGAAGAACATCGTCGTCGGCGACCCGCACGACGAGAAGACCGAGGTCGGTGCGCTCGTACACCCCGAGCACTACGACAAGGTGATGAGCTACGTCGAGATCGGCAAGACCGAGGGCCGGTTGCTCGCCGGCGGCGGGCGCCCCGAGGGTCTCGACACCGGCAACTACGTCGCCCCGACGGTGTTCGCCGACGTCCCGGCGACGGCGCGCATCTTCCAGGAGGAGATCTTCGGGCCCGTCGTCGCCATCACCCCGTTCGACACCGACGCCGAGGCGCTCGAACTCGCCAACGGTGTGAAGTACGGTCTCGCCGCCTACATCTGGACCACCGACCTGCAGCGCGCCCACACGTTCGCCCAGAACGTCGAGGCCGGCATGGTCTGGCTCAACTCGCACAACGTCCGCGATCTGCGTACCCCGTTCGGCGGCGTCAAGGCCTCGGGCCTCGGACACGAGGGCGGGTACCGCTCGATCGACTTCTACACCGACCAGCAGGCCGTGCACATCACGCTCGGCGCCGTCCACACCCCCCGCTTTGGAGCATCATGAGTGCCAACCCGCCCTTCGACATCGTCCGCTGCGCCTACGCGGAACTGATCGTCACCGACCTCGTCGCGTCCCGTGAGTTCTACGTCGACGTGCTCGGCCTCGTCGTGACCAAGGAGGACGAGAACGCGATCTACCTGCGGACCCTCGAGGAGTTCATCCACCACAACCTGGTGCTGCGTCAGGGGCCGGTCGCGGCCGCCGCCGCACTCGCGTTCCGGGTGCGAACCCCCGACGACGTCGACAAGGCCGAGGCGCACTACCAGAGCCTCGGCTGCCGCACCGAGCGGCGGCCGGAGGGCTTCGCCGACGGCATCGGCGACGCCGTCCGGGTGAGCGACCCGCTCGGCTTCACCTACGAGTTCTTCTACGCCGTCGAGCACGTCGAGCGCCTCGCCTGGCACTACGACCTGCACACCCCCGGTGCCCTCGTACGGCTCGACCACTTCAACCAGGTCACCCCCGACGTGCCCGCCGGCATCGCCTACCTCGAGGGGGTCGGGTTCCGGGTCACCGAAGACATCGAAGACTCCGACGGGGTCGTCTACGCGGCGTGGATGCGGCGCAAGGCGACCGTGCACGACACCGCGCTCACCGGCGGGGCCGGCCCCCGCCTCCACCACATCGCTTTCGCCACGCACGAGAAGCACAACATCATCGCGATCTGCGACAAGCTCGGCGCCCTGCGCATCAGCGACCGCATCGAGCGCGGGCCCGGCCGGCACGGTGTGTCGAACGCGTTCTACCTGTACATCCTCGACCCCGACGGTCACCGCATCGAGATCTACACGCAGGACTACTACACCGGCGACCCCGACAACCCGGTGGTGCGCTGGGACGTGCACGACAACCAGCGCCGCGACTGGTGGGGCAACCCCGTCGTGCCGTCCTGGTACACCGAGGCGTCGCTCGTGCTCGACCTCGACGGGCAGCCGGTGCCCGTCGAGGAGCGCGAAGAGCCCTCGGAGGCCGCGGTCACCATCGGCGCGGACGGCTTCTCATACACGCGCAAGGGCGACACCGACGAGGGGTTCAAGCTGGGCCACCAGCTCTGAGGGGCCTTCGAGCCGGTCGGGTAGCGCCGAAGGCGCGTGTCGAGTCCGCCGTTATTGAGCGCCCGCTCGATTTACGCGCTCTGGTACAAGTGGAGTGCTCCGCCGGGCTAAGGGCGTACCTCCGAGGATCGGGAGGCTGAGGGCGCAGGCCCGCACCCGGCGCGGCCGTGAGAACGGAGCAGTCAATGGCGAAGCCCGAGGCACCCCCGCAACTGGCCGAGAAGAAGCGTCTCGGCGTCGTCGCGATCACCTTCCTGATCGTCGCCGCATCCGCACCCCTCACCGTCGTCGCCGGCGGTGTGACCACGACCTACAGCGTCACGCACGTGGCGGGCGTCCCGCTCGGCTACATCCTGCTGGCGGCGGCCCTCGCGCTGTTCGCGATCGGCTACGCGGCCATGAGCCGGTTCATCACGAACGCCGGAGCCTTCTACGCCTATGTCGCGCAGGGGCTCGGCCGTCCGTTCGGCGTGGGCTCGGCCCTCATCGCACTCGTGTCGTATAACGCGATGCAGATCGGCATCTACGGCATCTTCGGATTCCAGGTGGCGATGTTCATCCAGGAGAAGACGGGCGCCGAGATCCCGTGGTGGGCCGTCGTCATCGTCGGCATCATCGTGGTCGGCATCTTCGGAGTCAACCGCATCGACCTCTCGGCGAAGGTGCTCGGGGTGCTCGTGGCCATCGAGTTCGTGCTGGTGCTGATCTTCGACATCGTGGCCTTCGCCAACCCGGCGAGCGGCTTCAGCGCCGAGCCCCTGAGCCCCGCAGCGCTGTTCACTCCCGCGATCGGCGCCGCCCTGTCGTTCGGCATCGCCGCGTTCATGGGATTCGAGGGTGCGGCGATCTACGGCGAAGAGGCGAAAGACCCGAAGCGCACCGTGCGCCGGGCCACCTTCCTCGCCCTCGGAGTGATCGGGGTGTTCTACGCCGTCTCGTCCTGGGCCCTCGCACTCGGC
>Ga0182739_1001074_pt1 | contig 30142 bp, 38 predicted proteins | sample eDN5th30CBELigBY_FD_128873 | JGI IMG/M metagenome (GOLD analysis project Ga0182739, IMG submission 128873) | Enriched backyard soil microbial communities from Emeryville, California, USA - eDNA 5th pass 30_C BE-Lig BY (version 2) (version 2) | ecosystem: Environmental > Terrestrial > Soil >... | reverse complement strand
CTTTAGAAACTTGGACATCAAACCCGGTGCTAAAGATGTAATGCATTTCTTATGGAAACATTTTGAAGTTTATATTGTATCATCTTCTCATCCTAAAGTAGTTGGTGATAAATGGGATTGGATCGAAGAACATCTTCCTTTCCTTCCATATAAAAACTTTGTTCCTCTACAAGAAAAAGAATTATTCAAAATGCATTATCTTATTGATGATGGTCCACACAATTTTGATAAGTTTGATGGAACTGGGATTCTCTTCGACATGCCTCATAATAGACATGCAATGAATCGATATATTCGAGTCAACCATTGGTTGCAAGTTAAACACTATTTCCAAGAAATTATTAATCGGAGGTAATAACTATGACTTATATTGATCATGAGACAAAGAATATCAGTTTCTTAAACGTATGGAAGCAATTTAGAAATGATGGTCTTTTAAGACCTCCTTTATTTATCTTCACTTTGTATGATAAAGATTTGATTGATATTGATCCATATGATCCTAACTTAACTACTATTCAAAAATCCAAAATTATTCTTGAATGTACCAGAAATCCTTGGTATTATTTCAGAGAAGTTGCAAGAATATACGATATGGGCGTTTGTAATCCTGATGGTAGCCCACCTGCAATGTTTGAACTGAATAAAGGAAATCTTGCAATTATTCATACTGCTTTATTGGGAATGGATCATATTGTTAGACTTCCAAGACAGCATTATAGAGAAATTACGTATAAACAATTATTGACATATCACTTCTTATTTGGGGCTAATGGAAATAAAACTGCTTTATTCGGCCCAAGTGCTGATGACAATACTGACGTTATTGATTATATTAGAAATACAATATTCTATCTTCCAAACTATTTTCATCCTAATACTAAATTTGCGGATAATATCAAATACTTTAAGAATATGAATATTAACTCTGGAGTATATAAAGTGCAAATCCCTAAATCTAATGATAGAGCTGATAAAATTGCAAGAGCATTGGATGCTAATATCCAATACTATCATCTTGCTGACAATAATAAGTATTTGGAAATTTTACTTCATTCATCTCTTCCTAATTTTAGAAGAAATCAAACAAGAAATGGTGAGCATGGACCTTCGAAACCTTACGGTATTATGGTTTCTTCATTTATTAATGATGATAATTCATCCTTTTTTGTAGATCATTTGATTTCTGGAGCTTTGAAATGGGATGATAAATTCTATGACATGAGTGATGAAGAACTTCGTGAAGTTATGGATAAAAATTCTCCAAATAATTTCGTCCACATACAGTATGATTATAAAGAACTTGGAAAAGATGATGAATGGTTTAGAGAGCAATCTAAAATGCTGAATAATGATGAGGTTAGAATCAATCGCGAACTTCTTCTTAAAAGGTAAAAAAAAAAATAAAATTCGGTAGAGAGTTTAGACTCTCTACCGATTTCTTTTGTTCTATTAGGTGACAAATTTGAATTTCTTCACATCATTAAGAGCCAACCATTTTACATGAGGAATAGGTGTGACAGAATTCTTTTTGCATCTGAGACAATATTCTTCATATGTTTCTTGCTTTGATGTGCCTATACTCTTTTCTCCTCGTGGCATATATTCCCTCCTACAGTCGTTTATTCCAAATGCGATCGAAATCCACGTCGGTATTTATTCCATATTTCTCAAGGAAATCATCAAGTTTCATTTTCTCGCATTTTCCATCATGATACATAATCTTCAAAGTCTTTTCTTGTCCAACTAAGAGGTAAAACTTAGCTAACATAAAGTTTTCAACTGCTCTATTATAAGCATTCTCTATAGTGAGAACGTAAAGTAATTGATTGATAGAATAAACGTAATCCTTAAGAGGCTCAGGAAGTGTCTCCCAAATAGCATTCATTGATTCACTTTCATGCTCATCAGGCATACAGAATTCATAATCCCGTTCAAAGATAATGAATTTGATCTGCAAGAGTTTCTTAAAGATTCTAATGGGAATTCTCTTATTCAGACCATTTCCAAGATCTACTAAAACTTTTGCATGAGGATGTTTAGAGATGATTTGATTGAGTTTCTTTGTTTTGATTCTTCCATAGAATCTGTATACTTCATTACCGGTCCCTCCTATCAGTTTTTCATCATCGGATTCAGTATGAACTATATATGTGTCAGAACCAGGATGTTGAAATTTCTTAGGAAGACGACCTTCCTTCTTTTTAGGGAAATGTGCAACATATGCTTTCAACAGTTCAAATTCAAGATCATCCGATGGAAGTCTTACAGACTTCCCTCCACCACGAGCGACGTTTTCAAGCATCTTTATTCCAAAATGATTGGGAATTAACTTAATATAACTCATAGATTATCCCTCCTAGATATTTAATATAAAGTTAATCTGAATTTATTTATTCATCACCCTAACTACATTCTAAACATTGCATAAATACATTATTTTAGGGAGATGTAAAATCTATGGGAATGCAAACTCTACTATCCGCGCTTATTGTAAACAGTCACAATGTTAGAATTTTGCATTGGAATATCGTAGGTATAGACTTTGATCCAGTGCATGAAAAACTTGGATCATATTATGATATACTGACTGAATTCGTTGATGACATTGCAGAAACATGTGTAATGTTAGAAGTACCACCTGTTGGGATACATGAAGCATTTGCTATTTTGAAAGAGGATCGAAGGCCTTTTACTAGTTTAAGTGGAGGTAAAAAATATACATCCACCGAAAGTTTTGAACTTATTTCCGAGATGTTTGGTAGTTTAATAGAACTTTATCAAGAAATATGCTCAATGGATTCACTTCCGGGAGATGTTATTAATAAGCTACAAGAGCATCTCTATAGGATACGGAAAGAACTCCAATACAAAAATAAAGCAAGACTTATTTAAAATAAATAAAGCTTACCACCTTTTACAGTGGTAAGCTCATTTTATTATTTAAATAATTTGCTGAAAAGCTTCGTCAATTCAATTTGATTCTCCAAATTCTTCTTGAGAAGTTTGGTGATCTTTCCAGCGATTTCATTATAGGTATTAGGTGTAGAATTTTTCGTAATAAGAACGCCGCCGTGATTCTTCTTCGGCGTTTTATCCTTCTTGAAATCCTTCCACTTTTTCTTCTTGTCTTTCTTCTTATCATGCTTTTTGAATTTTTCTTTATTGCTTTTCTTTTTCTTCTTTTTATATTCCTTATCCTCATAAGTATCTCTGATTTTCTTAGCAAGCTTCTTGGAGAGGATATTATCTTTCTTTACACGAATTTTAACTTGTTTCATTCGTAAAATCTCCTTTTTAATCTTACTTTTATTTTGTGATTACGCGTATCAGTCGGATCGATGATATCAACATTTCTTTCTACCATTTGCTCTAAGATTTCACGAGCTAATTCATTAGGACAATCACAGAAAGCGAGTTGTTCTTTACACTTAGAGCATCTCACATGATCACCAGCTTCATTTTGCATATCAGTAATTTTTTGCCATTCTTTAATCATTTTCTTCAGAGATTTTTTAGACATTTATAGACCCTCCCTATATTGATTTATAGCTTTCTCAACCGTTATATCTGCAGTGGGCTTAAGAACTCCAAAGGAATCCAAAATGGATATCCTTTTAACAGCTCTAACTACTACATTTTCCCCAACTTGTTCAAATTCTAATCTATCGCCGGGTTTAGCACCAAGAATGTCTCTGATTGCTTTAGGGATACAAACTACTCCCTTAACCGATAATTTCCCGGTTCCATATTTATTCATTTTAATTCCCCTTCTTCAGAAGTTGAATTTGTAACCGTCTTTAACATGGTCCGTAGATTCCATAACCAATAGCTCAACACCAATTAATCTGACTAGAGATTTCTTGACATCCTCTTTATCAAGCTCCAAGGCATTAGCGATCTTTTTAACATTGATCTCCTTAGGAACTCGACCATCAAGATGCCCCATGAGATGAAACAATACTCTATAATCTTTAGACTTTAGAGTGTCAACTTTAGAAATATTTTGTAAGGCTTCAATCTCAACACTCGCTTTTGTTTTGTGAAGAATGTACAAGTCTAATTCTCCTTTCTATTTGCTTTGTGATAGAAAGCTTCCCAGAATAGAGTATCGAGTCCGGAAATAGCACTATCCAAAGTTTCTTCAATTTTCGCAAAACCATTAGCAAGTTCCAATATGGTCAATGAACCCAAAGAAGATTTAATTTCTTTGAGTTTCTTAATGGATTCATAAATCTTATCAGGTATTACGGCAGATTGTAATCCTAGCGTATAAGCTGTATCTACATTTAAATAACCCAAATATTTAGAAGCTGTTTCAGAAGTAAGTAGTCTTACCTCTTTAGTTAGAGTTATCTGAATATTATCCATAGTTTCTTCCATATATGCATATACTGGCTCAGATTCATTCTTGATTGTTACTCTACGTGCTATAGGTATCTCCTTTTCGGGATTTGCCGGAACTTTTGGTGTAGCATTCGTGTTTTTCCAAGCATTAGTTATATATAGTTTTGTATAATCGCTTAAGTGTTTATGTTTTGCATGAAATACGATAACTGTTCCTGTTGCTGTTACCACATCTTGAGGCGTTATTTCAACTGGGACCATATTATCAAAATACATCAAATCTGCAAGATCATTGGATTGGTCAGAAGTATCAGCTAAAACTTCCATTTTTAATTCTTTAGAAATAGAATTGGATGATTCAATATTATATTCAATCTCCTTAATGATATTTACAAAATATTCAAAGACGACATCCCGTTGATCCATTACCGTTAAACGAAGATGGAATTCATCTTCGTTATTAAGAGGAATAACTTGAAGGGTTGAATTGTTTTCAACCAAAAGTTTTATCTTGGTTATTTCAGGCTCATTAAGAAAAACCATAAAATTATTACTCGGTTTTGGATATTTAAGCACCATCAATTTTGTTTGCATATTAAATTCCTCCTAGTTATATTCTAATTTCGTGTCGCCATGAAAATATTACTTAATTTAGAACATTGCCATACCATTCCATATAATATTAATACCAAACCTATCTGTGAACCATTGTAATTCTTCCTTCTTAAAATAACACATATCATTAGTATGATGAATTCTACGTATAAGAATAATAAGACGCTGCTCATATTCATCAGCATCTATTGAATTCCTGTCACTTATTAATTTTTCAGCTTCAGCCTGTAATTCATTAAATAAATCATCAGTTCTACCATTAAACATAAATAGATTCCTCCTAATTTAAATTAAATAAAGATATAGATTTTTAGAATCTATATGTAATTTTCATCATCATTCGGATCGACAAAATGACAACTTTGTAGAAGATGAATATAATTAACAATATTTTACCCGACAAGTTCTTTTATAGCTAATGATACAGAAGACTTGTCCATATTTAATTCCTGACCAATCTCTTTTTGACTGATTGTAGTTAAACGGTTTGAAGGCATTATTGTTAATAGAAAAAGTAACACCCGATATGATTTTTTGGACAGATTTTCATTTTTCGCACAATTGAGTAGAAACTCATAAGATATTTTCACTGCATCTTTATCTTTGGATTGTTTAACACCCATGTTTTTATTCTCCTTAATTTAAATTAAATAAAGAGATAGACCTTCTCAGGCCTATCTCTCCTTTGTATTTAGAACATTTCGATCAGACGAATTGTCTCATCAATGATCATATTCTCGTTAATCTCGATGTCCTCACCCAGCAAATCCTTGTTTTGATGGTCTACATAAGTAAGAGGATTGTTGATAAACGTTCCGATGTACTTGATGATGATGTCTTCGTTTATGCTTGAAGTTACATCCTTATATTGCTTCATCAGGTTGTAGTATCTTGGGAAAGATTTAATCTTGGCAAGTTTCTTTGTACCAATCTTTCTTCCCTTGATTCGATTAGATGGCCGTCCGGTGATGAGGTTAGGAACCACACGGAATCCGCGACGATACAATTCTTCCTTCAGTATGATAATAAGTCTAAAGAAGTCTTGCCGAGTAATTAGTTTCATATTTTCTAAACCTTTAAAATCATCAGCAAAGAACTGCAATACCATATTAGTTTGAGTAGATGACATCTGAAGATTCTCTTCATAGAATTTCATATCCTCATCATTAATCTCTATATTGTATTGCTTGATCAGCTTCTGAATCTTGTGCTTACTTCCTGCGCTAGAAATAATAATATCTCTTTCATCGATTCTAGCAGCATTCATCTCCAACTGTTCCAAACCAGACATCTTACTATCGGAACGTTTAGTATTAATATCAGAGTAGTCATGAGTATCTTTACCCTCAATCGTGAACTTCAGAGCACCTCGAATACCTACGTAGTTGAGGTTGATAAGTATTTTGTCAAATTCATATTTGTACAGTAGATCCTGGATAACCATTTTGGTAATCCGAGTTTTTTCAGATGAAGGCGTAATCCCTTTATTCTTATTACGCTTCCACATTCCACTGTCTGTATGTGTAGAGTTCTCGATGATTTTATCGACCGTGGCATAAAGCTTGTTATAAATATTTGTGTCTTCTTCGAAGATTGGAAACAATGCGTAGAAGCAATGGTACAAGAATTTCTTCATGACCATATCGTCTACCATGTCTTTTCTTACAGAATAATAATGGGAGATGATCGGGATGATAATCTTGATAGCTGTACTGATCGCCATTAATATTTTGCCGTGTTTGTTTGTAAATTGATATGGGTTTTCCTTATATTTCTCGTCCTTTTCCGTAGAAATCTCAAGGTCAACCCTGTATTGTTCTTCGACAAAGAATTTTACTTTCCTCACCATTGATTCGCTGAACACTTTGTTCACGATATCGTTGATGAATGATTTGAACGTGTAAGTCAGATTGCTTAGATCGGTCATCACCTTTAAGTTGATATAACAAGTGATAAGTTCTCGATCTTGGTCATAGTAGTTCATAAACACATTGAGTGTGTTGCAGATTAAATCTCCTTTCTTATAGAATGCCGGTCTAGGAACATAGAAGATATTTAAGCCTTTTTTCTCGATGTTAGGAAAGACCTTCTCGAAATCACAAATAAATGTATCTTTTTTTCCCAACCTAAATAGTTTGGTTTTGTCCGTTAAATATTTGTTTGGCTTACAAACATCGGCTCTCATCTTCCCCGGTCACGTTCCCTTCCAATTGATAATGGATGACTATATCAATAATATATATTTCGTCGAAAATTTTAAGAGAACTGCTCCCTACAGTTCTCTTTAGGAAATACATATTATCAATACCTTTTTGCCTTTTTGGCAGTTTGCGCTTTTTTTGCTTTCGATGCAACCGTCCTCACTTTCGCAGTTGTATTATTCTTTACAGTATCTATTACGTGTTCCCTATTGTGTAGTTTTTGATTAAGCTCTGCTTTCTCTTTAGCCTTTTCTTTTTTTCTCTCTTCAGCTTTTTTCTTCTGATCGATCTCTTTATCTTTCATTACTTCTTTGAAATCTTTCAGTTCTTTCAAGAGTTTCTTCAGATCAAGATCAGAAGAGAATCTATCGATCTCATCAATATTAGAATAACTATCCTTGATATATTTACAAGCATAGTAAACTGTTTTCTCAAGACCGAGGAGTTTATGAGGATTGCGAGTTTCCGCAAATTCTTTTACAGTTTCAGAAGGAATCATAGTCTTAAGTTCTTCAATTAAAGTGCCATTCTTTTTGAAGGTATTTGCAAAAGTAAATACAAATGATGGAGAGTTGCTAATAGCTTTCATCGGCCAATTGAGGAAGTTAGCGTCTTTATTAGCTGCACCTCTATCAATCTTGATGACTACATCATAGGCTAAATCTTTAGTAGTTTCAGAAGGAATCAATAGGTGAATATAATAAGCATTCTTATTTCTATAGATATGAGTTTCAAGCTCATCATGTACATCAAGGATAGCATCATATCTTGCATCATAATCAGTTTTAACAATCTTCAATGAGCTTGCAGAGGAGCCTTTCCCTTGTGGATTTTGCAAATAACTGTTTATACTTATTATCATAATTCTTTATCACCTCTTAAACTATTTATTTTATTTTTTGTCCACCTAACAATAGGTTATTAATATTATTTGTTTTATAGGAGGAATAATTATGATAAAACTTAACGCTAGGGTGAATACAACTAAGCCAAAAAATGTTAAAAATTTAGTAGGTGAAAAATTTGGAAAATTGAAAGTCATTAGATTCTCACATGTTGACAATAATGGAGAATATTATTGGAGAGTAGAATGTGAATGTGGTAAACAAAAATCAGTTATATCACATAATTTAAAGAAAAGTAAATCTTGTAATGTTGGAAAATGTAATAGTGGATTCAAAGATATAACTAATAAAAAGTTTAATAAATTAACTGCAAAAGAATTGTTATATTTTCAGAATAACAAAGCATATTGGTTATGTGTTTGTGAATGTAATACGCCAAAAGTAGTAAGTTATGGCTGCTTAATAACCAATAACGTAACATCTTGTGGTTGTGTGCGCAAACTACGCAAACCAAATTTAAAACATGGGAAAACAGAAACTCCGGAATATAATTCTTGGAGTTCAATGAAAGATAGATGTTATAACAAAAGTTCCAAAGATTATCACAAATATGGAAATAGAGGTATATCAATTTGTGATAGATGGTTGGATAAAGAAAATGGATTTAGAAATTTTTTAGAAGATATGGGATTAAAACCCTCTAGAGAATATACTATTGAAAGAATAGATAATAATGGAAACTATGAGCCTGATAATTGTAAATGGGCTAATAAAGATGAACAAGCCCGTAATAGAAGATTAGATAATAATAGTAATACTGGGTACAGAGGAATTAGTAAATCATACGGAAGATATAAAGTATTAATAAAATCTAAAGGAAAAATTCTATATTGTAAAAGATTTGATGAACTGAAATTAGCTGTTACAGAAAGACAGAAGAAGGAGATTGAATTATTTGGTAGAACTTATACCAAAGACTATATTGATTAATGGATAAGTTCATACATTATTCACCGTCCTAATTTTTTGGAGTCTTGTGTCAACCTCTTGCTGATTGTATTTGCCCAAGACACCTTTTTTAACAAACTTAAATTCTTTATGCTTAGCATAGTCATAAGGACGAACCAAACTCGTGTGTTTATTAAAGAAGTTCTTACCAGATTCCAGAATTACAGCAACGAATTCAGAGCAGAAGAATTTATCTCCTCTATCTTTTGCTATATTCAGTTTATTATAGAGTAAACCAAGGAAGCTATATTTCAATTCCTTTATAGCGTGCATAGAGGAAAGTTCTTCCAATTTTGCAAGCATTGCAAATTTTTCTTCTGGAGTTACAAATGTTACGTATAAACTATAAGTAGCTTTTTCCTCCACGACTTTATACAAACCCGCATTGATATCTTCTTTAACAAATACACCAATGATAGGATTTGATTTATACTTTCTTCCCATAGAGTACATTTGTTTCATGCTGGAATCGAAAGAAATAGAAGCATGTGAATATGGCACACCGGTAAATTTCTTGATAATATTACTCAAAGCAGTTCCAGTATGAGTCAACATTACGAACACTGGTTCTGTATTCTCTTTGAGATCGGTGGATTCAAATAACAGTTCGGGTCTTTCATCAAATAGATCATCGAACATGCTCTATCTCTCCCTTTTAAATAAGAATGGACAATGGATACCTTAATCCATTGTCCATTATAACCAATTATACCATATTATTTATTCAGATTCAAATTCCGTATTATCATCAGTCATGATAGTATTTGCAGTAGCCAGTACCAATGCGGCATCAATTGCCTTTTCCACGATAAGGATATCGGTGGATGCAGGGTTGATGATAATGCCAGCATGTTCATCATCTTCATCAGCAAGATTAACTACAGCAAATACAGGTTGGTTTTCCAAATCTGTATTGATATCAACGTCAATTTTATTACCATTGATCTTCAGAATAGATTTATCTATATCGTTCCGCAGAATGAGGTCGGACATTTGCTCCAACTCCATGTTTGCAATACGATTCGTAATCAACTTACCGTATACTTCAAGGTATGCACGAAGCACGACATAGATTAGATCCGAGAAAATATCATCCATAGCAGGATTCGTTTGCTTTTGTTTGATCATCATTTCATACAGAACGTTCATTGTGGTCGTGTTACAGCCGGAGAAATATCCGGTTTTCACAGCCGATTGAGCAGCTTTAATACCGTCTTCAGCCAAACGATAGTTGATAGTACGTCTTTGATTGGTTTCGCCACCAACAAAGATTGTCGTAGTACCTTGCTTCAGTTTAGCATAACGAGCTTTAAGACGATTGATTTTCACTTCATGCTGATGGACATCATCCCTAGCAATAGCAGGATTTTCCAACTCAGCTTGAGCTTCTTTAATTTGATCTTGAATAGTTTCCAAGTAGCTATCGAATTCTTCAGTTTGTTTGAATCCACCAAGAGTAAGGGTTTTACCTTTGATCATCACATTACCGGCATAGCCAGCTGCAATTTCTTCAATGGTATCTTTGTTAAGTTCAAATCCTTCTTCAAGATGGGAACAGCCAGTCGATTTAACCAAATCATAATACGTGCCACTGTCTTGAATAGTGTTAGCAGTTGCATAGAATACTGCAATATTATTCAGGATTTGAGGCTGTCTTTGGGACAGAGTTTCGATATAACGGAAGAAGTTCTCGTTCTTGATACCAGAGCAGATGATCAAGAGAGATTTCCCGCTAAGTTTCAATTGGTTAGCGTAGTCAACGATGTCATTAGTAATGGTAACAGCACCATCAATTACCACGACTTGAGTATCTTTGAATCGACAAGTTTCAACATCGTGGTTATTGAAACCTTTGTGCATCATCCGACCGTTCAAGGAAAAACCTTGGCTGGTGGATTGATATGTTTGATCGCTACCGCTGTAATCCAGCATAACGTTCATATCGGCAAATTCTTCAGGTTGTTTATTGTAAACTTGAGTGATCACATCTGCAATCTGAAAGTTTCTATCGGTGGATGTGTACGCAATATAGAATACATCCTGATGATCTTCAACTTTAGCAGCAGCGTTTTTGAGCATCATAACAATGCCGTCTTGAATTTGTTTCATAGCTTTATGAATCGCCGATGGTGTGTACTTCTGCCAGATATGTTTGGCGTCACGAAGTTGTTTATATACTTGAGCCATGATGAGGATTGCAGATGTCGTACCATCACCAACAATGGAAGCTTGGCGTTGAGCCACTTCAATTGCCATTTGATGAACAGTTGATGCGATCGTACTATCCATTCTCATCATGGACAGATTTTCGAATCCGTCTTTGGATGCGTTGATTTCACCCGGTCCCATCATGAATATATTGTGAGTACCACCCGGTCCGTAAGTGCTGCCGACAGTTTTGATAATCATGTCGAATACATGACCTACCGTGCCGTGAAATGTTTGCGGATGAGATACATTCTGTTTGAAATATTGACGATCCATTGGATAATTTCCCCTTTTCATTAATTAGATTATGAATCCGTTATCATCTTCACTAGGTAGAAGATTCACCACGCCGATAAAGAAGCGCTTTTGATCCTTGAGATCCATAATCTCAGGAAGTTTGAAGAACGCGGCATCATCGATTTCTCGATAATTGTAGCCTATTTTAGAGAGAAGGTAAGTGAACTGTTCCGAATCCATCTTCGGATGTTCTACTATCTTCTTCATCATTTCAATATCATGCACAAATAAACAGGTAATCTTATTAGCATTGATATAATTTACAATGGTATCAATATCAAAGATATCGAAAATAGGTTCGATGATCGTAGGAAATACACCCTTGACATTGATATTTATAGGAGAAGCGATATGGATAGTATTCACAAAGGTTTGGCTTTGCAAGATACTAATATTGTACTGCATATCACTAACTGGAGATGCATCAGTAATTTCTTTAAACTTATTCTTAATAAAGTTAAAGTAAAATTCATCATCTATAGATTTGTCTATAATACTTGCAGTATTTCTGTTGGCAAGTTGAAGTACATTCACTATAAATTCTGTATCTTCGTATTTAGAGAGCGGATTATCATAGTTAAGAGTTTTCATATACTCAAGAAATCCTACAGAGTGAAGGATTAATGTATTATAGTTAAGAATCAGAATGTTCTGATGTTCTTGACCGCTGAAGAATTTCAGCATCTACTTCACCTCTCTTCTTTAGAAAAAACAAAGGGAAGAATTATTCTTCCCCTTGCAATTGACCAATCAGTTTATCCAATTCTTCGTCAGTTGGATTCTGTACTTCGATATTTTCGTTGTAGCTCGAACCTCCGCGAGAAGGAGTGTTTCCAGACCAGCTGGATTTACCGCCGCCGTTATTGCTCTTAGCCGGACTCATCGGTTTCGACAAATCAATGTTAAGAGCTTGCAGCATTGTAAATATATTTTGCTCAAGGCGATGACGAGCATACCGATTTTCATGATTATGAGCATGAACGCTGCCGTTAGTCATGGCTCTTGCAAATTCCAGCATTGCATCGAGGAAGTATTCGAACTCCGAATTACTGAACTCGACATTGTAGCTGCCGGAAGAAGGATCGTAATCTTTAACGATTTTATCTTGATTGAAGACGTGAACCATATATTCTTCAGTGCGCTTCTTATCATCCGTATTGATATAGACGACTGCACAGATGTCAGTAGGGTTAACTTCTCCAGTAAGATGCTTTAGCTTCTTCTTGAGATCGCGAGCAGATGCGAACTCAAGCAAGCCTTTTTTCAGAGGAATTGCAAAAGCTTCAAACACACCGGTATCTTCATATGCACGAAGAACCTTGATGCCTTTTTTGTGAAGAGCTTTACAATCCCGCGGCTGCAAGTATGCAAATGCGCCGTTTTTCCAATCAAATTGCATATAACCTTTGTTTTCTCCACCTTTAAGCGGAAGATGAATACCAATCGCTGCCGTCGTTTCGAAATACCGAACTGCCAGTGCAGTTTGTGTTTCTTCGTTCTTGCTTTGATAACCAAAAGTTTGAACCTGTGGTTTCTTTTCGTTGTTTTGCTGCATTTGAAATTCTCCTTTTCGAAGTGGATTGTTACTAATTATTGGTTTTCATTGTAATAGATTATTATTAACTATTTCGAGCAGCTCGCCAAGTTTCCTCAAATACTTTAATCTGAGCTAATACTGCCTCAGTTATTCTTTGACCACCGAATTTTTCCATAAATTTCTTTTTAAATTCTTCTGGTGCAGATTCCGTAAAACCGACAAATACATCACTGTATAGCCTGATAAATTTTAAAAGGGGTGGATTACCCATTATTGTAACTGCCTCCTATAGAGTATTATGCGTGAATAGTCTTTCAAATATTTCAACTCCTATATAATAATTTATAAGAGAGGTGTACAATATGCCACCAGATTCTTTATTCACATTCGAAAATCTTGGAACTATTGGCGGAGCATCGCTGTTATGTTTCCTTCTTGTGGCTTATACAAAAGGACTCGTTGATAGCATTGCTCCGTGGATTCCTACAAACGTTTATTCTTTATTTGTAGCAAGCGCCATCCTCCTTTTGGTTCAATTCAATAGTAATCCGGCTGCTCTAACTATGTGGCAAACGTATTTCTTATCGATTGCTAATGGTATTCTGGTATCAGCAACTGCCAGTCATACTAATGAGTTAGCCAGTCGATTTCCTAAACTTGTTAGGAAGAAGAAAGACGACGGATCAAACGGAAAACTTGTAGCAGAAAATCAAACTCCATCGGCAACAGAAGAGACTGGGACTAGTTAAGTCCCAGTCTTTTTCATTTATTCTTCCAATGTCTTTATTATTATACAAGAAATATCCCAAGGACCCAAATCACTTGAGAAACTGTTAGCATTATCAAGCATTTCTTTAGATTTCTTCCATATAGTTTCGAATGCTTTATTCAACAGGATGAACCCATCAGCGCTACAGAAATGATGCGTATTTTTAAAGGTTGTATTGGAACATCCGTCCCATTTTACAGTTCCTTCTGCAAGCACCTTCCTCGATGGGTCAGGCACTACTTCTTTATCAAACCATTCCAGTGTATATTTAACAAAGTGGGTTTGAATAAGCTCAAGAGTAACAATAAACCCTGTTGGCGTATCAAAATCAGTTGTAATTCTAATTTTTTGTCTCATTTATATTCCTCCAATTATCCTACTTCTACGATATTCGAGATATATCGTCCAGTGGATGTTTTATATACAGATTTGATACCTAGACAATCGAGAATTGGTTCGATGAGATTCATATATTTCTGAACCATAGTCTCAACGTCCATTATCTTCAGCAACCAATCTGGAATTTCATGATCCAGTGGTACTGCAATCTGAGTAATACCAGTTTTCATTTCAGGCTGCTTCAGAAGTTCCACCAGATCATCAAATATTTCTTTATGATCTATGGAAAGAGATGCAATATCTTTAGCAGATGCTATATCAACTTTAATCAGATTAACTACGTTAGGTAATGTGACTTCCTTATCTGGGTACAGAGTATTCCAGATATAAGTTGCCTTAAATTGTCCTTGGCTAAATGGTTCGGCATACGAATCCATTGTATTAACCTTGGAAATATTAAAGAGTTCTTTATCACCTTCCATTAAACTAGCTCTAATAGAATCTTCAAGCTTCAAGAATTTCTTCAGAGCTTTTTGAATATTAATCTTATCAGATACAATATGTTTGAATATGATGGATTCGATTTCTTTTCTCAGACGTTCAGGAGCAGCCGAGATTTTCAGGAAGTCAAATCCTTTAACGTCAGTGATACCATTAGGAAAATATTTACCCTCTTGGAGTTTGTAGTTAGAAAGATATCTCTTCTTACCCTCACCAACCATTAGTGAAGTGAAGTAGAACTCATTCTTAAACACATAGGTTCCCAGAGGAGTATTCGTAACATTGGTAATCTCTTCGAACTTGGCAAGAGATCTTGAAATTGCTTCAGTAAGAACCGTTGCTATAACGTTAATGAGTTTCAGCTTATTACTTTCTGTAACTCTTTCTTCAGTATCTTTCTTGAAGACTTTAACTGTATTTGTACTCTTATCTACATAAATCTCCAAATGATCTTTTAGATCCCTAACCGTAATGATATTGGAATCCGTATCAATTACAGGTACAGAGTTACGAGGACTATTGATCAGTCTATCAACTCGACCATAGTAATGGTAGTTGTAGTGGCAATATTCCAGAACTATATCTGTAAATTCTTTCAGAATATGCTTCGTCCGTTTCGGTGGTTTCTCCGGATTCAAGAACGTAGCAGTTTGTCTTGTAAATTTCCTCAAGAGATTTTGAACATATTCACTATCAGTGACGAATTCATTAAGGTTATTCTTATAGTAAATCTTGTTGAGAGTTTCTTGACTGATATTATCAAGATATCTTCTGATCATAATTTCATTGAGGTTCTCAATATTATTACATTTTCTCAGGAGACGTTTGTATACATCTTTAGCAGATTTGTTTCCTTTGAGCATAATCGAATCTTTGAACAGAGAAGTTTCCCTAGCGATATTATCGCAATAGTGGAACAGTTCATTCATGTCATAGAATTGAAGCGTATCAGTTAAGAGATCCTCAAACAGAGTCATCGCATTACTGATAAGAGTCTGACCTTTACTTGTTACAGATTGTGCTACATGATAATTATAATTAAATGCTGATGGTGCACCACTAACTCCATACTCTGAGTTGGCAAATATTTTCTTACGATTCTGCATCAGATCATAAAGTCTGAACATATCCATATTGCCAAGCTCTTTGAAGTTAAGGGCCATTTTCTTCAGTTTCTTACGCTGTTTAAGTAGGTTATCCAGGATGATTAGTCCAGGGATTAGCCCAGTTTCATCATGACGCTTAAAGAATGTTCCAGATTCTGTCATAATTGGACGAACTTCAGCTATCCAATCAATTACAGAGAGAAGCGAAGTTTGATATTCAAGATCATCATAGTTATTGTAGATAGTTGCTTTAACATCTTTTACATCTCTACGATATACATTCTTGAGGAAGGATTTGATAATAGATTTTTTCTTCTCAGGATACATCGTTGAGAAGATATTGAATATCTTATCAAACCACAGGTCATAGAATGTATCTGTATTATTACCTTTAAAGTAAATAAGAGTTCTATCTTTCTTGGACCATTCTTCAAATTCTTTAATGTATTTCTCAATATTCTTGAGCTTGAACCATTTAACTCCAACTTTAATCCAGTCTTGAGTTTCATAGTCATCTACGAACTCTCCACCTCTAAGAGCAGGAGTTACACCATATTCAAGATGAGATACTTTACCTTTAATAATCAATCTACCATATTGAGTAGATCTTGCAATGTTATTCTTCAGTTTAATATTCGGATACATTGAACCAGCATCAAGGTCAATCAGTTCAGTGAATAGACGATTAGATCGTTTATCACCAAAGATTTTCTCACCAGTTCTATTGAGATTAGTAGGATTACCTACCAGAGCACCTTTCAATTTTTCTTCATCTTCCTCGTCAATGACAGCTTCGGCTTGCTGTGCTCCATAGTCAGAGACGTAGTCGATGTTAACGTTATTACCCATAGTGTAACCTTGTTCAAAATAACCCAAGGACCACAAGTTTTTCAGAGATACAGTTTGTCGATTTGCTTTATCAACTCGTGTACCAGAATCATATCCTTTATAGAATACATCATCAATATCTCCATTTTTTCTTTCTAAACCAGAAAGCAGCCAAACGTCACTAATATTGTAAAGTACAAAGTTGAAATATTCTTCAAATACTGCATTGATTGTATTTGTAGACGATTTATCCCAAGGTCTTTTCCGTTCTTTCAGTTCGATTCTTGAGATATTATCCAGAGTATTAGCGCCATAATCTTTACCGCCTTTTCTTCTGGCAGCATAAGTAAACATCTGGTCTAAATACTTAGTATAAGATAAGCAGTTAAATGTATCTCCTCTATTTTTGAAATCATTCTTGAACTTTTCATCCAAATGATAATACAACCATGCATCTTTAAAATCTGGATGAGAGAACAATACTTCGGGAGGTATACCGAGATAATGACACTTCTTCTGAAGGTATACCAAGTCAAACGGAAGTAGGTTCCATCCACTCGTAAAATCAGGTTTCATCAGATGCTGGATTTTGAACATCGTGTATATCATTTCGGCTTCATCATCAAATAGTCTTACATGATATTCAGCGTCACCGAAACGATGGTCGAATTCCTCATGACATCTGTCAATAAACTTATCCATCTGCTCTTCAAATTTCTTTTGCTGAGGATAGCGTTTATGATCTCTATATAAAAATGTGAATACTTTCGGTTTGAATTTCTTTCCGAGATTTATATCATAATCATAAATCATCGTCATAGCGGTTATAGGTGCCCGACCTCTATCAATGTCGAACTTGGATCGACCTAAGATGTCAGTCTCTATATCGAAATATGACTTAGTTAAGATTGTTTCTTTTGGTTTGTAATGAAGATTAGCAGTAATGTAAACATAGTCTAAAATGTCGAAGTCTGAGAAGTAATGAGATTTGTGTTTATGAATTTCTTTTATCCCATTCCACTTCCCAAGTTCTTGAGCACGTTCTATTACCATTTTCACATCTTTATCTTCTTGAGATTCGAGATTATTTTTTAATTGAGAAAATAAATCTCTAGCTATATTTCTATATGGACCATCATGTCTATCAACTTGATCTAAATGTAGAAATTCTCGTTGTGTTTTAAATTGTTTCCTGACTTCAGGTTTAGCTACATAATAGCTGGTTGAAGGATTAGTTATTATCTTTAAATTTTTCCTATTAGTATCAAAATCCCTATAAACTATATATAGCTTATCATCAGAATATGAACCATTTTCAAGTTTTTTAGGTTTCATGTACTGGACATTCGTCACAAGCACGTTATTTTTATCTTTTGGAAGGTCTAATAATGGTTTTGGCAACTTATCTTCTATACTCATATAGTCCACCTTTCAAAATATTATGATCAATCAATAGTTCAAAAGGTTATATGATTTGATATAATCATAAACTTTTAATATTGAATATAGAATCTTCCTTATGGAAGATTTTAATATAATTGGAATTTATCCCTTTAATATATTGATCCTGAGAAATTTTAGTAAATTTCCAACCTCTGTGAGTTTTATATTTTTCTGGCTTCGTGAGACAGCCACTTACACCACTACGAATAAACCCTGGATGCTTCTCACAAAATTCTTTCACACCTTTCTCATAATGAATGTAACCATTAGGCTCTATAGCTTTGAAACATAATTTACTTTCTCTATATTTATTATTCTCTGAAATTGTAACAAAGGTACAAGTTTCTAGAGAATATATTCTTTCCGTATATGATTTATTTAATTGCTTTATATCTTTATCCAATACTAATAATCCTTTTTTATACATAGCCTTATCATATCCATCAATCTTAGGTATATCTTCAAGAAAGTTTGTGAACAGATGCCATTTCTCACAAACAGTGATTCCAGCCTTTCCATAGTTTATATAGTTCTCAGCATTTTTATTATAGCATCTACTTAGCATAGATGCCCACATATGATATTCTTTATAGAATTTAGCAGTATTAATATCTCCAACCATTCCAATACCATATACGCTTTTAGCTAATTTGTCTTTTACCATTCTTTTAACAATGCCACTCTTATCAACTTCTACTTCATATCCAGATTCTATAAACTTTACTTTATATTTATATCCGCCATGCGAAGCTTTATTTGTAGATTTCTCTAATATAACAAACTCTAATCCTTGGGTATTTTTAAAGATCTTTCCTATAATATTCTTTTTACTCATAATTTATACTCCTTTCAAAAAATATAAGAGAATGGCTTTTAAACCATTCCCTTATTTTATTTATTCAGGCTCTTTTAAAACTTGTATTCTATACATTTTAATAATTTGGTCTTTAGTTATAGCTCCACTTGAAATCATTAAATCCACATCAACTTCTCCATCACCAAACCATTGTTTTGCTTTAATTTCAATGGCCTTACAAGCAGGACATTCTTCACCTGCTGCGAACATTCCAACATTGTCATCAGCAACACTTTTACAATAACCTTTATTACAAATCGGCATTTTAACACTCCCTTTCAAAAGATTATATTGAGCTAAAATAAAATCAATATCTCCATTTAACACACTTCTTCTGTCATTGTGCTTACCAAAGGTTTTTATTATTGTAAATACCCGTCTTACAAATTCTTTCAGTTCTTTATCATTTTTAAAATATAATGTCAATATAGGTTTAAAGAATAACGTATATGGTTTATACAAAGGAAACAGAAACGCTTGATGTAATGTAGCATACGCACATTTATCAGGGCTATTCTTTATATTTCGTACCAAATATTTTTCACTTTTTTCAAATAACGGAGTTAATGGATCTATACACTCACATATTTCAATTTTAATCATTTAATTAATACTCCAAGCTCTATTGAGATAATTTCTAAAGATATTATCTAACTCAGGGGTAATATCAACTTTTTTATCATCAAGTTTATGATTATTAACAATTCCAGTAATTTCTTCCAGTTTTTGCTGTATGAAACTATTTAAAATATCGTTTCTTGAACCAGTGCCAAGTTCGACGCCACTCATCTTTATTTCTAATAGTTTATCTATTTCATTTCTAACATTATTAGCTATAGAAATTTCATTCATTGTATCTTGAAATTTAATAGGTGGAATACCTACGTGTCTAATGGCCCATTCTGCTGCGAATATAGGTCGCAATACATAGAAATATTTTTTAGTTCTAACTTCATTACCTTGTAGATATTCTCTAAAATTGCTTTTAGCCATATTCATATAATGAAACACCACAGCGCTTAAAGAGAATGCATCAGGAGCTAATTTCAATAATTCTTGACGGAATCCAAAATCATCCATATATACTATATCAGAGACAAGCCATTCCATCAAAGTGGGATTAAATTTTCTAAATAATCTACAAGCTTTCCTAATATCCCATCCGTTAATATCAAGATCACCATCGATAGGAACTTCAATAACATCTCGCTTTTCATCAATAGATAGATAATGTTCAGGTTTTTTGATATATACAAATCTTGCGTCGTAATCGCTGTTAATGGATGGGAAACCCCATACACGACTTCCAGATTCAATAGCAAAGAGAATTTTACATTCTCTTTCAACTTCGATTTTTTTAAGATTTTCCAAAATGAGTTTTTGCATAATAGCACACTCTCCTTTAAATAGTTATTGACTAGTTAGGTTCATATTAATAATATATATTTTACGAAAAAATGAGAGAAGAATGACAGATGTTCTGTCATTCTCCCTTTATTAATCTTCCAACTTGATTTTATATCCAAGCTTTAATGAAATCCAACCCTCATATTTCCGTTTATAAGTTTGATCATCAATTTCCCAGTAAGTAAATTCCTTATTCAGTTCTTGTATCATTTTGAAGAATACATTCCAGTATTCCCAACTATCATCATGATCTCCATCACCATATATTTGTTTATGACCTTCTTGTCTATCATGTATTTTAAACTCATGTCTTTGAGCACTATATGCAGATAGATGAGGTTGATGATTATGCATTTCTACCTCATCCTTCAAATCTTGTTTAGATTTGATTCTTTTGAGATCAGATGCAATTGTAATCAATTTCTTATATTTATAACCATTGATAATTCCAAGGAGTTTATTTCGAAATTCAGCATATTCTTTATATGCTTCATCCAACGTTATTTCTTTATCTTCTTTTTGTTTGGGCTTTTTGGAAAACCATCCTTCATTTAAATAAGTCCCTTCCATAATCTGTAACAATCGTCTTTGTACGCCCATACTTATTCCTCCTTATATGCACTACTAATAAATTGTTTGATTTTACAGTAAAAACAGCGTAATAACATATTTCTAAAATTAATAGGAAGGATGAGATATATTATGGCGAGAACAAAGATCTCGAAAATCAATATCTCCGATGAGGAACTTGAAGACCAAGGGCTAAAGAAAGACTTCCACGAAGATAAGCGCTCATCCAACGGATATATTAAAGTTTCTTTATCCGCATGGGGTGCATCTATGCTCAATAAGGGTATGGATGATAAGATCGAAGAGAAAAGAAGAGAACTTGAACAACTTCGAAAGAAACATGCCCAGTTGGAAGAAATTGAAGAACGTGGATTAACCAAAAAGGAAAAGAAAGAAAAGAAGAAGCAAAAGAAGAAGGATAAGAAAGAAAAGAAACGTCTGAAGAACATGCCTGAATCTGCAAGACTTCTTCATGGTGAGATTCAAAACTATAAGAATAAATTCCATGGCAAAAAAGATAAAGATAAGGAAAAATTCTCTGGAATTAGCTATAAAGATAAAGCTAAGAAAGCTGAACTGTCTGAAGAAGAAATTGAAAAGCGTAAAGAAGAGAAAGAGCAAAAGGAATTCGATAAGAAATTCGAAGAACCTTTGGCACTCATTCGTGAAAACTTAATTGATATGTCTGGAGCACTTACAGATCTCAATGATATGATTCAAGAGACTAAAGAATCCAGATCCAGAAGCAAGCATATTATGCTGAAGGATCTTATCTCTGCTAAAGTTAACTTGTTCAATGCTAGAGCATCCAGTGCAAGATCCATTGCCGAAATTCAAAAATCCAGAATTGACCTTGAAATGAAGAAAGTTAAGGAGAAAGGTACTGCAGGGGATGAAAGAACTAAGAATATCGCTATGATGAATAAGTTCTTCCCTCAACTCCTTGCATCCGGTGCTTTCAACTCTAAAAAATCTAAAGATGATGACGATGATAAGGATAAGAAAGACAAGAAAAAAGGTAAAGACAAATTCAAACTGAAAGATAAAGGACAAGAGGATTCCTTCAATAAGCATGTAAGTAAGCTTATTAAAAATGGAGATATCGAACTGTCTCCTCATGAACTTGCTATAGATATGGAAGGTAAATTTAAACCTGCCATTATGAAATCCTTTAAGACTGGTGATTTCCAAGTCGTCGCTCTAGACAATAATGGAAAAATCATCAGAGACTTTAAAGATAAATATCCAGGACTTCTTCCTAAGAAGAAAGAACTGAATTTGAAGTGGGACGATGAAAAAGATATCGCGAAATGTAAAAACACAGATCAAACCTTCCAAGTTATCCAAGTTGCAAATCTTTACTAAAAAAAAATAACCCACAAAGGATTTTTGTCCTTTGTGGGTCTATGTTTTATTTTTTCCTTGGGAGAAGAATTTTTCTCTCTCTTGGGTCGCCGAATACTGCATACATACCTTGTGCTGTAACGACAAATTGTTTTCCAAATTTACGTATTGTCCCTTTTGGAAATTTATCTTTGTACTGCCGAATATATGAACTATCAATATTCCATTCTTCAGCAGCTTGGGTTGTATCCATCATTCTAGAATCGTTCAAATCAATTGGAACTTTACTCATATTTACTAGAAACTCAGTTAAATTAGGCGGATTCGACACTGATCTTAGAATTTGAATTTTGCTAATATTAGATACAATAGTGTCAGCCAATTTCTTATGGCTCCATGTACCATTAATTAATAGTAAAATGACATCTTCGATTTTAAAATCCGAGACATAAATTGATCCGCTAGGAGTAGTTCCAGTTATGAACTCTCCTTCGATACCCAAGGTTACTGGAACTTTAACTTCTTTCTGAAGTGCTGCTAATGCGACTCTTTCTTGATTTGTCATTTCTATTCTCCTTTAAGTTTAGTTCATATCAGCCATTACAGGTTCCCAGGTTCCCCTATCAACCTTGGTGTTGAAGACCTTGAAGGAAATTCCGTAACGTTCACGGACGTTGAAATATTTGAAATAAACGCGACGTTTTTTAAGTGCCACTAAACGCACAGCTCTTGCTTGCATTGTTGCTTTGTGATCAGCAACTGCTTGAGCATAATGCTCGTCTATATAAATTTCATTAGTCTCAACCTTGATAGGACGGAAAGCAGCGGAAAAGAGTTGTCTAACTTTAACGATAGTTTGCATGGATAAATCCTCCCGATATAATAGATTAATTAATTTCAGATTGCATTTCCTTGAGCATCAAATAACGTTTGCCGTATTTGCTAGGAATGTTTATAAATCCAGTTTCAGTTGTAATGATAAAATCGTTACCATCCTCAGATAATTCAATATCAGTTCCAAGTTTGGATAGAAAGATCAAATTATCTTTTTCCAGTTGTAACTGAGATGCTACATGTAGAAACAAACGTTTTGTGCTTGGTTGAATATGGGGTATAAGGATTCCTTCGCCTAACATTCTCATCATCCTTTTCTAATTAAGATATTGCAAAGTTCCATTATCCAAATCATGATTTAAATCTTCTTTAGTTATTTCCAATACTTGAAAATTAACATTAGAAGATTTCTTATTAATTTCTTCATACTTTGAAGTAGCAGATTGCTTATCATCGAATTCATAATGAATCCAAGCAACTCCACCCATCAAGTTTTCAATAACCAAATATTTAATATCACTTGCCATATATTCTAACCTCCGATATTGATATATCGAATCATACTGCCAATGATTTCTTGATCTGATACATTACCTTCAGAAAATACCAGAAGCATAACTTCATTGAATAAGACATTATCATCTACATACAAGATATCACCATCAACAATAGCAATTCTATTTTCCAATTTCTTTAAGATATTATCCTGAATGGAATCATGTTCCGATAGGAATAATGTTTCAAGATTATACATAAGCTTTACTTGACGATGAAACTCGTCGATTAATACATTTACTTTATATTGTCGAATCACTACATTATCAATATTTAAAATCATTTTACTTACCATATTTTTAAAAGGATTTGATTTAACTACCGAACCCTTTGGATCTGCAATTTGCATCATACTTATCTTCCTCCGATATTCAAAAAATAAATCAAGGGAACATAGAGAATTTCTCCATGTCCCCAAATATTTGTTAGGTATAATATATATAATTACTGAAGCTGCTGTTGATCAGCTTTCTTTTTGATGTCATATTCATGCAAATCATCAAATACAGCGATAAGCAAATCGTGATGAGCTTTTACCGGGCAGCGATCGCAATCCAGTTTGATGCCGCGGGAGCTACAAATATTGCAGGAGATAGAGAGCTTTCTTTTTGCTTCTTCTTTCGTGTTAGAAGCATCTTGCAGGTTAATAGCAGTTTGAATGAATTTGTCCATCATGAGATAATCATCCTTTTCAGATAGTATAGTTACAGAATTTTAAAGCTAGTAATAGTTTTAGGTTTAAATAAGTGCTCACTTTTAGGAAATTCGTTAATAGCTAATTCCATCTTCCGATTATACTCGGAAACCGACTTACTTATTTTTTCGCGGTTTTGCTGAGTGTTGTTACCGCTGTTTTCAACAAAAAGGTAGCCACTTTTAACATCATCGAGAATCAACTCCTTGTTTTGGATTTTTAATGCTCGTAACATGTACGTATGATTGAATATAATAGGACAGATACTACCATTTTCTAACGAGAGATAACCTTGAACTTTCAACCAAGAATTGTTAATAGAATCATAGATTCGATGAATCGGCTTAGATTCTAAATATTCAATGATGTCACAGTATGTAGGGCTTCTTGGTTGTGGCAGACTTTTATCCTTTTTATTCTGTTTATTATCTGCCACTATGGATTTTTTAAGCGCATTTAACTTTTGTAATTGATCATTAGATAGTTTAATATGTTTCACCTCCTTTCAAATTATTTTCCTATTTCAGAATAATAATATATAACCGGAATACCACCTTTCTGCGGTAAAAAAAGAAGACGGTATAGGGCTTATAACCCTATACCGTTTTATTTATTCTTTAAACAATCTTAATCATATTCTTATGATCAATCTTATCCACCCCATGCTCTGGGAAGAGGATGAATGCTACAGAATCCTTATAGTTTTCATAGTATTGTCTAGCATGTGTGATCATAAATACTTGAGATACTCCAATACGATTAATTTGCTTCATCAAAATATTACAGTATATTGATTTATTATATTCAGAGAAACCAGCATCAACTTCATCCAAGGCAAGTATTCCATATTCAGCTATAACCTGTTCAATAAGAGACATTGATAGGCAAGTTGAAATGAACGCTTTCTCAGATGTGGATGCTTTAGAGATATCATCTGCAACTTCACCATTATGGCTGAAAGGAATTGCAAATTTATCTTCATCAATATCAAATGGATGTAGATGTAGAGTCCCTTCAAATGTCTCACTGAGTAAGAGATTTGCGGTTGTTCTGATATCATCCACATACATATTCAATAGACTTACAGCCATGCCTTCATTTGTAGATAGAGCTTTACGAATGAAGCCAAGTATCTTGAAGTTTTCTTCGAGTACGTCTTTTTCAAGATTGTATTCTGCGATTTTAATCTGTTGATATTTATACTTATCCCGTTCTTCTGTAAGCGGTTTAAGTTTATGCTCAACCATCTTCAGTTTTTGCCGTCTTTCTTCAAGGGCTTCATTCAACTCCTCGATTCGATTAGTGCTATTTTTAACTACGTCAAATCTATCAGAGAGTTTAATGATTTCTTCTTTACCTTCTTGAAGTTTCACAAAATGATTTCTAGCTTCAGATAAGGTTTCATATTTACCTTCAAATTCTTCAAAGGAATCTTCAAGTTCTTCTAATTGCTTATCTTCTTTCTTTATCTCATCCATGATTGCATCATGTTTAGAGTTAAGAGATTTCAGATCAGCTTTAAGAGTATCAACCATATTCTTATTAGCATCAAACTTCTCAATCTCTATTTTGATTTTAGGAATCTTGATGTTTTTGATTGTCTCATATTCAGCTTTATCTTGCAGGATTTCAATCAGATCATAGTAGTCATTCTCTACAGGATCAATGGATTTATACTTCTCCAAGATCTTCAAGAGCTTCTCTTGTGTATCGAACGAATCACTGAATGGAAGTTTTGAGATAAGATAGTATTGACTCTTGTACACGTTAATCAGAGTCTCTACTTTAGCTTTAACAGATATAACTTCAGCATATCTTTCAACTTTCTCTATAAGATCTTTGTATTCACTATTTATCTCTCCAAGATCGGTTTCAAATTGCTTAATCTTCTTATCAATCTGATTCCATTTCTGTAAATCTTGAAGGAATCCACAGGAATCAATAGTACATTCTTTGGGTCGTTTACTTGCACCCTCTTTCAGATGTTCAAAAGCAGATAGCTTAGTGATATTAGAAGTGATATTCTCAACACGCTCTTTGATCTTATCATGTTTTGCTTTAGTTTCAGTATATTTAGTTTCAATTTTATTTGTGAAGATAGCGTCAATAGCTTCTTTAAGCATAGATGCACTATCACAGTTATTGTAGACATCAATCATAAACTCTCTAAGAGTTTCAATCACATTGATACCTTGTTTCAAATCCTCAGCAGATAAAGAACTATTAAGTTTCTTAGTTCTAGCGTCAAAGGTCTTAATCATTTCTTTATATTCTTCAAGAAGCTTCTCAAGATCTGATTTAGATCGTTCTCCAGAGATTTGACCTAAGAAAGATTCCTTTTCAGAAATCTGATCATATAAACTGGATTTGATATATTTTTTAGATTGTATCTTAGACCGGAGATCAACTAACTTCTCCCAAACTTTAGTCTTAGCAGTAATGATTTCATTTAATCTCTTATCACAATCTGCAAGAGATTCTATATTAAAATTAGTTCGAATTTCTTCAAGTTTGTTTATGATCTTCTCTTGATATCTTTCAAGGTCTTTCAATTGAGATTTTATCTCTTTATAATCCGATTCAAGTTTACCATCAGGATCAATAGCATCAAGTTCGCCTTGATACTTATTGATTTTACCCAAATGCTTATCACGTTTCTCGACAAGCTCATTTGTAAAGGTTTCAATTTCTTTCAAACGCTCTTTTACTGTGACCTCATCATCCATCTTACCGAGTTTATCAACTATAGAAGTTAACAAAGATTTTACATCTCTGTGCTTCTTGTTAATAATCCTTTGATATACTTGAGTATCATCTTCTTTAGGAATGAATTTATAAATATGATCTTTACGATTGGCTCCGGTCATTTTAACTAGACCAACCATATCTTCATTTTGAGTAGACAACCTTAAGAAGTCTTCACCAATACCAAATTCTTGTTCTATGGCTACTAAGAATGAACCGACATTTCCATTAGGATTCAAATCCTTCTCTTCGCCATTTTCGATTTTGAATATATAGGATTTGGTAGAATGAGATTCTTCTCCTTTAGGAATATATACATGCTTAATCTTGATTTGTTTATCAGGATCATAGATATCTTCATAGATTAGAAGCTTATATCCTTCTTTCTCCTTCCTGATGAACTTGTCACGTTTATCAGTAGTGCCAGAGAAAGGATGAAGGATAGACAGCAAAGTTGATTTACCTTTAGCATTTGCACCAAGAATAATGAATACAGTTTTATCTCTAAATCTTTCAAAATCTATAGTAAGTTTCTTCTTACTTAGTCCGTTATATATTCCTATATAGTTCTCGCATTCGAAGAATTTTAATCTATACAAATGCTATAACACCTCCGCTAGTTTACGTTCGATATATGTCTGTTCCGTTACAGATTTATAAATATCATTGAAATATTTGTGAAGATTTTTAATTTGTAAGGGAGCTATACGAACTCTCTGAGTGTTCCATTTAATTAATACATCTTCCACGCTGTTACCAGATACTTCCTGCATACAAATTGGATTTGTACAATTGATCAGGTACATAACAGGAAGCCCACGTCGAAGTGTTCTTGGAGGAAACCACATAAAATCGAAATAATTCCAGTTTCTAAATATTGCTTTAAAATCGCAGAGTGGACAAGGAATTGGATTAGGAATAAATGTTTTCATTTCGTTCATCCCTTCAATTTAGATTTCAAATCTTGACATGCAAATTCGTCACATGTATAAACATCCATACCCATATTATAGTAATCAGGGCCGAGAACATCTTTGATCAATTTTTGAAAGTGCTTACGAAGATTTTCGTATTGTAATAGAGACATGCGAGTGCTTTCAGTATCTATAATTTCAGGGAAAGATTGACGCTTAGAAGCATCCAACCAATCCTTCTTACATATGATGTATAATTCAAGCAATTGTTCATTGTTTAATTGTCTCAATTTATCAGTATCCCAATGCCAGCTCATATAAGAGCCATTTAAATATCCAAAATTTCCAGGTTTTTTATTCATACTTTCAAAACTAGGAGAAGTTCCTATAACCATTCGAATTAAATCTTCCTTATCCAGTTTAAGCACAATAGTATTCATATTTCCCATCTCCTCGATAATAGATATTAATAAAAAGTTTTCTTCATATTAATAATATATATTTCACATTCAAGTGTGAAGACTATCTATTATTTTTTAAATGAAGCTCTAACCTTTTTATAATAATTTCTATATAAAGGGAGAGATGATCTAATGAATTTCGGAATGATCGTAGAAGAAGTAAAAAGCAATCCTATTTTAATGACAGCATTTGGATTGAGTAGTGCTGGTATTATCACATTCTGGTTGAAAGATATGCCAAAATTACTCTACCAGTTTATTAAACGTAAAATCACAACTGAACTAACGATAACTAATCACAATATAATATTCTTTGATTTCCTTAAATGGATTCAACTTAATTTCCCAAATACTAATTTCAGAAAATTGAAGATAACTAATGGTAAATGGGGTTCTGATGATGCTGTAACTTCTATTGGATATGGAACCCATTATATCCGATTTAATAAAAAGATGTACGTACTCAATCTAGCTAAAGACACTGGAAATCAAACTGATAAAGATAAAGAAACTCTTACAATTACTACTATTGGTATGAATAGAAAAGTTTTCAATGAAATGATAAAAGCTGTTAAAAGTATGGATCAAGATAAATTTAAAACAGAATTGTACAGATATCAAGATCATTGGATGTATGTTAAACATCAAGCTAAACGTAATCTGGATAGTGTTTACATTGAAAAAGAAAAGAAAGATATGATTATAAGCACCCTAGAAAGATTTATCAATAAAGAGGAATGGTATATCAAAAACGGTATACCTTATCAATTAGGTATTCTACTTTATGGCCCTCCGGGAACTGGTAAAACTTCTCTAATTAAAGCCATATCTAGTTATTTGGATTATCCTATATATTATCTTTCTGCCAGAAATCTATATAAAATGGAACACGCTATCAGCTCACTACCTGAAAAATGTATTATGATTATTGAAGATATTGATGCTAATAGTTTAACACATTCTAGAGATAATAATGAAAATCTTAAATTAACACCTCCATCTAAAGAACAACTTAAAGCTAAAGGTATCGATCCGTCTTTTTTAAACAATTTTAATTCTAAAACAGCAATAATTGCTGCAGAAACTATAGATGAGGCTCATGAAGAAGCGAAAAAAGAAAATAAAGAAACTTCTGCTACATTATCTGATGTATTAAATTCCTTAGATGGAATGTTTTCCGTACATGGAAGAATACTTATAGCTACTACCAACCATGTGGAACAACTTGATTCTGCTCTTATCAGACCTGGTAGAATAGATTTAAAAATAGAAATAGGATTTGTAACACCTGAAGTTGCTAAAGATTTTATAAAGAACTTCTTCCCTAATAGTCCATTGTTAAATACTACTATTTTCCACAATCTTACTGTAAAAGACGGTATCAGTGTAGCAATGCTACAGAATAAAATACTTGAAGGAAAAGACGAATATCATATAATGGATTTCCTCAACCAATAGGAAAAAAATAAAAGAAGGATAAAGATTAAATGTCTCTATCCTTCCTCAGTTATTTACAACCATTTCATATAATCTAGTAAGGCAATCGCACTACTATGCCAGCTTTCGGTACTTATAATAAACTCACTTGCATCACGCTCATCTGCACATTCGGTAAAATCTTGCACCAGTTGATATTTACTTGTGCAGCAACTCCATAAATCCTCGTTATCATCATCTTGACTATCCCCAATCTTAAAATGAAATACATTTACTCCATT
>Ga0182739_1001070_pt1 | contig 30169 bp, 21 predicted proteins | sample eDN5th30CBELigBY_FD_128873 | JGI IMG/M metagenome (GOLD analysis project Ga0182739, IMG submission 128873) | Enriched backyard soil microbial communities from Emeryville, California, USA - eDNA 5th pass 30_C BE-Lig BY (version 2) (version 2) | ecosystem: Environmental > Terrestrial > Soil >... | reverse complement strand
GACGAGTTCCAGCTGCCCATGCGCAAGACGATCAAGAAGCTCTCCCGCGGGCAGCTCAGCGCCGTCGGCGTCATCATCGGACTCGCCGCGCGCGCCGAGATCACCTTCTTCGACGAACCCTACTTGGGGCTCGACGCCGTCGCTCGGCAGATCTTCTACGACCGGCTGCTGGAGGACTACTCCGAGCATCCGCGCACCATCATCCTCTCGAGCCATCTGATCGACGAGGTCGCGAACCTCCTCGAGCGCGTGATCGTGATCGACCGCGGCCGAATCATCATGGACGAGGACACCGACTCCGTCCGGGACCGCGCCGCGAACATCGTCGGCGACTCGTCCGCCGTCGAGGCATTCGTGGCCGGACGCGAAGTGCTGCATCGGGAGAGCCTGGGCCGCGTCTCGAGCGTGACCGTGCTGGGGTCCCTCAGCTCCGACGATCGCGCCCGCCTCGCCGCCGCGGGACTGGACGTCACCCCGGTGTCGCTGCAGCAGCTGATCGTGCGGTCGACGCAGGCCGCCGACACCACGTCTGACACCACTTCGGACACCACTTCGGACAAGGGAGCACTCCGATGAGCCGCACACTCAACGTCATCCGGATGCAGTTGGTCAACCGGCAGACCTATCTCTGGGTGCCCGTCATCGTCCTCGCCGGCGCGTTCGCGATCACCCTCGCGATCTACGGGATCATCGCGACGGCCGGCGCGGCGGGTCCGTTCTACGGCGGCGGGGCGCAGGCACCACTGTGGTACTTCGCGATCGTCGGCGCCCAGGCACTCACGCTCACCTTCCCGTTCTCGCAGGCGATGAGTGTGACCCGGCGGGAGTTCTACGTCGGCACGGTCCTCACGGCGATGCTGACCTCCGCGATCCTGGCGGTCATGTTCGTGCTCGGCGGCCTGCTCGAGCGCGCGACGAACGGTTGGGGCATGAACGGTTACTTCTTCTACCTGCCGTGGATCTGGGAGGCCGGACCCGCCGCCGCCGGGTTGTTCTTCTTCGCGCTCGCCCTGCTGTTCTTCATCATCGGGTTCTGGGGCGCGACGATCCTCAAACGCTGGGGCGTGGCGGTGCTCATGGTCGTCATCCTCGCGCTCGCTCTCGTCCTGGTCGGACTGCTGTGGCTCGTCGGCCGACTGGATGCGTGGATGAGCGTTTTCGAGTGGATCGGCACCCAGGGCGCGCTCGGCCTCACCCTGTGGGGTCTCGCACTGATCGCCGTGCTCGCAGTCAGCTCGTTCTTCACCCTGCGCCGCGCCATCCCGTAGCGTTCAATGTTGACGCTCCGGGTCAGCGCTCCGACGGGTCAGCGGCCGGCGGCCTTCTCGTGGTGGTGGATGACCTCCGCGACGACGAAGTTGAACCACTTCTCCGCGAACGCGGGATCCAGGTCGGCGTCGAGGGCCAGTTGCCGCAGGCGCTCCACCTGCCGCGCCTCGCGCGCGGGGTCGGCGGGAGGCATCCCGTGCTCCGCCTTGAGGACTCCGACCTGCTTCGTGCACCGGAAGCGCTCGGCCAGCATGTAGATCAGCGCAGCATCGATGTTGTCGATGCTGCCGCGCAGGCGGACCAGTTCGGCGTGAGCGGCGGTGTCGTCGGTCATGCGGGCATCCCTTCCGAGCCGGGCGGAGCGTGCGCATACGGGCACGCTGCTTCGAGCGTAGTGCGCACCCGGACTCACCCCGCCGGGGTGAGACGCCTCGGCGGGGTCCGCGAGACACGGGACGCAGACCGGTCGCGCGCCCTAGAGTGACTGCATGAGCCCTCAGGATGCGACGCCGCCACCGCCGGCACCGGACTCCGCCGACATGTCCCTCGCGGCACGGCCCGGGGAGCCCGAGTACGTCGTGCCCGCCACGAGCTACACACCGCCGGAAGACGTCGCCGCCCCCACGCGCTCGATCTGGGCGCGCCTCGATCACCCGTTCACGGTCGGCTTCGTCCTCACGCTCGGTGGTCTCGCCGCGATCCTGCTCGGCCTCGCGGTCTCCAACCTCAGCACCGTCCTCATCTACATCGTGCTCGCGATGTTCGCCGCGCTCGGACTGGATCCGGTCGTCGGGTGGCTCATGAAGCACGGCATGAAGCGCGGGTGGGCGATTTCAGTCGTCTTCCTCGGCTTCGCTCTCGTCCTGCTCGCCGTGCTCTGGCTGATCATCCCGATCGTCGTCGCCCAGATCGCCCAGTTCATCCGGGACATCCCCGACCTGATCGCCGCCGTGCAGAAGACCGACTGGTTCGCGTGGCTGCAGAGCATGTTCGGCGACGGCTTCGACGACCTCATCACGCAGGTGCAGAGCTTCCTCACCAACCCGGGCAACATCGCGACAATCACCGGTGGCGCCTTCCAGGTCGGCGTGGGCATCGTCAGCGTCATCTCGGGCGGGTTCATCACGCTCGTGCTGACGCTGTACTTCCTCGCGTCGCTGCCGGCGATCAAGCAGGCCTTCTACCGGCTCACGCCCGCCCGCGGACGCGCCAACCTCGCTGCGATGACCGAGCAGATCACCGGGTCGATCGGTGGATACCTCATCGGCATGGTGATCCTGGCGTTCTGCAACTCGATCGTCGCTTTCTTGCTGCACCTTTTCCTCGGGTTGCCGTTCCCCGCGCTGATGGCGGTCGTGGCGTTCCTGATCACGCTGATCCCCCTCATCGGATCCGTGCTGTACTGGGTCATCGCGAGCGCCCTCGCCCTCTTCACCAACCCGCTGACGGCCCTCATCTTCGCGATCGCCTATCTGATCTACATCCAGCTCGAGGCGTACGTACTGACCCCGCGCGTCATGAACCGCACGATCGAGATCCCCGGCGCCCTCGTCGTCATCGGCGCCCTCGTCGGCGGCACGCTCCTCGGCCTGATCGGCGCCCTCGTGGCGATCCCCGTCTCCGCGTCCATCCTGCTGATCATCAAACAGGTGTGGGTGCCCAAGCAGGACCGGAAGACCTGACCGACGGAGGCAACCGTGCGAGACACCCCTGCCGCCGCGCCCGCCGTGTCGGATGCTCCGAGCCAACGGTCTCAGGAGTCGCTCGCCGTCGCCGTCGGCGCGATCGCGTTCGTCGTCGCGGGGCTCGTCGCGATTCCCGTCTTCCGGCTCTCCGCCGCACCGATCTCGGGGCCGGGATCGATCGGCCAGTACGCCGCGATCGCGTGCGCGGTCACCGCGATACTCGCGTTCGTCGCCGGTCGCTACGTCGTCCGGGAACATCGCGAGACCCGGCGCCTGGGCTTCCTCGACGTCGTCGACATCGCCGCCCTCGCCTTCGCCCACGGCGTGATCGCGCTGCTGGGCTGGACGCTCATGGCGGTCATCCTCGCGGCCGGATTCGAGGGCGCCGACGTGTTCCCGTTCTCGGTGCTCGTGCTCGGGGGCGCGGCGGCCGCGCTCACCGGCTATCTCGCGTTCACGTCGGCGACGCACATGGACCTGCAGCTGCTCGCGATCGTGCTCGCCGTCTTCCTCGTGCTCGGGATCCTCGCGAGCATGCTCACGGCGAGCGACCCGCTGTGGTGGAAGGACAACCTCAGCGCCCTGGGCATGACGACGAACGTCTCGGCGATGGCGTTCAACCTCACGATCATCGTCGCAGGCATCCTGGTCACGACCCTCGCCCGCTCCGCGACCCGCGGCCTGCCGACCTCACGGCCGCAGGGCGCCGCGCACGTGCGCACGTGCCTTGTCGTGGTGGGCGTGTTCCTCGGACTCGTCGGGGTGTTCCCGGTCGATCTGCACTTCGCGATCCACACCGGAGTCGCCTCGGGCATGGTGGTCGCCTTCGGCATCCTGGTGCTGCGATTGAATTCCTGGATGCCCGGACTGCCGCGCACGTTCCTGCTCCTCGGCCCGCTGTTCCTCGCGGTCATCGTCGTGCTGGCGGTGCTGTTCGCCGTCGGCTACTACACGCTCACGGCCGTCGAACTGGTCGCCGGGATCCTCGTGTTCACCTGGATCATCCTGTTCATCCGCAACGCGGCGGCCCTCGCGGCCGACACCGCGCACGCGCCCTCCTGAAGGCACCGTGAAACCGCGCGCATCCGCCTCGCCACCCAGCCCGCCGCCGGGTGCACCGGCGCTCTCACCGCGGCTGCGGATCCTGCTCGGACTCGCGGCGGCGGCCGTCGCCCTGGCCGGGCTCTCCGTCGCCCGCGAGATCGTCGGACCCCTCGCGGTCGCGGCCGTCATCGTCATCATCTGCCACCCGCTGCGCCGCCCCCTCGAGCGTCACGGATGGCCGCGGTGGGCCGCCACGACGGCGGTGATCGTCCTCGCCTACCTGATCCTCGGCGTGCTCGCCTGGCTCCTGTTCTTCGCTGGCACTCAGTTCGTCCGCCTCGTCGGCGAGGTCTCGGGCGAACTGCGCGACACCGCCGAGACCGTGCTTGCGTGGCTCCGCGACCTCGGCTTCGACACGGCGTCCGCGCAGAGCGTCACCTCCGCGATCGAGCCCCGCACACTGCTGAGCCTCGCGGCGGACCTGGGCGGAACCGTGCTCGGCGTCGCGATGGCGTTCTTCTTCGTCCTCGCGTACGTCATCTTCATGGCAGCGGATGCGTCGCGCTACGCCCGCGCCGAGTCGCTCTACGGTCCCCGCATCCGCCCCGTCGCGGACCGCTTCCGTTCGTTCAACTCGGGTGTGCGCCGCTACTACGTCGTCAACGCCGCCTTCGGGGCGATCGTCGCTGTGATCGACGGGCTGGCGCTGTGGGCGCTGGGCATCCCCGTGCCGGTCGTGTGGGCGATCCTCGCGTTCGTGACGAACTTTATCCCCAACATCGGCTTCGTGATCGGGCTCATCCCGCCGGCGGTGCTCGCGCTCGTCGTCGGCGGCTGGCCGCTCATGCTCGCCGTCATCGCGATCTACTGCCTCGTCAACGTGACGCTGCAGGTGCTCATCCAGCCGAAGTTCGTCAGCGACGCCGTGAACCTGAGCCTCACCCTGAGCTTCTTCTCCGTCATCTTCTGGACGTTCATCATCGGCCCGCTCGGCGCGATTCTGTCCATCCCTCTGACACTGCTCGTGCGCGCCCTCATCCTCGAGGGCGATCCCGGCAGCTCCTGGCTGCGGTGGCTGTCTGGCGATCCGGATGCTCGTGATCCGGATGCGGTGGTGCGGCCACCGGCCCGATCCTAGGGCGGCTTCAGAGCGGGTCGGCGGGGATCAGCGGGGGCACGCCGGGGTCGCTGGTCACGCTTCCCCGCATCCCGGCTTCATCGAACGCGGCCGCCACGGCCCGCACGACGTCGGCGGTCACGGGTACGGCGCGGGCGGGCTCGTGCCAGAACTGGAGCCGCGCGGTAATCCGATCCGGGGAGATCCCTGTCGCCAGCACGCGCACCCGCTCGGGGTCGACACCCGGCACGGCGGCTGCCGCCGCGCGGAGCGTCTCGAAGGTCTCCTCGACCGGCAGCATCCGCTCGACCCGCACCTGCGCCTCGCTGCGCAGCGCGCCGTGGGTCGAGTTGTTCATGAGGGGTTCGCTGAGCAGCTTCGCGTTGGGAACGTGCACGGTGCGACCGTCGACGGTGAGCAGGATGACCGAACGCGAGTTCAGTTCCACGACCGTGCCCGTGATGGTGCCGTCCAGGCCCTCCAGGCGCACCTCGTCGCCCGGCGTGACGGTCTGCCGCGTCTGGATGAGGACTCCGGCGGCGAAGTTGTCGGCGACGCCCCGCAGCACGAGCACGACGACGACCGCGACGATGATCACGACGCCCAGTAGCGGCTGCACGTTCGCCCCGAGGAAGGCCAGCCCCACACCCACCCCGAGCAGGAGCACGATGTAGTAGGTCACGCGTCCGGCGATCAGGGCGAACGCGGGCGAGCGGTTCGGGAGGCGGGCGGCGAGCGCGACGACGCCCTTGCGCGCGAAGTGGGCCGCGAGCCAGCCGGCGAGCACGGCGAGGACGGCAAAGCCCACATCCCACCAGTCGGTCCCCTGCGGGAGGGCGAACTGGCTGAAATCCATGGCGCCACCCTAGCCCGCGCCGACGGGTCGCGTCGGGCGTGCGCACGGCGTTCGCCCTTCTCGGGTGAGCCCTCTGGACCGCATCCGGCCACTGCTCCTACCGTCGGAGCATGACCCGTCGAAGCACGCCCCGTCGAAGCGGGACGGGGGCATCGGGCGGGGAGGGGACGCGGACGTCGCCGGTCAGCTGGCATTGGCCGTTCTTCCTCCTCGGGCTCGCCTATGCGCTGCCCGCGATCATCGTGATCCCGTTCAGCATGCAGGCGGGGCTCGCGCTCGCCGTCGGCGTGCTGCCGGTCTCCGCCTTCAACCTTCCCCCGCGTCGACCCGGACGGCGGATCATCCCGCTCGTCGGCATCCTCTCGGCGGCGAGCTTCCTCGTGGGCTCGCTCCTCACGCAGGTGCCGGTGATCGCCGTCGTCGGAATCTTCCTGCTCGCCGTCACGTTCGCGATGTGGGCGCGAACCAGTCGCGCGGGCACCATCGCGCTGACCCTGTGCCTGCCGCTCATCGGCATCGCCCTGAGCTATCCGGACCTGCGGCTGGCGGCCGTCCTCGCGGCTCTCGTGCTCGCCGGCTCAGTGTATGCCTGGGGCGTTGCGACGCTGTGGCCCGAGCATACGATCGCCGCTCCCGTACCATCCGGTCCCGCGCCCACTCGCGCCGAGATGGGGCTGTACGGCGTCCTGCTGGGGTGCGCGGCCGCGACCGCGGCGGCGGTCGGATACCTGCTCGGGCTCGAGCACGTCGGCTGGGCGACGGGTGCGGCACTACTGGTCATGCGGCCCGTGCGGGATCAGCTCATCCTGCGCAGCATCGGCCGTGCCGCGAGTGTCCTGGCCGGGTCGCTCGTCGCCGCATCCTTCGCCCTCCTCGAACCATCCGGCCTCGTCACGGCTCTCGTGATCGGGTTCGTCCTGGCCGCGATGTCGGCGACGCAGGCCAGCCGCTGGTACATCGCCCCCGGCTTCACCTCGTTCATCGCGCTCACCCTGCTGCTGCAGGACGCGGATGCGCAGCCCGCGCTGCGCTTCGTCGAGCGCGCGGTGGAGACGGGACTCGGGGTGGGCGTCGCGCTGTTCTTCGGCGCCGTCGTGCCCCTGCTCATCCGGGTGACGTCACAATCGCGGAGATCTGCATAGCTGCGGAGGAAACCCGGCGGATGCGACCGCAGAAGCGCAGAACTCCTCAGTTGTGAGACGGGAGTGGGCCGCGAGCGTGGCGCGCGCGTGGCCGTCATCGCCCCTCGCGGGTGAGGGGTTGTCGCACGGGCCGGGCGGCTGCGGCAGGGTGAGGGCATGGGACCCGCGATCGGAGAAATGCTCCCGCTGGCGGTTGGCATCGCGATCAGCCCGATCCCGCTCATCGCGGCGATCCTCATGCTGCTCTCGCCGCGAGCGCGGTCGACGAGCGTGGGATTCCTCGTGGGCTTGTTGCTGGGGATCGCCCTCGCCCTCACCGTCTTCACGCTGCTCTCCTCGGTCCTGCCGGAGGACGAGTCGGATGCGGCCTCCCCGATCGCCGGGGTCATCCGCATCCTGCTCGGTCTGGGCCTGCTGCTGCTGGCCGTGCGCCAGTGGCGTGCGCGACCGGCGCCGGGAACAGATCCGAAGCTGCCGGCGTGGATGTCGGCGATCGACACGATGACGGCGGGCAAGGCGTTCGGACTCGCCGTGCTGCTGGCCGCCGTGAACCCGAAGAACCTGCTGCTGGGGGCCGCGGCCGGTCTCGTGCTCGGTCAGGCGGGAGTGAGTGCGGGCGGCATGGTGGTCGTTGGCGTCGTCTTCGTTCTCCTCGCCGGATGCTCCGTGCTCATTCCCGTCGTGGCATATCTTGCCGCCGCGTCCGCGATGGCCCGTCCACTCGAGGCTCTGCGCGCATGGCTTGCGCACAACAACGCGACCGTCATGGCGGTCCTGCTGCTCGTCCTCGGTGTCGTGCTGATCGGCAAGGGCATCGCCGCGTTCTAGACCACCCTCGACCTCCACGACTCCAGCCCTCCACCACCTCGAGATGGGAACACGATGAACCAGAACGACGCGACTCCCGCGATCGCCGCTCAGAACTCGGCGCTGCGCGAGTCCCTTCCCTTCGACGACGTCCGCGACCTCGAGGCGGCCGACCGCGGCTTCCTCGCGGCACCCGATGACCCTGTCATCCGCGCATCCGACGGTCAGGTGGTGTGGGACGGCTCGTCCTATGACTTCCTGCACGGGGATGCCCCCGACACCGTCAACCCGAGCCTGTGGCGCCAGTCCCAGCTCGTCGCGAAGCAGGGACTCTACGAGGTCGTCGAGGGGATCTACCAGGCCCGCGGGTTCGATCTGTCCAACATCACGTTCGTCGAGACCGACAACGGCGTCATCGTGATCGACCCGCTCATTTCGGTGGAGACGGCCGCCGCCGCGTGGGATCTCTACCGTTTCGTGCGCGGTGAACGTCCCGTCACGGCGATCATCTTCACGCACAGCCACATCGATCACTTCGGCGGAGTGCACGGGATTGTCGATGCGGACACGATCGCCGCGCGATCGATCCCCGTCATCGCGCCGGAGGGGTTCCTCGGACACGCGATCGACGAGAACGTATATGCCGGAACGGCGATGAGTCGCCGTGCGGGGTACATGTACGGCGCCGCGCTCGATCGCGGGCCGCGCGGACAGGTCGGCGCGGGACTGGGCCAGACGACCTCGACGGGGCACGTGGGCATCCTCGTACCGACCCTGGAGATCCGCGAGACCGGCGAGAAGCACACGATCGACGGGCTCGAGATCGAGTTCCAGATGGCGCCGGGGACCGAGGCGCCCAGCGAGATGCATTTCCACTTCCCGCGTTACCGCGCTCTGTGCATGGCCGAGAATGCGACGCACACGTTGCACAACCTGCTCACGCTGCGCGGGGCGCTCGTGCGCGATCCGCACGTGTGGTCGCAGTACCTCTCGGAAGCGATCGACCGGTTCGGCGGCGAGGTCGACGTCGTCTTCGCCTCGCACCACTGGCCGACGTGGGGCACGGAAGAGGTCCGCAAGTACCTGGAGCTGCAGCGCGATCTGTACGGCTATCTCCACGACCAGACGCTGCGGATGCTCAACCAGGGCATGACGGGAGCCGAGATCGCCGAGGAGCTGACGCTGCCGCCCGCGCTCGAGGCGTCGTGGCATGCGCGCGGCTACTACGGCAGCGTGAGCCACAACGTCAAGGCGATCTACCAGCGTTACATGGGCTGGTTCGACGGCAACCCCGCGCGTCTCTGGCCGCATCCGCCTCAGGCACAGGCGGAGCGCTACGTCGCTCTCGTCGGCGGGATCGACCGCCTCGTGGCGGCCGCGCAGGAGGCATACGACGCGGGCGACTTCCGCTGGGCGGCGACGCTGCTCGACCACGCCGTGTTCGCGGATGCGACGCATCCGGCCGCGCGGGCCCTGTATGCCGACACGCTCGAGCAGCTCGCATACGGTGCCGAGAACGGCACGTGGCGCAACTTCTTCCTCTCGGGCGCGACCGAGCTGCGCGGCGAGAACTTCGGCACCCCGACGCAGGCAGATGCCCCGGAGATCGTCGCGCAGCTCTCGCCTGCCCAGTTGCTCGACTCGATCGCGATCTCGATCGACGGCCCGCGCGCGTGGGACCTGGACCTCGCGTTCGACCTCACCCTGACGGACCTCGACGAGAACTACCGCGTCTCGCTCCGCAACGGCGTGCTCATCCACCGGCAGCGTCCGGCCGATCCCGATACGGCGCAGGCAACCGTGACGACGACCAAGCCGCGCCTGCTCGCCCTCCTAGGCGGTGACATGACCAGCGCCGGTCTGGACATCACGGGTGACGCAACCGTCCTCGCCCAGCTCCTCGCCGTCACAACCCCGGGCGACCCGTCCTTCAACATCGTCGTGCCCTGACCCCCGCATCCGCCCCCGTCCGCGCCCGGGCCGGGCGCCAGGCCCGGACCTCCCGGACCGTGAGCGTGCTTCTGATGGACGAGATGTTGGGTGCACTCCGCACTGTCGTCCGTCAGAAGCACGCTCGCGGGTCGACCACGCTCGCGGGACGCGCCTACGCCAGGAGCTTGGCCTTGGCGGCGGCGAACTCGGCGTCCGAGAGGGCCCCGCTCTCCTTGAGCGCGGCGAGCTGCTGCAGCTGGCCGAGGATGTCGGCACCACCGGCGGCCGCGGGCGGCGCCGGCGCGGGCGTGGCCGGCGCGGGCGCAGGCGCGGCTGCGGGCGGGGCGTACTGCGCGGCGGCGGCCTGCGCGGCGGCGTCGATCTGCGCCTGCTGTTGCGCGGCCTGGTACTGCTCCTGCTCGTACTGGGCCTGCGCCTTGCGTTGCTGGTTGCCGGCCATCGCACCCGACACGGCGGACGCCGTGCCCGCGACGACGGCGGTGCGCGCCGCGAGCCCGATCAGTCCGGGCCTGCCCACTCTCCGAAGCGGCATGTCAGTCTCCTTCACTTTCCAGAACGTCGAGCACCGCGTTCACGACGGGTGCGGGGATGCGCTCACTGCGCAGAACGACTCCGCCGCCGGCTGCCAGGCGTTCGGCGAGCGTGCGGGCGTAGGTCAACTCGAGCGCGACGAGCGCCGCCGACGTGCCCGGTGCGACGAGCTCGGCGAGTTCGTCGATGTCCTCGCCGCCGGCCAGACCCGCGGCGAGCACCTCCACGTCCAGCCCGAAGTCATCGTCGGGACCGATCTCCGTGATCTCGAGCACGCCGTCCTCGGATTTGGAGATGACCACGAAATCGAGCAGGCGCACGAGCCCACTCGAGAGCAGATCTCCCAGTGCACTGAGCGTGCGCGCATCCGGGCGATCGGAATCGAACCCGACGAGATACAGCTCGACGGGTCCATAACGAAAATCAACCACTCTCTTCCTCTCTTCTCTCTGGTGACAGTTCCAGGGCTTCAGGGCGATCGCAGCGCCTCGACGGCTGCGCGGTTGGTCGGATACACCGGCTCGTCGCCCAGGATGCCCAGACCGGCCAGCCGGGCACTCAGCGGCGTCCGCACGCGGCTGAAGGCGAGACCGACCCCCTGTGCCTCGAGCCATTCACGCAGCCCCGCGAACGACTCTGCCGCCGTGACGTCCGCGTCGGTGACCGCCTCCATGTCGATCACGACGTGCCGCACGACACCCGCGCCGGGCCCGGTGACGGCCGCCTTCACCGCGGTCGCGAACACGTCGCCGTTCGCGAAGAACAGCGGTGCGCCCATCCGCACGACCACGACCCCCGGGGCCGTGACGGCTCCCGCATCCGCCTCCTCCAACAGCGACGCCGTAGGATCGCCCTCGTCCGACAGCACGTCGATCGCGGGATTCGCGGCCCGCTTCGCAAGGTTGATCAGAGCGAGCACGAACGCGACGGCGATGCCGGCGATCGACCCGACCAGCAGGGTGACGAGGAAGCAGACCGCAGCGATCGCGAACTCGAAGCGGTCCAGGCGCCAGAGCATCCGGAAGTCGCGGAGACCCAGGAGCGGCAGAACCGCCACCCCCACGATCGCCCCGATCGCGGGTGAGGGAATGTCGGCGAGCAGCGCCGTGCCGAACAGCAGGAGCAGCAGCGTGCCGCCCGCCAGCACGAGCGAAGGCAACTGCGTGCGCGATCCCGCCTGATCCATCGCCGCCGTGCGGCTCGTCGAGGAGCCGACCGCGAAGCTGCCCTGCGCCCCGGCTGCGATGTTCGCGATCCCGAACGCGAACAGATCCCGGTTCGGGGAGGTCGGGTAGTGCCGCTTCTCGCCGTAGGCGCGCGAGACGAGCAGACCCTCCGCGGTCGTCACGAGCGTGAGCGCGAGCGCCGAGGGCACGAGCGCCAGCCACGTCGACCAGTCCAGCATCGGCCACGTCAGCGTCGGCGGTCCCGCCGGTACCTCACCGAGGACGTCGACGCCCCGCTCGTCCAGCGCCGCCATCACGACGACGACGGTCGCCACGATCAGCACGACCAACGCCCACGGCACGCGCGGCGCGATCCTTCGCCCACCCAGGAGGATCACGACGGCGGCGACCGAGATCAGCAGTGACCATCCGTTCACCGTTCCGAGCCCGCCGATGAGCCCGCCGACCTTCGCGACGAACTCACCCCCGGGTTCGAGGTGCACCCCCAGCATCTTCGCGACCTGCGACAACAGGATGTCCAGCGCGAGTCCGCCGACGAACCCGACCAGGATCGGCTTGGAGAGGAAGTTCGCGACGAAGCCGAGACGGAACACCGCCATCAGGACGAACGCGATCCCACTGATGATCGCCTGCGCGAGGGCGAGCGTCGCGTAGTCCGCCGTGCCGGCCGCCGCGAGCCCGCCCACCGACGAGGCGACGAGGGCTGCGGCCGCCGCATCCGGCGACGCGACCACCTGACGTGAGGAGACGACGAGCGCGTAGATGATCGTCGGGACGATGAGCGCGTACAGACCCGCGGTCGGCGGAAGCCCCGCGATCTGCGCGTACCCGATGTTGAGAGGCACCGCGATCGCGAGCAGGGTGACGCCCGCGACGAGTTCCGTCACGAGGTTGCGCCGTGTCAGCCCTGCCAGCGGTCGCACCGACGCACCTCCCGGGTCCGCGGCCACCCGGGGCCGCGGTTCTCATGGTGGCAGGATGCGGGCATCCGCCGGTCGGACGATCACCCGGCGAGGGCGAGGGCGACGAAGCACGCCGGGTCGCCTCACCCGCGCCGGACGAGCGCCCCCGCGCGGAGAATGCCGAGCGGATGCGAGGATGCCTGGACCATCCCCCGAGCGGGAGGCGGACGCCATGAGGCCGCACGTCGTCGGACCGGTCGACTTCATTGTCGCGAGCATCGAGACCGAAGCCCTCCCCACCGGCCTCCTGCGAGCGCTCCACCGTCACCTCGACGCGGCCGGGCTCCGGCTGATGGACGCCGTGATCGTGCGGGACACTCCCACGGGACTGCGCATCGCCGAGGTCGACCCGCTGGAGTTCTCCCGGGCCGATCTCACGCTGGATGCTCCGGGCCTGGCTGCGGCGGAGGACATCCGCACCGTGTGCGCGACCGTGCCCACAGATACGTCGGCCGTCGTCCTGCTCATCGAACTGAGTTGGGCGCGGAGTCTCGCGGAAGACCTGGACGCGGCGGGTGCCCGCATCCTCCACAGCACCGCCTGCACGACCATTGCAGGGGCTTAGAGGTCGATGCGGATAGCCTCCCGCCGGGACGTGACGCCCAGCTTGCGATAGATCGAACGCTGGTGTGTCTTGACGGTGTTCACCGACAGGCCCAGTTCCGCGGCGATCTCGCCGAGAGTTCGGCTCGTGCGGAACTGGCGGTACACCGACATCTCCCGTCCGGTCAGCGACGTCAGGCCCCCGGCGGCGGTGTCCTGATCGAGCGTGGAGATGATGAACTCCTCGAAGCGCGTCCCGTGAGCGATGTGATCGGTCATGAGCGCGCGCACCTGCGTCTCGCGGGCACGATATGGCAGGCGGATGTTCTCGGCGGCAGCGACCTCGAGAGCGGTTTCGAAGAAGCCGTGCGCACCGCTGTGGTCGCCCGCCTCGCGACGCAACACGGCGGCGGTGTTCAGGGTTGCCACCCGCACGTAGGAGAGGTCGGCGAAGTTCCGCAGCGATCGCAGCGTCTGCAGCGCCGCCGCCGCATCCCCCGCGCGACGCAGGACGCCGGCCATCGCGACGCCGACGATGGGGAGGTCGCGGCAGTCCACGTAGCGGCGAGCGATCCGCACCGCGCGGTCGGCATGTCCGGCGGCCTCCTCCAGCATCGCGACGGAAGATTCCCGGAATGCCGGCCACGATACCCCGTGCGCCTCGGTGAGCGGGATCTCCTGGATACCGACGGCCGCGCGTCGGCACTCGCTGAGGTCCCCCGACTCGCCGGCGATATAGGCGCGCATCATCCGCGCGGCACCGGCGAAGGAGACCCCCATGCTCCCCGAGGAGATCACTCGACCGAACGCTGCGGCCGCCGCATCCAGATCGCCCGACCAGTAGGCGACGTAGGCCGCCGCCCCCGCCGCGCTGCCACCCGCGTAATGACTCCAGAGCGCGTCGTCGGGACCGTCCGCGTCGATCTCCGCCAACACCTCGCGCGCAGCGTTGAGGTGACCCGCCCACGTCTGCGCGAACGCGAGATGTCCGAGCGCCCGCTGAGCCAGGGCATCGTCGCCCGAGACCCGTGCCTCCGCGGCCGCAGCTGCGAAGTACTCCTCGGGAAGCGACGCATCAGTGCGGTGCCGCAGACCCGACCATCCGAGCAGGTAGTTGATCGCCGCACGATCGGCGAGGGCCGTCGCATCCGCCTCGACCAGCGAACGCCGCACCTCACCCGCCGCGGCCGCCGCAGCGGCACGGTCGTCCACGAGGAACAACCGAGCGAGATGAAGAGTGATCGCGGACTCGGTCGGCATCGGATGCTCCGCGAGAACCGACTCGGCGCGCGCCAGCAGCTCTCGTGCGACCCGGTGGTGGCCCATGACGTCCTGCGCGCACGCGCGGATCAGCATCAGCTGCGGATCCTCCTCGGCGCCTGCCAGCTCCACGGAGACGTCGTCCACAGCGCTCGCCTGCGGTCCCACGAGCAAGCCGACCCAACGGCGCCGCAGGATCGCCCGCCCCGCCTCGACGTCCCCACTGCGCATCAAGTGCGTCATGGCGGCCAGGGGATCGTCGGCCTCCCGGTGACGCGCGGCACGGCGGTGCATCTCCCGCAGGCGGTCGGGATCGTTCGTGTGCGCGATCGCGACGCACTGCCGCGCGAAGACCGAGTGCCAGCGGTAGGTGGTGCCGCGACGCGTCTCGAACCGATCGAGGAACAGCCCCAGACGCACGCACTCCTCGAGCAGGTCCCCCGCATCCTCGCGCTCCGTCACGGCCTGGGCGAGCTCCGCCGTCACGTCGCCGCACACCGCAGTGTCGAGCACGAAGTCGGCGAGCGTATGCGGCAGCGCCCGGAGCACGTGGTCGCGCACGTAGTCGCGCAGCAGCGCGACCTCGCGCGAGCCCGGTGCCGCGGTCGGAGCATCCCCCAGCAGCATGAGGCGCACGGCGATCGGCCACCCCTGGGTTTCGTCCAGGATCGTGGCGGCATCGAGGCTCGTGCCGTGCTCCGCGCGCAGGCGGTCGATCTCCGATCCGTCGAAGGCGAGTTCGCCCGCGCCGACGAAAGCCTGCGGATGTGACAGGGCGAGCCGGGACAGCGTCACCTCGATGAGCGTCGATCCCACGATCACGAGCTGCAGGCCCTCCGGCGGTTGCTCGGCGAGCGCGCCGAGCAACCCGTCCTGCCAGTCCTCACCCGCGCGCTGGGCATCATCGACGACGAGCACGATCGTCTCGTCGGTGGCCTCGAGCGCGGCGCGGATCGCGCGATAGACGTCGGCGGGATCGTCGAGATCGGGAGTGTCGAGGTCGGGAGTGAGCTGGAGCGTCGGGTGCGGTTCGCCCGCCGCATCCGTCGCCGCGCCTGTCGCCGCCATGAGGGCGTGGACGATCCCGCGGGTCAGCTGGCCGGGGTCCGCGTCGTACCGGCTCAGCGTCAACCAGGCCACGGTACCCGGCAGTGTCCGCGCCCAGTCGGCGACGGCGATCGTCTTCCCGTAGCCGCTGGGCGCGGTGACCACCGCCAGGCGACCGGACATTCCGGGCGTCTGGAGCGCCTCGTGAATGGCCGTCGAGATCCGTTCCCGCCGCATCGCGCCCACTTGCGACACTGGCGGGCGGAAACGCATCGCACGGCCGCCACCCGAGGAACGGACCGGATACGGCATGTCTCGAACCTAGCGGGTCCTGACACATGTGGTGCGGAATGTGTGACCCGCGGTGTCACGTCGCCCGCGGCGCTCCGGTCGTCGATCCCCACCCGTCGCGTACCGAGACGCCCACCACCCCACCGGTCGTCGAGTAGCGCCCACAGGGCGCGTATCGAGACGCCCACCACCGAACGTGCCGGACCCCCACCCCCGGCAAGTTATCCACAGATCATCGTTCGTGTATTCGAATGTCAGAGGCCCATGGGAGCATGAAGTATGTCGCTCCTTCGAAGCATTCGAACCTCGGTCGAGGGTCTCGCGCGCTTCCGCCAACTCGCGGACGCGACGACAAGCCTGCCCGCCGCAGTGGGTGCGCTGGGCGATGCGGACGTGCTCGAAGTACTGCGACTCGCCGCCAGCCTCGCCAACGACGCCGAGCGACTGCGCGCCGTCGCGGCCGGGGGTCGCGGCGGACCGCTCCGGTCGCGAGCGAGGCCGAGGCGGCTTCTCCTCCGTACGCGGGCACCGCTCGCCCGTCGCCTTGGTGCAGTCGATTACGGGCGGTAGTCGTGGCGACGCGGCGCGAGACGTGCGGATCGGACAGGCATTGCTCGCGGCCGATGTCGGCACCCTCGATGACACCTCCGGTGACGAGGCCGGCAGCGGATCGCCCACAGTCGGGGAGTCCTCTCGCGTTCCCGCGTGGCACGCACCCCTCGGCGACGCGCTCCTCGGGGGTCGGATCACCGCCGCGCAACACGACGCGATCCGTCGCGGACTGGGGGAACCACCCCGACCCGTCGCCACCAGCCCCACCATCCTGGGCGAGGACGCGACACCGGAGCTGAGCGCGCAGGTTCGGGCGGTGACCGTGGCGGAGGTGTGGTCCCTTGCCGCGCGACAGATGATCGACGAGGCAGGCACAACGACCGTCGAAGAGCTACGCGTGCGAGCACGATTGGCCCGTGACCTGCTCGACCCCGAGGGCGCGAACGAACGCTTCCTCCGGCGCTACGAAGCCCGAGCGTTCCGCGTCTGGACCGACGCCGACGGCGTGCAGCACGCACGCATCGACTTCGACGATGAGATGGGTGCCTGGGTGCAGTCGATTCTCGCCGCGGCTCTCCGCCCACGCCGCGGCGGACCCCGGTTCGTCGACCCCGCGGAGCAACGCGCGGCGGATGCCTTGACCGACGACCCACGCACGAATGATCAACTCGCCTACGACCTCATGATGGATGTGCTGCGTGCGGGCGCCCTCGCCTCGGAAAAGGACGGCTTCGGAGCGCGCCAGCCCGGCGTGCGTATCGTCGTCGTGAAGGACGGACTCTCCCACCGCGACGCTTTCGGTCGACTCCTCGCGACCGCGCACCTCGAGGACGGCGGTGCACCGATCGCCGGGACGACCGTCGATCGCACGCTCTGCGTCGTCGGGAGTACGACGATCACCGTCGACGGCAGCGGAAACCCCCTCGACGTCGGACGCGAGCAACGGCTCTTCACGTCACGACAACGAATCGCTCTCGCCGCCCGCGACGGCGGTTGCCTCTGGCCAATGTGCGACCGTCCCGCCTCCTCTTGCGAACTCCACCACTGTGATCACTATGCCGAGGGCGGACGCACCGACACCGACCGCGGAATCATGCTCTGCCGACACCATCACATGGCGATGCACCATCACGGCTGGCGCATCACGCGCCAGGCCAACGGAGCATTCGTCCTTCACCCACCACCCGGGCGCGCGGAACCGATCGAACTCCACTCCCGATCCGGCTCACGATGGGCGTGGGACCCGCCCCCGAGATCCGGCACCGGATGGAGGGCGGCATGAGCACCCGGAGTGCCCCCCTTTCAGCGGACGGGCAGGATGCAGGTGGGCGACGGCACCTCGACCCGATACCGCACTCGGCCGGGCACGCCGGTGCGTTCGTCGAGCGTCAGCGAAGCGACCTCGCTGGATCGTCGACCGGCCACGAGCAACGTGTCCCGGAGGACGACGTGGTGACGGGGACCGCCGACGCCGGATTCGACGAGCGCGACCGGCTGCAGTTCGGCGCCGCCGCTGCGCACCCGCACAGTCGCGATCGTGTCGCTCCCGCGCACCCCCACGTACACGTGCTCTGCGTCGCGCGAGAGCGCGATCTCGGACGCGGTGTCGGCGGGCAACGTGCCCGCGCCCAGCGACGTCGCCGACACGATGCGCCACTCGCCCGACGGTGCCGGAGCGAGCACGAACACCTCACACGAGAGCTCCGTCGCGACGTAGAGATGACCACTCGGATGCCAGACCGTATGCCTCGGGCCGCTCCCCCGCGGAAGTACGACCTCCCCGGCTGTCCGCAGCGTGGACCGTGCCCCCGGCCGCCAGAAGCGAACAAGATCGAAGCCGAGATCGGTCGTCGCAAGCACGCCCGCGGGCAGAAATCGCGCCTGGTGTGCCCGCGAACGCCGCACCTCGTCGCCCTCACGGGGGTCATCACCGGCCTCGTCATCGCCGACGCCGTCCCCATCACGGGCAGGATCCCCGCCTTGCAAGGCGGACAGGTCGACGGCACCGGCGAGGATCCCCGCGAGCGCTTCGCCCGCATCTCCGCCGCCGATCCCACTGAGGTCCATGCCGAGATCCACACCACCCACGCCACCGGAACCGACGCCCTCATAGGGGTCGCTGGCTGCCGTGGCGACAACCGGTGCAGAGGGCCGCCCGACCCCGTCGAGGGCCATCCGCACGACGCGGCCATCGCCCCAGCAACACGCGATCAGCGACGCACCGTCGGGAGCGACCGCGACGTGACACACGGCTTCGCCCGCGTCCACGGGATCGCCCAAGGGCGTGAGTCGGCGCTCCCCGGCACGGCGATACGCCTGCACCTGCCCTCGACCCTCCACGGCCGCATACACGACGTCGAGGTGGGGATGCGCGGTGATCCACGACGGCGACGCGACGTCCACCGCGGTTCCCGCGAAGGACAACGCGCCGCCGGCGAGCACGTCGTCAGAAGCACCCGCGAGGAGCACCCCGATGCCGTCGGCATCGCCCGCCATGTCCGCCGAATATCCGCCGACCCAGAAAGCAGGCATCAGACCAGGTCGTGGCGCACGATCACGGCATCGCGAGCCGCCCCGACCCCGATCACCGAGATGCGGGTGCCGCTCATCTGCTCAAGCGCGAGGACGTAGTCCTGCGCCTCGAGCGGCAACTCCTCGAAGGTGCGCGCACCGGAGATGTCCTGTGACCACCCGGGGAAGTACTCGAGAATCGGCCGGGCGTGATGGAAGTCCGACTGGTTCACCGGCATCTCGTCGAACCGGACTCCATCGACCTCGTACGCCACACACACGGGGATCTCTTTGAGCCCCGTGAGGATGTCGAGCTTGGTGAGCACGAGATCGGTGAGCCCATTGATCCGGGTCGCATACCGGGTCATGGGCGCGTCATACCAGCCGACACGACGTGGGCGACCCGTCGTCGTGCCGAACTCGAACCCGCGCGAACGCAACCACTCGCCCTGCTCGTCGAACAACTCGGTGGGGAACGGACCCGAACCCACGCGCGTCGTGTACGCCTTCACGATCCCGACGATCCGATCCAACCGATTCGGACCCACACCCGACCCGGTCGACGCGCCACCGGCGGTCGCCGACGACGAGGTCACGAACGGATACGTGCCGTGATCCACATCCAGCATCGTCGCCTGGCCACCCTCGAAGACGACGACGTCACCCGCATCCAGAGCCTCGTTGAGCAGGAGCGACGTATCCGCGACGAGCGGCCGCAACCGCTCCACATAGGAAAGGAGGTCATCGACGATCTCATCGACCGTGATCGCCCGCCGATTGAAGATCTTCACCAGCAGATGATTCTTCTGATCGAGAGCACCCTCGACCTTCTGCCGCAGGATGTTCTCGTCGAACAGATCCTGCACACGAATGCCGACGCGATTGATCTTGTCCGCGTACGCCGGACCGATTCCGCGACCGGTCGTGCCGATCTGACGCTTGCCGAGGAAGCGTTCCGTGACCTTGTCGAGCGTGCGGTGATAGTGCGTGATGATGTGCGCGTTCGCGCTCACGCGCAACCGCGACGTGTCCACCCCGCGTGCGTGGAGCGCCTCGATCTCGGCGAACAACACCTCGAGGTCGACGACGACACCGTTGCCGATGACGGCGTTCACTCCCGGTGAGAGGATGCCCGACGGCAACAGGTGCAGGGCATACTTCTCATCACCGATCACGACCGTGTGGCCGGCATTGTTGCCGCCGTTGAACTTGACGACCCAGTCGGTGCGATCGCCGAGCAGGTCGGTCGCCTTGCCCTTGCCCTCATCCCCCCACTGCACGCCGACGATGACGATTCCTGGCATGACAGCTCCCCCGTTATCGGACGGTTACACCCCATCCTATCGAGGCCGGAAAGACGGACTCAGATCAGACGCGCATCCTGGAGGAGCTCCTCGATATACGTGCCCTTGATCTTGGCCAGCGCCGCCTTCTCGATCAGCCGCCCGCCGAAGGGGAGCGGGATCTCGTGGAGCGGCTTCTGGTCATTGAGGTAGTACAGGGCGTTCATGAGCATCCGCACGTCGAACGATGACGCGAACACCTCGGGAACGCCGCGATCCACCTTCAGCAGCGTGTACACCGCCTCCATCGCGGTCCGCACCGAGTACTCGGTCGTGAAGACCGTGTCGCGCACGGTCTCGGCGAAGTTCCCGATGAACGCGAGATTCGTCGAGCCCTCCGGCACGACGAGCGGACGATCTCCGGCCGCGCGCGGCATGAAGTACGACGTGATGTAGGGCATGTTGCACGGGATCGTGCTCGCGGAGTTCTTCGCGAGATCATCGATCTCGTCGACGGGCACCCCGAGGTGGTACAGCCATTCCGCCGTCAACTCCCACCCGGCGCACTCGCGGATCGTCTTCTTGATGTAGTCGCCGGGCTTGTCGGAATACAGCCCGTAGAGCCACACGATGAGCTCCTTCTCGGGATCCTGCGCTGCGAAGTGAGGCTGACGGCTCATCGTGAACCCGTACAACCAGCTCGAATCCTTGATGTTGCAGGGACCGCCGGTGATGATGTGCCCGCTGCGCGGATCACGACCCGTGAGCCGCTCGATGTAGGGCGCGATCTTGTCGTCGGTGAGCGTCACCGTCGCGGAGATCGTCCAGTTCGCTTCGGGGATGCCCTCGCTGAACTTCTCGGGACGACCGAACGCGCGATCACGCTCGGCCATCGTCTTCCACAGCGCCCACGCACCGCCCCGATCGGTCACGATCGGCGCCGGATTGTCGTTGTCACCGAACGTGGAGCTCTCGGTGATCGATCCGTTCGTGATGAAGACGAGATCGGTCGGGGCGACCGCGATCGTCTGCTCCTCGCCGCCGTTGGTCAACCCGGCCGAACCACCCGCCTCGCCCTCCGTGCCACCTGTCGTCCCGCCCACGAGCAGCTTCATCTCGGTCACGGTCTTCGTCCCGCCCTGGTCGGTGACGAGCACATCCAGCACCTGCGTCGCGTACTGGAACGTCACGCCGTGGCCCTCGAGATACGCCACGAGCGGCTTGATGAGCGATTCGTACTGGTTGTAACGGGTGAAACGCAGCGAACTCAGGTCAGCGAGCGTCGCGATGTGGTGGATGAACCGCAGCAGATACCGACGCATCTCCATCGCACTCGCCCACGGCTCGAACGCGAACATCGTCGCCCAGTAGAGCCAGAAGTTGGATGCGAAGAACTCCTCACCGAAGAATTCGTCGATCCGCTTGTCGTCCAGGTCCTCCTCGCGCGTCAGAGCGAGGGTCAGGATTTCCTGCACGGCCTTGGGGGTGAGCGTCAGGTCGGGCATGTGCTCGATGTGCTCGCCGCGGTTCTGGATCGCGCGGACCGGGTTCGTCGAGGGGTCGGTCTTGTTCAGCCAATACATCTCGTCGAGCACCGTCGCGTCAGGGGTGTCGAGCGACGGAATCGACTTGAAGAGATCCCACAGCGTCTCGAAATGCGCCTCCATCTCGCGACCGCCGCGGATGATGAACCCCTTGTGCTCGTCCAGGATGCCGTCGGCACTCCCTCCGGGGAGGGTCAGCTCCTCGAAGATCGTGATCTGGGAACCCGGCAGTTGCGCGTCGCGCACGAGGAACACCGCCCCGGCGAGTGACGCGAGCCCCGCCCCGACGAAGTAGGCCTTGCGTCCGTCAACGCCCTCCGGCTTGAGGGGACGCCCGAACGCTTCGAAATTGCCGTTGCTCCTGTACATGAGAACCATCAAATCCCGTCAGCCGTGCCACGACAACGCGCGGCCGTGCCGGGTGTCTTGTCTGCCGCCGACGGGTGTGTGAGGCTCGGGGCGTGATCGAGCTCATTCCCCACCTCCCCGCCGACACGATCGGCTTCCGAACCCACGGCGTCGTCACCGCGGAGGACTATCGCACCGTGGTGGAGCCCGCCCTGGATGCGGCTCATGAGCACGGCACCCCCGTGAACATCGTGTACGTCATCGGCGACGACGTCGAGCGCTTCACGCTGGGCGCGATGATCCAAGACTCCGAGGTCGGCTCCGTGCCGGCGAAGGACTGGGGCAGGATCGCCGTCGTCACCGACAAGCACTGGATCGTCGGGGCGGTGCACCTGTTCCTGCACTTCTACCGCTGCGAAGTGAAGACCTTCGCCGTCGCCGAGGAGTCCGACGCGATCGCGTGGGCCACGGGTCACTGACGGTACGGGGGCATCCCCCGCTATCGTGACCGCATGAGGACTCCGTGGGCCATCGCCTGGACCGCCGTTCGCGCCGCCACGGCGGTCTACATCGGAGCCGCGGTGATCACGCAGCTCTCCCGCTCTATCGCGAGTGCGCAGGAGCACGGCTGGGACATCACGACGGTCGTGACGAACTTCTTCAGCTACTTCACGATCCTCTCGAACGTGGTCGCCGCGATCGTGCTCGCATGGGCGGTCGTCTGGTTCTGGATGCGAGGTGGAACCGACGCATCCGAGCCCCCCGCCCTCGCGACCGCGCTCGCCAGCGCGACGACCTACATGATCATCACCGGCATCGTCTACAACACCCTGCTGCGAGACCTGGACGTCACGTCGGGCACCGAGGTCTCGCCCTGGACCAACGTCGCGATGCACGTGATCGGCCCGATCATCCTCGCGGCCGATCTTCTCGTGGGCCCGAAACGACGTGCCCTGCCGTGGAGCTCGGTCTGGCTCGTGCTCGCGGTGCCGATCGTGTGGGTGGTCTACACGATGATCCGCGGCCCGCTCATCGTCACTCCGGCCACCGGTACGCCGTACTGGTATCCGTATCCGTTCCTCAACCCGCACCTCCAGCCCGACGGCTACGTCGGCGTGCTGGGATGGGTGCTCATCATCTCGGCGATGTTCGTCGCCGTCGGCTTCCTGGTCGTGTGGATCGGCCGCCGCCGCGGCACGGTCGCCCGTCCCGTCACACCCGAACTCGACGCCTGACCGTCGCCGTCCCCGTCATCAGCAGCAGTCCGACCAGCAGCAGCACGGCCCCCACTCCCGCGATACCTGCGACGCGTGCGCCGTCGGCGCCCGTCACGGGCAGAGCATCGAAGCGGTTGTCGATCGTGATGGATGCGGGGGTGCCCGCCCCCACGGTCACGAGCGCGCGACCCGGATCGGCCGGATCGGCCGGAGTGTAGGCGACCGCGTTCGCCCCACCGTTGTCGGTCTCACGTACCGCGCACTCCGCGCCGACGGGGAGCGCGTCGAAGGTCACGGGCTGACCCGGTGTGATCGTGCGCTCCGCCCCGCCCGGCACCACGAGCGCGGCACCGTTCCACTCGCACTGCGCGAGGATCGTGAAGGCATCGGATGCGTGGGCGGATGCCTCGGATCCCGACACCGTCTTGGTCACGGTGAACGCGCCGACGTCGAACGTGTTCGTCACGGTGAAGGCGAGGTCTTGGCCGCCGACGCGGAAGACACCGTCGACGGGATCGCCCGCCGCATCCGTGATCGTCGTCGACGACGCGCCGCCGGCGTCGGTCTCTTCGAACGTACAGAGCAGGCCCTCGAGCAGCAGGTCGTACGTCGTCGAGTAGCCGTTCGCGGCGGTGAGCTCGCGCGTCGCGCCGCCCGGGATGACGATCGGGCCGCCGAGGGGACGCACGCATTCGAGCGTGACCTCGAATGGTCCCGCCCCGTAGAGATCGGCGCCGGCGCCCTCGATCACCTTGGTGACGGTGAGTGAGGACACGTCGAAGACGTTGGTCGCCACGACGGTCACGTTCGCGCCGTCTTCGATCGTCACGGGGTTCGGGTCGATCGTGACCGACGTCGCGCCGCCGTTGAGGACCTCGACGACGGAGCACGACGCCCCGGCCGCGATGTCGTCGACCGTGTGCGTCTCCCCCGGGCCGAGCGTGATGAACCCCGCCCACACCCGCGCGTCACCGCTGCCCGTGTCGAGCGTGCAGTCGACGATGAAGTGGAAGGGTCCCGCGCCGTAGTACTCGTCGCCGTCCCCGTCGGTGAGTTTCTGGAGCGTCATCGAACCGCTGCCGAATGCGTTGGTCGCGAGCACCTCGGCGCCGGTGTCGACGCCGATCGTGACGTCGACGGAGGTGCCGTCGACGGTCGCGGTGCCGTCGGCATCGGTGACGGCCATGGTCGTGCCCGTGGCATCCAGATCATCCGTCTCGGTGACCGTGCACTCCGCGCCGACGGGGAGTCCCGCGAGCGCCCACACCTGCGGCGGAGTGAGCTCCTGCACCATCGGATCGTCGGCGCCGTAGCCGTCGGCGTAGACGTCCACGCCGCCGAACGTACAGGCGACCTCGAACGTGAAGGGGCCGTAGACGATGGGGTTCCCGGCCTGATCGACGGCGTCCGTGTCGATCGCCTTGCGGATCGTGAGGTCGGCGACGTCGAAGATGTTCTCGATCTCGACGAGCCCGATCGCGTCGTCCGGGCCGCCGACCGTTGCGGTGCCGATGACCTGGCCGGTCTGACCCCACGGACCCTCGGTCGCGGTGCACTCGGCACCCCACGGGAGGCCGTCGATCTGCGTCGGTGGGGCGCCCGGCACGAGCACGACCTCCGGCAGATCCACCAACACCTCTCCGTTCGACGTGCAGACCAGCTGCACGGGGAAGGCGTCGGGAGCGAACTCGGACGCGGGCCCCGTGACCTCCTTCTGCAACTGGATCGGCCCGGTCGGGTAGGCGACGCCGACGCGGCGACCCTCCGTGCCGGGCACCGTCACGCGCGTTGCCCCATTCACGGCGGCACCCCCGGTCGCGACGGTGTTCCAGGCGATCGGGAACTCCGAGTCGACGATGCCCGACGGCGTCGTCTCGGTCTGGAACGTGATGCTGAACGAATCACCGGGCAGGAACAGCTCGCCGTCGGCGAACGTCACGACGAACTTCGCACTGCGAACAGTCGTGGGATCGGTGGAGCCGTCGATGGGGAACCACGCGCCGGGGTCGCACTGTTCGCCCAACGGATCGAGATCGGCCAGACACGGGACCGAGGACGTCGATCCGTACAGCGTCAGCACGGCGCCGTCGGGCGCGTCGACGAGGGTCGCGCCGCTCGCGATCGTGGGCTCCCATTCGCTCTCGCGCGGCAGCACAACGATGAGTCCCTGATCACCCGGCGTGGGCAGATTGTCCATCGAGACGATCTCGTCGATCGGCAGCGTGCCCGCGTTCGTGACGGTGAACTTCCAGGTCTCGGTATCGCCCGGCAGGGTCATCGGCACGCAGGGCGCACGGTAGAAGCCGTCGGCGTCGGCGGTGCCCTCGCACGTGTAGTCGTTCGCCATCGAGAGGACCTCGGGGATGCCCGGGATGCCCGAGACCGGAGCATCCGCCTTCACGTACTTGACCGTGCTCAGCGCCGGGACCGCGAGCGGGGAGACGATCGCGTCGTCGTAGCACTCCCCCGACGCCGTGTCGTAGAACGGGACGCAGGCGTCCAGAGGCACCTCGACATCGATCGCCGCGATGTTGCGCACGAGATCGTCGGGAGTGAGACCGGGCCGCAGCATCAGCTGGATCGTAATCGTGTACGTCTGCCCGGGCTCGAGCACGGAACCGGCCGGCATCCGGAAGAAGAGCACGTCATCGATCTCTTCGACGTCGACGAGATCCGGGTCGGTCGGCAGCGGATCGCCGCCCGGCGGATCGGGCATCGCCCCGGTCAGCGCGAACGACCACGGCGGGATGCTCGGATCGCGGTCGGGGTCGAGGATGAGCTGCGGCCCCGCCGCGTCGACGGGAAGACGATCGCTGAAGACGGGATCGAGCAGCGCGAGTTCGCCCGTGTTCGTGAAGCTCAACGCGTACGGCACGGCGACACCGGGACGCACGTCACCGTTGGGCGTCTTGGTCACGCTGATCGCTGCCTCGAGGTGCAGGTTGCGGTAGTCGGCCGGTACCGAGGCATCCGCCGGCAGCGAAGTGCCCGGCGTGATCTGCACCGACTCGGCGTGCACGTGCAGGGTGTTGGAGAACTGCCCCGCGGCCGTCTCGCCGGGGGCGGGCACCTGATCCGCGCGGGTCGTCGGCACGGGGCCGCCGCTGCGCAGGGTCTCGCGCCGCTCGACGAGGAACGGCACCGCCACGACGGGGTTCGGCGGGTTCTGCCATCCCAGGTCATTGCCCTGCCAGAACTGGAACCGCAGACCGTGGACGTCGTAGCCGAACGACGCGCTCGCGAGGAAGGACGACGCTTCCGCGATCGATGTCAAGACGTCGGAGCACGTCCAGTCGCCACCGACCGTTCCCGCGGCGACGGTGGCATCCGTGAACGTGCCGCCCGCGAGGTAGCAGACCTGCACGCGCCCCGTCGGCGGGACGAAGTCCCACGACGGGTCCATGCCGTTGAAGAAGAAGGCGTTCCAGAAACTCGGATCGCTGTCTTCGAGCGTTGCGGTGGCGGCGCGGGTGGAGCCCGTCGGCTGCGCCGAGATCGTCACGGTGACGGGCGAGAAGTCGTCCTCCTTCTGCTCCGCGGGTGAGATCGTCTTCGCGGCGGTGACACCGAACGACGGCGAGACGAGCGCCATGAAGGCCGTGCTCTCGTCGCACGCGTAGCGTTCGACCTGACCCGGCGGGCACGCTCCCGGCGGGTCGACGTCGGCGACGACACCCTGCGCCGTGTTGGAGATCGGCGAGTTGCCGAGCGTCACCCGCTCCGTGGGCTGGTCGCGCCAGTAGGGACGCAGCCGCACGTCGAACGCGACGATGCCCGCGGAATCGGCCGCGATGCGCCCGTCGAACGCCACCTGGATGCCCGACACATCACACGGCATCGTCGCAGCCGTGAGCGCGAGCGCCGTCGTGCGGTCGTAGTTCGTCGACGAGCCGTCGGGACAGAACAGCGTCACGACCGACGACGACGTGCCGGACGGCTGCGTGATCTGCGAGAAGTTGTTCAGCGTGAAGGCCTGGAACGGATCCTGCTGCCGATTCGTGACCGAACCCGGCGCGGGGTCCGTGATGACGAGCTGGTCCACCATCGCGGGAGTCGTGTTGCGGGTGGTCACCGTGATGCGGCTGAGCGGGAACTGATCGGTCGGGACCGTGGGGTCCGGCGGCACGGCGAGTGGGCCGCCCGACCAGTTCTTGTCGGTCGTCGTCGTGATCGGCACGTCGACGATGATGACGTCGTCCTGGTCGTCCGCCGGCAGCGCCGGGCCGCCGTCCTGCGGGAACCCTTCGGCGCGGACCGTGTTGCGCACGACTCCCGTGTCGGGCAGGTTGTACAGCTCGTCACCGAGCACCGGCGTGCCGTCGGAGCGGCGTTCGTCGCGCACCTGCCACACGAGCGTGATGGGCCGGTCGTTGCCGAAGGAGCGCGCGACTCCGGAGCCGACGGGCGGAGCATCCAGGTTCCCCTCCGACACCGCGGCGCGGTTCGGACTCTCGGCGAAGACGAGGCGCACGGCCGTCGTCGACGCCTGCTCGGCGACGGTCAGGCTGATCTGCGGCAGCTGACCGATGCATCCGGCGGGGCACGGACTTGCGGATGCGGGCACCCAGGCGGTGCCGTTCCACAGTTGCACGGCCGTCACCTGGTCGTACGCGATGAGCGGATCGGTCGCGGGCGTGATCGCTTCGATCCGCGTCAGGTTGAACGCGTTGTAGACGCTCGACGTGACCGGGGTGCCGGCCGGGTCGGCGACATCCGTGATCTGCATGGTCTCGAAGCCCGACCGGCCGCCCGTCGACCACGACAGCACAGAGGGGATCGTGTCGCCCGAGCGCGCGATGACCGACTTGATGCCGCCCGAACTCGACGTGCCGAACGCCTTGTCGATGAAGTCGGAGTTGCCGGGAGTCGGCGGGATGATGTCGATGTCCGGGCATTCGTCCGCCGGCATGACACTCTGCGCGGGGTCGACGCCGGGGACGGACGAGGATGCTCCGGACTGCGCGCAGTTCGGCACGACCGTGGTCGCCGTGTCGCTGAACGGCGGGCCGGGTGTGTACCGACCTTCTGGCCGCAGCTCGCTCGTGAAGTTGGGGGCGAAGTCGGTGCCCGGCGCGAACCCCGGGCCGTCGCCGGTGTAGTCGTAGACGAAGCGCACACCGCCCGCGTTCTCCTGCACCTCGGCGGGGACCGCTCCCGAGTAGATCGTGGGTCCGGCGATGGGGCCGGCGAAGACCTCCCACGTGTCGGTCGTCGTGTCGTAGTACTCGACCGTGAGCGTCGCATCGGCGGGAACCGGCGTCTGGGCGATGCTCGTCAGGTCGAACGCGTTCCACCAGGCGTTCGGCTCGACAGGATCGGGCGGATCCTGCAACACGACTTGATCGGCGTACCCCGTCGTCCCCGTCGGCGTGTCGGGCGGGTTCGGCCGATCGGTGAGGCCGCCCGCGAGCGAGACCGTGACGACCTCGCCCGGCACCCCGATGATCTCGGACGGGCGGATCGTCTTGCCGATGTACGTCTCGATGACCTCGTCGTAGATGAAGAGGTCGTCGTCGGCCGTCGCGGTGCCGTCGGTGCCGAGGTTCGATCCCGTCACGAGCACTTCGTTGTTCTGCATCAGGGGCAGGGTCGCCGGGTCGAGGTCGGGGTCGGTGTCGACGATGAACGGGATCGAGGTCTCTCCCCCCGGCTCGATCGTCCCCTCGAACTGGATCGCGAAGGAGGCGACATCCGACGGCGGCCCGGGAGGTGCCGGCGGGATCGCGCCGTCCGCGAAGGGAACGCTCGCGATCGGGTCACCGGCGGCGTCGTAGTACGTGATCGTCGCCGACGTCGCGCCGGCCGGGTAGGTCACCGGGCCCGTGATGCCGCCGAAGGTGTACGCGACGGGGAAGTTTCCGGTCGACGGCTCGCGGATCGTGAGGGATTCGATCGGGATGACGGACGTGTTGCCGCCACCGATCGTCACGGTCGAGGGTTCCCCCGCGACGACGACCTCGGGGCTGAACGACTTGCTCGCGCCGACCGTCACGGCGTTCTGGCGCAGGGCGAACTCCGCGTCGGCATCGTCGGTCGCCGTCGTCCCGTCGATGCTCACGGTCGAACTCACGTCGTTCTGCACCACGGTGCCGTCGGGCTCGAAGGCTGCGGCAGCCGTCACCATGAGGCCGAGGTCCACCGACGCCGCCGCGCCGGCCGGGATCTCGCCCGTGAACGTCACCCGCGCGCCGCGCACATCGGCGGGGAACGGGCCCGCCGCATCCACCGTCGTCCACCCCGCCGGATCGACCCAGACCTCGTATGTCGTCGACGTGGTCCCCTCCGGCGGGGTCACGGCGCCGAAGCCCGTGAACTCGAGGCTCTCGAACGGGTTCGGGGATGCCTCGGGGTCGACCGGATCCTGGATCACGAGCGAGTCGGCTGTGGCGTTGGACTCGTTCGTTCCGGTGAGGGTCGCGGTGACGGGCGTGCCCGCCACGGCGAGCGCGGAGGTCGGCGTGAAGGTCTTGCCCGCGGTCGTGGCCGGCAGCAGTGGGATGACGGGCGTCACGGTCGCCTGACCTTGCGCATCGGCGAAGTTCGTGCCCTCGATGACGGCGTTGTTCGTGAGGGGGATGCCGTTGAGGTCGTACGACACGTCGTCGGGCACCCGGACGGTGATCTCGACGACGGCGGTCGTGGCATCCAGGAGGCCGATCGTGCCGTCGCCGAGCGGCGAGGTCCAGTCGACCGTGACGGTCTGCCCGGCAATGACGGGATCGGCCGCGGTGTTGGCCCCCGCGCCGACGACCGCGCCGACGACCTCCAGGGGCGCCGGGACGACGTCGGTGAGCACCGCGTCGCGGCAGCCCACGTCGGTGATCGACGAGCATCCGATCGAGATCGTGTACGTGAAGGTCTCGCCCGGCGCGACCGTCGTCGCCGAGGCGGACTTGGTCACCGACGCGACGGCGGTGATCTGCTCGGGCGGCGGATCGGGCAGAGCGAGCGCAGCGCTGGGCGCGAAGAGGGCGAGCACCGTCGCCAGCACCGCCAGCACCGCCGCGTATCTGCGTCTGT